>VYKU01000023.1_pt1 | contig 95741 bp, 82 predicted proteins | sample 5114491 | NCBI WGS metagenome assembly VYKU01 (sample SAMN12291796, study PRJNA351875) | freshwater metagenome | isolation source: freshwater lake | place: USA: Michigan, Gull Lake | collected 2011-07-05 | reverse complement strand
GGCCCAAAAAGCGGCACCTGCATCGGCGACACAATCTTACATGCGTTTGAGCCTAGCGGGCGCGGACGCCGCACGCAATCGACTAAAAAGTCGCCTCGAGCGTGGCGCGCAAGGTCGGGCTGATTTCCGGCAAAATGCCGAACCATGCCTGGAAGGCAGGGCGGGCTTGGTGCATTAGCATGCCGAGTCCGTCCACGGACGGATTGCCGCGCGCGCGTGCGGCGGCCAGCAATGGTGTGGCAAGCGGCGTGTAGACGATATCGGCCACGATTGCGTCGCGCGGCAGGCGATCGAGCGCGAGATCGAGGGCGTCTTGGCCCTTCATGCCTTGGCTTGTGGTGTTGACGAGCAGTGCTGCATCGGCGAGGGCCGCGTGCCGGTCTTCCCACGCGACGGGCACGAGGGCCGAGCCGAAATCGGCGCGCAAGGCGTCCGCGCGCGCCTGCGTGCGGTTGACGATACGGATTTCGCGGCAGCCTTGCTGCAGCAAGCCATCGACGATCGCGCGCGCCCCGCCGCCCGCCCCGAGCACGGTTGCGGGCCCTGCATCGGCGCGCCATGTCGGAATGGCTTCGGCAACGCTCGCAACGAACCCCCACGCATCCGTGTTGGTGCCCGACAGGCTGCCGTCTTTTTCGACGACGATCGTATTGGTGGCCCCGATGCGGCGCGCGGTGTCGTCGAGCCGGTCGACCAGCTTCACCGCTTCGATCTTGTGCGGAATGGTGAGATTGCAGCCGGCAAAACCGAGTGCGGGCAAAGCGCGCAGTGCGGCCGCAAGACCGGCCACCGGAATCTCGAGCGGCACGTAGCGGCCCTCGAGCCCGCTTTGCGCAAGCCAATGGTTGTGCAGCAGCGGCGAGCGCGAATGCAGCACCGGCCATCCCATGACCCCGGCCAGATGGAAACGTCGCGGTGCGGACATAGGCTGGACACGGCTCCTTGCGAAAACCCGGCGCAAGAGTCGTCGCAGACGCAAGCCGAAGCAACGGTTTTTTCGCAGGCGCCGCGCGGCCCAAAAACCTGCTGCGCGAACGCCCCGAATCGCGCGAGACTCGCATTCAAATCCGTTTCGCGCAGCCGATTCGCAAAAACAAGGTTTCCGCCGCATCATGGCGACCGTCAACGCAAGCCAGCACCATGCCGACGGCTATTTGCAGGCCGTGCGCGTCGAAGCGCAGACGCCGAACCCGGTCGCCACGCTCGTGTTCACGCACGGCGCTTTCGGCACGGCCGCACATTTCGAGAAAATCGCCGAAGCGCTGAGCCAAGCTTACGAGATCTATCTCGTCAATCTGCCGGGCCATGGGCGCTCGGCCTGCGATTTTCCGCCGACGGTCGCGGCGATGGCGCAGCGCGTCGCCGTCTATCTCAATGCGCGCCGCACGCATCCGCTGGTGCTGATCGGCGAATCGATCGGCGCCAATGTGCTGGTGGCGGCCGTTCCGCTGCTGCAGCAAAGCGTGCGCGCGGTGCTGATGGTCGATCCGCCCGTGGGCCCGCGCGGCATGGCGCAGGTGGCGAGCTGGTTCAAACGCTACGCCAATGCCGAGAGCCCGCCCTTCTGGCTCGCAATGGCGCAGGCGAGCTTCGGCTACAATGTGCTGAGCGGCCAGGTGCTGCCGCTTTCCTACTACGATCTGTTCGCGCACCTGCCGCCTTCGTTGCCGGTGACGGTCGTGACCGGTGCCGCGAGCGACGACGCTGCGATCGAAAACGCCGACCCCGACAGCAAGCCCTGCTGTTTCGGCGACGCCGACGAGGCGGCTTTGCGCCGGCATTTGGGGGCACGCTTCCTGTGTCGGCGCCTTGCGGGCCTCAACCACAATCCGTTCCATTTCGCGCCCGACGCGATGCAGACCGAGATCGAAGCGTTTCTCGCACGGCTCGAGGCAACGCCGATTCAAGCGCCCGCACCGCGCCCCGCCAATGCGCGCCGCCGCGTGCTGTGGTTCTCCGGCTTTCCGTCGTCGGGCACGGTCAAGGTTCAGATGATGGCGGCCCATCTGCTGGCGGCCGAAGCCAAGGCAGGCCCGATCCGCTCGCTTGCGCACATGGACGAGATCGTGCCGCCGATGCTCGTGGACTACAACATGCCGCCCGATCCGATGGGGCGCGCGGTCGAGCCGATCTTCACGCACCATCTGCCGGGGCCGTTTTTGTCCACGACCTACGAGACGGCGGCGATCGTGCAGGTCGTGCGCCATCCGGTCGATATTGCGTTTTCGACCGCGTCCTATGCGCTGCCGTTCCATGGCGACTATGTGGCGATGTCGCCCGAACAGCGCAACGCGCGCACGCGCGAACTCGTGCACGAGTTTCTCGATCTCGGCACGCTCGCCCTCTATGCGAATTACGGCTTCGGCACCTGGGCCTTGCATGCGCGGCTGTGGCGCGATTTTGCGGCCCAAGCAAAAGTGCCGTATCTGCGCTTGCGCCTGGAAGACGTGCGCAAAGACGAAACCGCCGCCTGCCGCCAGATCGCGGCGATTCTGGGCCTGACGCCGGACGACGCGACGATCGCGGCCGCCGTCGAAGCCGCCACGATCGGCAACTCGCGCCAGCTTGAAGAAGCGACGATCGCGGCCAAGCTGCAATGTCGATTTTATATGCCCGGATTGGCCCCGCTCTACGCAGCAGGCTGGCGCTACCACGGCAAAGGCCTGTCCGACTACGGCAAGGGCCAGTTGACGGACGAAGACTGGGCGAAGGCCAAAGCGACCTTCGGCAGCGAAGCGGCAAGGCTCGGCTATGGCTTCCCCTGAGCCCGCATCGGGCACGGTGTTTTGGGTCACGGGCCTGTCGGGGGCGGGCAAGACGACGCTTGCCCAATTGCTCGTGCCCGCCTTGCGCAAGCGCGGCCGCGCTTGCGTGCTGCTCGACGGCGACATGCTGCGCGCGATCCTGGGCCGCGCTTCGGGCTCTTACGACAAGGCGGCGCGGCTTGAGCTTGCGTTTGTCTATGCGCGGCTTGCCCACGCCTTGGCGCTGCAAGGCATCGATACAGTGTGCGCCACGATCTCGATGTTCGATGCGGTGCGCGACTGGAACCGCGCCAACAATGCCGCCTACGTCGAGATCTATCTCGACGTCGCCTTGGCCGAACGCGTGCGTCGCGATCCCAAGGGGATCTATGCGCGCGCGAAGGCGGGCACGGAAGAAGCCGTACCCGGCTTCGACGACGCGTTCGAAGCGCCCAAAGCGCCCGACCTTACGTTCGGGCCCGACCCGTTGCCGCCGCCCGACGCGTGCGTGGCCGCGATCCTGGCATGGCTCGACAGGCGGGCGTGATCCCGACTAGCTTTTCCCTTTCCTTTGGCCCCGACGCGAACGGAAAAAAGACGATGGCAGGCGAAACCAAACTGGGCGACTTCACCGGACTTGCAGCCGACTATACGCGCTACCGCCAGGGCTACGCGCCGGGCGTGGTGAAGGCGTTGCTCGGCCTGCTCGACCGGCCGGCCAGCCAATGCGATGCCGCCGACGTGGGGGCGGGCACCGGCATTTGGTCGCGCATCCTGGCGCAAGCGGGTTTGCGCAGCGTCGTCGCGGTCGAGCCCAACGACGACATGCGCGGCAAAGGCAGTGCGCACCGCGAAAACGGCGCCATCGCGTGGCGCAACGGCTCGGGCGAGGCGACGGGCTTGGACGCGCAAAGCGTGGATCTGCTGACGATGGCGTCGTCCTTCCATTGGGTCGATTTCGACAAGGGGACGGCCGAATTCGCGCGCGTGCTGCGGCCGGGCGGGCGCTTTTGCGCGCTTTGGAATCCGCGCCTGGTCGAGGCCAATGCGCTGACGGCGGCCATCGAAAGCGAGCTCGACCGCCGCCTCGTCGGCAAGCCGCGCGTATCCTCGGGCCGCTCGGGCATCACGCAGACTTTGACTGCGCAGCTGTGGGCGCATCCGTTGTTCGAAGACATCGTCTATCTCGAAGGCCGGCACGTGGCGCATCTGTCGCCCGAGATCTATATGGGCGCTTGGCGCAGCGTGAACGACGTGCGCGCGAAACTCGGCGAAGCGGGTTTCGCCGATTTCCTCGGCTGGGTCGAAAAGCGCATCGAAGGCAACAAGACGATCGAAGCCGTGTATCTGACGCGCGCTTGGGCCGCCCGTCGGCGCGCATGACAGCTGCCGACGCCCGCCTCGAGCTTGCCGGCAAAGCGCCGACGCTGGCCGCTTTGCGCGGGCGGCTGGCGCACGGGCACGTGCTGCCGCTGCAGCATTTTGCCGTCGCCGAATGGCAGGCGGCGCGCGAAGCCGTGCTGGCACGGCTCAGCCGCGATGCCGAACTCGCCTTTCCGCTGATCGTGCGCTCGAGTGCGGCGGGCGAAGATGCGGCGAGCGCATCGCAAGCCGGACGTTTCCTGTCGATCGCGAACGTCGCCGATGCGGGCGCACTTGCCGCAGCGATCGACGCGGTCGTCGCGTCCTACGGCGACGCGGCATCGCAAGCCGACAGCCGCGTGCTCGTGCAGCCGATGCTGGCGGCACCGCGCCTCTCCGGTGTGGCCTTCACGCGCGATCCGGCGACGGGCGCCCCCTATCGCACGGTCAACTACCATATCGGCGCCGATACGGCCGCCGTAACGGCGGGCAAACAAGCCGAACTGCAAACGCTTGTCTATATCGCAGGTGCGGGCGACGCGATCCCGCCGGAATTCGCGGGGCTCGATCGCTGCCTCGAAGAACTCGAAGCCTTGTTCGCCGTATCCGCGCTCGACGTCGAGTTCGCCATCGACCAGGCGGGGGCCGTGGCCATCCTGCAGGTGCGGGCCCTCGCCTGCCCGCCGGGTACCGCCATCGACGACGGATTGCATGCGGCGTTGGACCGCATCTCGGAAAAGGTCGCGGCGGGTTTGCGGCCGCATCCGTTTTTGTTCGGGCCGCGCACGGTGTTTGCGGTGATGCCGGACTGGAACCCGGCCGAGATCATCGGCTTGCGCCCGCGTCCGCTGGCGCTGTCGCTCTATCGCGAACTGGTGACCGACGCGATCTGGGCCTACCAGCGCGACAATTACGGCTACCGCAATCTGCGCAGCTTTCCGCTGATGGTGTCGTTCGAGGGCTTGCCCTATATCGACGTTCGGCTGAGCTTCAACAGCTTCGTGCCGCGCGACGTTTCGCCTGCTTTGGCCGAACGGCTGGTCGCCCACTATATCGGCCGGCTCATCGCCGCACCCGTGCTGCACGACAAGGTCGAGTTCGACATCGTCTTCTCGTGCTACGATTTCACGTTGCGCGAGCGCCTCGAGGGCCTCGACGAGCGCGGCTTTTCGGCATCCGAACGTGCGGCGCTCGCGGAGTCGCTGCGCAGCCTCACCAACAACATCCTGCGCCCCGACGGGCTGTGGCACCAGGACGAAGCGAGGCTCCAGGATCTCGACCGGCGCTACCGAGCGCTCGCCCTTGCCAAGCTCGACCCGGTCGCGCGCATCTATTGGCTGCTCGAAGACTGCAAGCGCTACGGCACTTTGCCGTTTGCGGGCCTCGCGCGCGCAGGCTTCATCGCGATGCAGATTTTGCGCTCGCTCGTGGCCGTGGGCGTGCTCGACGAGGACGGGCTGGCCGCCTTCATGGCCTCGGTCGACACGGTGGGGACCCGCATCGGCCGCGATTTGGCAGCGCTGCCGCGCTGGCAGTTCCTCGAGACCTACGGCCATCTGCGGCCCGGCGCTTACGACATTCTGTCGCCGCGCTACGACGAAGCGCCCGACCTCTATTTCGATTTCGCGCAAGCCGCCAACAGCCCGGCGCCGGCGCCGCACAAACCCTTTGCGCCCGACGACAAGATGCGCGCGAAGATCGCCGCGTTGCTGGCCGAGCACGGGCTCGAAACGGACGTGGACGGGCTGTTCGCGTTTCTGGCGGGCGGCATACGCGGGCGCGAGCGCGCCAAATTCCTGTTCTCGCGCAATCTGTCGCTGGCCTTGGCCGAGATCGGCAAACTCGCCGCCGCCCACGGGCTCGATCTCGACGACGCCTCGCATCTCGACGTCCGCACGATCTACGAGCTTTATGTCGGCAGTGCCGATATCGGCTCGGCGTTGCGCGACAGCGTGGCGGCAGGGCGCAAGCACCAGAAGCTCGCCCAGCGCTTGGTGCTGCCGCCGCTCATCTACCGCCAAGCGCATGTGCGCGCCTTCCACTTCCCGCCGAGCGAGCCCAATTTCGTCGGCCGCAGCCGCGCGCAAGGCACGGTGTGCGCCGCCGATGCGGCGTTGGATCTTGCCGGCAAGATCGTGGTCGTGGCCAACGCCGATCCGGGCTTCGATTGGCTTTTCTCGCGCCGCATTGCGGGCTTCGTGACCGCCTATGGCGGGGCCAATTCGCACATGGCGATCCGGGCGGGCGAAACCGGCACGCCTGCCGCCATCGGCGTGGGCGAACGCGCGTTCGAAACCTATCGCCGCGCGCGGGCGCTGGATCTCGACTGCGCCAACCGCCGCATCGTGGCGATCCAATGAAGCTGTTGCTCATTAGCCAGCGCGTCGTCGTCGATCCGCACCACGGCGAGCGGCGCGACGCGCTCGACCAGCGCTGGAGCGTTTTTCTCGCCGCATGCGGATACATGGGCGTGGGCCTGCCGAACCATCCGCAGAATGCCGCCGCCTTTGTCGAAACGCTCGATCCCGCGGGCGTCTTGCTCACCGGCGGCGGCGATTTGGGCGAAACGCCCGAGCGCGACGCATCGGAGGAGATCGCGGTCGCTTGGGCGCTGGCGCACCGGCGGCCGGTCTACGGCGTGTGCCGCGGCTTCCAGTTTCTGCTGCAGCGCGCGGGCGCCAAGCTCGAACGCATCCAAGGCCATGTCGCCGTGCGCCATGCGCTCGACGACGGCACGGACGTGAACAGTTTCCACGATTGGGGGACCACGCAAACGCCGACCGGTTGGACCGCGACTGCGCGCGCCCCGGACGGCACGCTCGAAGCCGCAAGCGCCAACGCTGGCGCGTGCGCAGGCCAAATGTGGCACCCGGAACGCGAATCGCCGTTCGCGGCGCGCGACATCCAAACATTCGCGGCGTTTTTCGGGAGGTCCGCATGAAAGGCCTGATCCTGGCGGCCGGGCGCGGCTCGCGCATGGGGGCGCTGACCGACGCCAAGCCCAAATGCCTCGTCGAGATCGGCGGGCGCAGCCTGCTGGATCGCCAGATCGCAGCCCTCGAAGCGGCGGGCTGCGCCGAGATCGGCATCGTGCATGGCTGGCAGGGCCACATGCTGGCGCAAGACGGGCTCGCGCGTTTCGCCAATCCGAATTGGCAGACGACCAACATGGTGCGCTCGCTCGAATGTGCGGCGGCGTGGCTTGGCGCCGACATTTGCCTCGTGAGCTACAGCGACATTTTCTATCCGGCTGCAGCCGCCGCCAAACTCGCCGCGTGCGAGGCACCGCTCGCCATCGCCTACGATCCGCAGTGGCTGACGCTGTGGCAGCAGCGCTTCGCCGATCCGCTGGCGGACGCCGAGACGTTCCGTCGCAATGCGGACGGGCACTTGATCGAGATCGGCGGCAAAACAAAAAACGCCGCCGAGATCGAAGGCCAGTATATGGGCCTGCTGCGTTTTGCCCCCGACGGCTGGGCAAGCGTGGCGGCCTATTTGGCAAGCCTGCCTTCGGCCAGCGCCGACCGGCTCGACATGACGGGCCTGCTCAAAGCGCTGCTCGCCCAAGGGACGGCGATCCGCGCGGTTGCGGTCGACGGCCCGTGGGGCGAAGTCGACAGTGCCGACGATCTTGAACTCTACAGAACTTGGAGCGTGTGATGGCGAAAGCGGGAAAACTCGACGGCCGCAAGGCGCTGGTCACCGGCGGCAATACGGGCATTGGCCGCGCGGTCGCGCTGGCTTACGCCGCCGAAGGCTCGGACGTGACGGTGGCCTGGCATGCAGACCCGAAAGCGGCACAAGCGACCGTCGCCGCGATCGTGGCGCTGGGCCGCCAGGCGATCGCCGTGCGCGCCGACGTGACCGACGAAGCGAGCGTGGCTTCCCTGTTCGCGGCCCATCGCAAACGCTTCGGCCGGCTCGACATCCTCGTGAACAATGCCGGCATTCAAAAGTCGCAGAAGCTCGAAAAGACGCGTCTCGAAGATTGGGAGCGCATGCTGGCTGTGCATCTGCGCGGCGCCTTCCTGTGTTCGCGCGAAGCGGCCGCCTTGATGCGCAAACAAAAGCAGGGGCGCATCGTCAATGTATGCTCGCAGCTCGGCTATATCGGGCGGGCGGAGTATCTGGCCTACAGCACCGCCAAAGCCGGGCTCATCGGCTTCACGCGCGCACTTGCCAAGGAGCTTGCCCCCTCCGGCATTCTCGTGAACGGGGTGGCGCCGGGCCTCGTCGATACGGGCTTCGATCCGCTTTCGGCCGCCGCCAAACGCGCGCATGCGCGAAGCCTGCCGCTGCAGCGCCTCGGCACGCCCGGCGACATGACGCCCGCCTTCGTGTTTCTCGCCAGCGACGAGAGCCGTTATTTCTGCGGCCAGCTCCTGCACCCGAACGGCGGCGAGATCATGCCGTAGCGGACGGGAACACGAGCCGATACGCGCGATCGAGCGGCAGCGTGCGATGGTCGGTTTCGTTGGTGTCGGAAAGTTCGAGATTGAAGAAGTCGCATTTGGCGGGCGCGAAATACGGGCCCGCATGCCACGTGCCGACATGCAGCTTGACCGCGACATCGCCCGGAATGGCGAAGGCGGCAAGCCGCTTGGGATCGGGCACGTCGCCCGGCGGCGCCACGAGCAGATACCACGGCACGCCGCCCACGCTTGCCAAGCACTGCGTGACGCGCACATGGCATGTGATGCCGCGGATCACCGGCTCGCGCCGTGCGAGCGCCATGATGTAGAAGCGCGGCGTGCCGGCGGTCAGCACAAGCTCGGCATCCTGCGGCCCGAACAAAGCGCCGTCTTCGGTCGCCGAAATAAGCTGGCCGTAAGGGGCGAACGCCGCAGCGGCGATCGGCTGCGGCACGCGATCGACGATTTCGGCGGTTTGGGTCGGGGTCATTGCGCACTTGCTCCGGCGTGGGAATTGCACATCATTGGCCGCCCTCTTCCTCTTGGCAAGAAAACGATGCGCTACGAACAAAGCGGCCACCCCCCGATCGATCTTGCAAGCCCGGCGCTGCAAGCCCTCGCCGCCCAAGCGCAGGCCGAGATCGCCGCACTCGCCTATCCGGCACGCGCGTGGGTCGAGCGCCGTGCGCCGGTGGGCGAAGATTGGTGCGACGTCGCCATCGTCGGCGGCGGGCAATCGGCATTGGGCCTTGCCTTCGGCCTCAAACGCGCAGGCGTGCCCGACACGCTGTGCTTGAGTGCAGCGGCACCGAGCGAAGCCGGACCGTGGCAGACCTACGCGCGCATGGAAACCTTGCGCACGCCCAAAGACCTTGTCGGTCTCGAATTCGGGTTGCCGTCGCTCGGGTTTCGGCGCTGGTACGAAGCACAGTTCGGCGCCGCCGCGTGGGAGGCCCTCGGCCGCATCGCGCGCGTGCATTGGGCCGCCTATCTCGATTGGTACGCGGCCACGACGGGCGCGAAAATCCGCCATCGCACGAACGTCGACGCGATCCGCCCGATCGACGGCGGTTTTGCGCTGGCGCTGCAAGGACCCGACGGCCCCCGCACGCGCTACGCGCGCCGCGTGGTGCTGGCGACGGGCTTTGAAGGCAGCGGCGGCTGGGACGTGCCCGCGCACATCAAGAACAACCTGCCCGCCCATGCGTTTGCGCATTCCAACGGCCCCATCGCAGTCGCGCAGGTCGCGGGCAAACGCGTGGCCGTGCTCGGCCACGGCGCTTCGGCGTTCGACAATGCGGCGTGGGCGTTGGCCAACGGCGCCGTGCGCGTCGATCTGTGTTTCCGGCGCAAAAAACTGCCCGAGATCAATCCGCATCGCTGGGCCGAACAGGCGGGCTTTCTCGACCATTTCTACGATCTGCCGGATGCGCTGCGCTGGCAGCTCGGCGTTGCCTTTCGCCGCATGGACCAGCCGCCGACCGCAAACGGCGTTGCCGCCGCCACGTCGTATCCGAACTTCGAAGCCCATCCGGGCCGCGATTGGCTGGCGGTCGCGCGCGACGGCGACGCGCTCCGCATCGACACGCCGAAGGGGCCGCTCGTCGCCGATTTCCTCATTTGCGCGACCGGCCTTGCGACCGACCTTGCGCGCCGGCCCGAGCTCGATCTTGTGCGCGACCACATCGCCTTGTGGGCCGACCGCTATACGCCCCCGCCCGCGCTCGAACATGCGGGGCTTGGCGCCTCGCCCTATCTCGGCCCCGATTTCGAATTTCTCGAACGCCGGCCGGGATCGGCACCCTATCTCAAACATCTGTTCTGTTTCAGCTACGCGGCCATGGCGAGCCATGGCGGACAATGCACCTCGGTCAGCGGCCACAAATTCGCGTTGCCGCGCCTCGTGCGCGGCGTGGCGCGCTCGCTGTTTTTGGAACAGGCCGACACGCTGATGCCGAGCCTCGAAGCGTTCGACGAACGCGAGATCCTGCTGCCGGACCCGACGCTTTAGAGAAGAAGCGCGTTGGCGATTTCGTCGAGCAGGGCTGCCTTGCGGAAGGGCTTGGCGAGATAGCCGGTCATGCCGACGGCGAACGAACGTACGCGGTCGTCGTCGAACGCACCCGCGGTCACCGCCACGATCGGCACGCGACCGGCGTCGCCCGGCAGCGTGCGGATGGCGCGCGTGGCGTCGAGCCCGTCCATCTCGGGCATGTTCACGTCCATCAGCACGAGATCGTAGGGCGTGGTGCGCACCGCCTCGACCGCTTCGAGGCCGTTGGCGACCGCATCGACGCGCACCGGATAGGGCTTCAGCATTTCGATCGCGACGAGGCGGTTGGTCGCGTTGTCCTCGGCCAGCAGCAGGCGGATCGGGCGACCCAGCGCTTCGGCGGCTTCTTCGACGCGCGCGATGGCGCTGGTCAGCGCCACGTTCTCGCGCTTGGGTGCGGCCGTGACCGCGATGGGCAGCGACAGGCGTACCTCGAAGCGGCTGCCGCGTCCGAGCGTGCTGGCCGCCTGCACGGTGCCGCCCATGCGCTCGGCCAGGCGCCGCACGATCGCAAGCCCGAGGCCTGTGCCGCCGAAACGGCGCGCAACCGACGCATCGCCTTGCACGAACTCCTCGAACAGGTTGGGCAGATACGCAGGTGCAATGCCGATGCCCGTATCGCTGACCGCCAGGCACAGCGCCACGCGGCCCGCAACTGCGACCGCCCCGCGATCGACGCCAAGCTCGACGCGCACCGAGCCGGTTTCCGTGAACTTCACGGCGTTCGACACGAGATTGAGGGCGATCTGGCGCAGTCGGCCCGGATCGCCCGAAACCGCAACCGGCAAGCTCGGGTCGGTTTCGAAATCGAGCGCCAGACCCTTGGCGTCGGCGCGCGGGCGCACGACCTCGAGGGCCCCCCGCACGCATTGGCGCAGATCGAATGCGATCTGCTCGAACTCGAGCCGGTCGGCATTGAGCTTCGAAAGATCGAGCACGTCGTTGACGATCAGCAAGAGGCTTTCGCTCGAATCGCGGATGGCGACGGCGAGCTCGCGCTGGTTGCCGTCGAGAGGCGTATCGAGCAGCAAACCCGAAATGCCCATGATGCCGTTCATCGGCGTGCGGATCTCGTGGCTTACGGTCGCCACGAAATTGGACTTGGCGAGGTTGGCGGCCTCCGACGCGTTTTTGGCTTCCGCAAGCGCTTGCGCACTCGCCTGGATCTTGGCGAGGGCCCGCGCCTGGGCGAAAACGAGCAGGCTTGCCGCAAGCCCGAGGGCCAGCACCAGCCACGGCGCCCATACCTCGTCGTTGCGCTCGAAGGCTTGCCCTGCAGCGAATTCGATGGTCCAGCTGCGCCCCAGCGCCTGGAACGCCATGTCGCGCACATTGCGCGGTGCTGCCAGGCTCTGCGGCCAGGCCGCATGCATCAAGGCGGGTTCGGTTTTTTCCGCGCCGTCGTAGATGCGGAAGGCGAGGCCCGGATCCCAGCTGCGCTGCAGTCCCGCCATCAGATCTGGCATGCGGAACGGCGCGAAGACAAAACCCGTCGGTTGCGGTGCATCGCCCTTGAAGACCGGCGCGTAGATCACGAAACTCGGCGGGCGCACATCGCCCTGCTCGCCCGCGAGCACGACCTTGCCCGACATGGTCGGCCGCCGCGCCGCGATCGCCGCGTCGATCGCCGTTCGGCGCGTGGCCTCGGAATACATGTCGAACCCGAGCACGCTGCGATTGCGGCCGACATAGGGCTCGTTGAACACGATCGGCACATAGGCCGCCCGCAGACCCGGCGGCCGGATCTCGTAGTCGGATCCCGCCTCCGCGCCAGCCGATTCGGCGCGCCCCAATTCCGTGCGAAGAGCCGCCACATGTGCCGCGTGGCCCGCTTGCGTCACGAAGGGGGCGAAGCCGAAGGCCTGGTTGCCGGGCAGCATCTCGCGCACGCGCGTGGTCGCCACATAGATCGCCCATTCTTTCCGCGTCACGTCGTCGGAGGCTGCAAAAAGCGCTGCCCCGCCCGACAGGGCCGTTTCGTAGACCTGCAAATGGCTCGCAAGGGCGGCCACAAACCGTTCGGTCTGGATGGCAAAACGCGTTTCGACGTCGGTGCGACGCTCGAGCGAGGCAAGGGCCGCCAGCGCAAGCGACAGAACCACGCCCAACAATAGATACGTGACGGGACGGCGATGCAGCGCCTGCGCGCGGTCGAGCGGCATGGCGGAAGCGGCCGGGGCAGATGACGCGGGATAGTCAGCCAAGCAAAAAGCACCACGAGGATCGGCGCGGCCTTGCCGCAAGCGCGCAAGCTTTTCGTTTAGCCGAACCGCCGCAGCCGGTCCAGCGCCAAAGGGGTGCCGCGACGGCGGCAATTTATCGGACGTTAACGATTTGCGTGCAGCTTTGTCATCAAGATGCGACAAAGCGGCACCCGCAATCCCGCCAGGCGCTTTTGTCGTTTGCGACGGGCAATACCGAATGCGTTCTGCCGCTTGGCCTTTTGCGATCGTCGCCGTCTTTGCCCTGGCGATGCTGTTCGCCGCGAATTGGATCCGCAACGAGGAGGCCGCTTTCCGCATCGCCGAGGTCGAGCGAACCTTGCGCGCGGCCGCGAGCCACGCCGACCAAACGTTGGCCTTGTCCGACACGATTCTCCAGAACGCGCTGACGGCCCTGCGCGGCCGCAATCCCGATACGCTCGACGCGGCCGAATTGGCGGAGATCGAGCGCGGGGCGGTGGGCAGCCTCACCCAAGTCATGCAGCTCTATCTGTACGGCCCCGGCGGCACCAGCAAATTGCTCGGCGCAGCCGTGAATGTCGCCGACCGCGACTATTTCGCGGCCCAAACCGATACGGGCCGCAGCCAGCCCGGGCGCGCCAAGATGGCCGATATGCGCAGCGACCTCGTGATCGGCGCCCCCGTCCTCGGGCGCCAGAACAACGGCTGGATCGTCAACGTCTCGCGCCCGATTCTTGCGGCCGACGGCCGCATGGCGGGGGTTGCCGCCGTGGCCGTGCCGCTTGAGATTTTCAGCAATCTCTACATGGCGCTGCTGGCCGATCCCGGCGATTTCTTCGCGCTGTGGCGCACCGACGGCACGATGCTCGTCCGCGCGCCGCGCGGCCCGGCGATGCACAGCCAGCCGATCCCCGATGCGCCGCTCTGGGCGCACGACCCCGCTGCACGCACGGGCAGTTTTTCCGCCGCCCATGCCGACGGGCGCGCACGCACGATCGTGTTCCAGGGCCTCGCACCGATGCCGCTGGTGCTCGCCTACGCGATCGAAGAGCGCGGGCTCAGCTGGGCCGCCCTCATGCGCTATTGGCCGTTGATCGCGGTTGCGCTGGCGGCCCTGGCGGCGGCCTTCGCGTTCGCCTGGCGCTCGCTCGACGCGACGCTCGCCTTGCGCAAATCGAACGCCGATCTGCGTGCAGCCGAAGCGCAGGCACGCGGCGCCGCCGACGCGCGCGGGGCCTTCATCGCCAACATGAACCACGAGCTGCGCACGCCGCTCAACGCCGTGATCGGCTTTTCGCAGATGATTTCGGGGCAAGTGCTGGGCCCCATCGGCAACGCGCGCTACGGCGAATATGCGCGCGACATCGAGACGTCGGGGGCGCATCTGCTCGCCCTCATCGACGACATCATCGATTTTTCGGCGATCGATTCGGGCCATCGGCCGCTCGAATCGGCCGCGATCGACGTTGCGGCCTGCATCGGCGACGCGCTCAAGATCGTGCGCCCCATTGCCGAGGCGCGCCGGATCGACTTTGCGGTCGAGCTTGCAACGGGTAGCATCGTCGGCGATGCGCGCGCGGTGCGCCAGATTCTGGTCAATGTCATGTCGAACGCGATCAAGTTTTCCCCGCCCGGCTCGCATGTGCGCATTTCGGGCCATGCGACGCTCGCAAACCGCTTCTACGACATCGCCGTCGTCGACGAAGGGCGCGGCTTTGCAAGCGAAGATCTCGCGCGCGTGGGCCAAGTTTTTTTCCGCACGCAGCAGACGCGCACCCAGGCGATCGCGGGCTCGGGCCTCGGCCTGTCGATCGCCCGGCGCTTGGCCGAATTGATGGGCGGGGCGGTCGAGATCGCCAACGCCGCCAACCATGGCGCCGAAATCCGGCTGCGCATGCCCGCATCCGCATGAACGCCGCAACCGTCAAGATCGGCATTCTCGGATTGGGCCGCATCGGCACGCGGCTTGTGCGCTTGCTCGCAAGTGCGGGCGACGGCTTGCGCGTTTGCGCAATCTTGGCGCGGCGCGATGCGGGCGACGTGCCGCGCGAACTTGTGTGCGCCGATTGGGATGCGTTTGTCGCCCGAAAGCCCGACATCGTCGTCGAGTGTGCGTCGCGCGAAACGCTGGCCGATCTCGGGCCCAAACTGCTCGCCGCCGGCATCGATCTCGTCCCGCTGTCGCTGACGGCTTTTTGCGATCCGGCGGTCGAAGCCTCGTTGACGCAAGCCGCCGCGCGCGGCCCCGGGCGCCTCGAAATTCCGCCCGGCGCCATCGGCACGCTCGATCTGCTGGCAGCCGCGCGCGAAGCGGGCCTTGCGCGCGTGGTCTATCGCCAGTCGAAATCGGTGGCGGCGTGGCGCGTGTCGCCGGCGGCAACGCTCGTCGATCTCGACGCGATAACCGCGCGCAGCGCGATCCTCGCGGGCAGCGTGCGCGAAATCGCGGCGAAGTTCCCGAACAATCTCAACGTTTCGGTCGGCATCGCGCTCGCCGGGCTCGGGCTCGACCGCACGCGCGTCGAACTCGTCGCGGACCCCGCCGCCACAGCGACGACGCACACGCTCGAGATCGTGGCCGATCCGGGGACGGCGACCTTGCAGCTCGGCGGGCGTACGGTTCCGCCCGGCGGCGACCCCGTCGACTACACGACCTACAGCCTTCTGCGCGTGCTGCGTCGCCGCGTGGCGCGCGTCGCCGTTTAGCCGAAACGTTCGATCGAAAACGGGGCGACGTCGAAATCGGGTTTGCGGCCGACCGCCAAATCGGCCGCGATTTTGCCCACGATCGGCCCCAGCGTGTAGCCGTTCGACGTGACCGCGTTGAAGAAACCCGGCACGCCCGGCACTTCGCCGACCAAGGGTGCGCCGTCGAGATTGACGTTCATCGCGGCCCATCCGCGCAGCACGTTGTAGCCGTCGAGCGCCGGTACGACGCGACGTGCCACCCACAGATTGCCTTCCATCGACGCGCGCAGCACGCGCGGCAGGCCGGTGGCCGGATCGGAGGCCGCCGTCCAGCCGCCGCCGACGATGAAGCCGCCCGTGTCCGCCTGCTTCAGCGTGAGGTGGCGGTCGGCGTGCGCGACGAGCTGCGCGACGATCTTCGGCCCCGGATTGGTCACCACGATCTGCAAAGGAGCACCCTTCACGGGCACGTTCACGCCGAGCATGCGCCCGATCGCGGCACTCCACGGGCCGGCCGCATTGACGATGCGCTTGCAGCGGATCGTGCCGTTCGAGGCCGCCACGCGGAAGCCGCTGCCGTCGCGTTCGATGGCGCGGATTTCCGTACCGGTCTCGAAACGGGCGCCGCGCTGTTGGGCAAGTTGCACGACCGCGTAGGTCGCGGTCGCGGGATTGATCTTGCCCTCGGACGGGCAATAGGCCGCCCCGATCAATTTGTCGGACAGGGCGGGTGCGAGGCTGCGCAATTCGTTGGCGCCGATCAAAGAACAATCGACGCCGTAGGATTTTTCGAGCGCGGTTTTGGCCGCCAAGAATTCCATGTCGCGTTTCGTTTCGGCGACCATAAGGCCGCCCGTCGTGCGGATTTCGAGATCGAGGCCCGAATCGCGTTCGATCTGGCGCCAGAGCGCGATGGCGGCCGGGCCCAGCACCAAGGTCTGTGCGGCAGGCCCGCCGCCCGCTTGCGCTTTGCTGCCGAAATCGAACGACAGCAGCTGCACATGCAGGCTGCCGGCATTGGCCCCCGAAGCCTGCAGATTGGGCGCGTCGCGCTCGGCAACCAAGGTTTCGATGCCGTGCTGGGCAAGGGCGAGCGCGCACGACGCCCCCAGAATGCCGCCGCCGATGACGAGCGTATCGGTCGTACGGTCGAAGCTCGGGCCCGCATGCGCAAGGCGCGTGCGGGCCGGGATCGGCAGCGGCGCTTCGACCTCTTTGTGCCCGCCCCATTCGCCTTGCTCGAAGGCGAGGGCTGCGACCGGAACGGGCTTGGCCGGCACGCGGGGCGCGAAAAAATCGTACATGCCGGGGGCGATACCTGTGTGCGCCTGCACGAGGCGCGCAAGCGTGGCCGAACAATTGCGCCCCTGGCAGCGACCCATGCCCGCCCGCGTCATGCGCTTGATGGCGCCGAGCGACGCCGCCCCCTCGTCCAAACACGCGCGCACGCGGCCGACGGTCACTTCCTCGCAGCGGCACACGATCGTTGTGTCGGCAAGTGCCTGCGCATCGAAGGCGGGCTGCGGATACAAGCGCCACAACGCGTCTTGGAAAGTGCGCGCGGCGGCAAGGGCGCGCAGCGTTTCGGCCGCTGGCGTGCGGCCCACGATGGCGGCTCCGGCAAGTTGGCCGCGTGCGGCGGCAATGCGCGCGCCGCCAATCTCGGCCCCGTCGCCGACGACGTAAACGCCGGGCACATTGCAGCTGCCGTCGTCGGCTGCGTCGGCGGCAAGATAGCCGACATGGCGATCGACGAAGCGATGCGCCACGCCCAATTGGCGCGCCAGTTCGCTCGACGGCACGAAGCCGTAGCCGAGCGCCAGCGCGTCGCCTTCAAGCCTTGTGCCGTCGTCGAGGCGTGCGGCGGCGAATGTGCCGTCGGGTCCAGCATGCGCTGCCACAATCTTTCGGCCCCACAGGATCGGCACGTTGGCGGCCGCAAGCGTGCGCAGCATCGCGAGCCCGTCGAACGCAAGATCGGGGGCGGCGAGCGCCAAGCGCATTGCATCGCGAATGTCGGAAAGGCCGGGGCGCGGCGCCGTCTCGACGACAGCGACAACTCTTGCACCGCCGCGCACAAGCTCAACCGCCGTCTGCAGATTGAGCGGCCCGTTGCCGGCCACGATGGTGGCTGTCCCCGCCGCCACGCGATAGCTGCGCGCCAAGGTTTGGGCGGCCCCCGTCGTCATCACGCCGGGCAGGGTCCAGCCCGGTATCGGCACCGGGCGCTCATAGGCACCTGCGGCGATGACAAAGTGCTTGGCCGCAAACAGCACCGCACGGGCTTCGACGAGGGCGCCGATTTCGTCCAGCGCAAACGCGCTCCACACATGCGCGTCGCTGAGGATTTCCACACCTGCGTCGCGCGCGGCGGCGACAAGGGCAGATCCGCTGCGGAATTGTTTGTCGGGCGAAGCGGCTTCGTAGGCGGGTGCGAGCGGTTTGAAATACTGGCCGCCCGGCTGCGGCCGTTCGTCGAGGATGACGACGGTCAAACCCGCTTGGGCGGCGACAAGGGCGGCATTGAGCCCGGCGGCACCCGCACCGACGACGAGCACGTCGACAGTACGACGCTCGGGCTGCGCGGCGGGCGGCGGCACGAGCGCGGCCGGATCGGCCGATGCAGCCGAGCGCACATCCATGCCGTCTTCGGCTTTGACGAGGCAGGCGCGCTGTTCGGGCTTGCCGTCCACCGCGACGACGCATTCGAAACATGCGCCCATGCCGCACCACACGCCGCGTGGGGCGCCTGAGCGCGCATGGCGCAGCGTGCGCAGGCCGGCGGCCGTGAGGGCAGCGGCAAGCGTTTCGCCCGCAACGGCCGGCACGCTTTTTCCGTCGAAGCGAAACGCGATGGATGCGCCGACGCGGTCGGCGGAGAGGCGCTGCGTCAAAGCTTCGTCCCGTGCCAGCCGGCTTCGCGCTTGCGCCAATAAAGTTCGTTGAGGGCCCGCGTGACCGGCCCCGGCGCACCACCGCGAATGTTGCGGCCCGCAACCTCGCGCACGCCCAAAGCGGCCCCCGAGGTCGAGCAGGTGAAGACCTCGTCGGCCACAAATAGGTCGAAGGCGGTCACGGCCGATTCCGCGACCGGGAGGCCAAGCTCGGCGGCAAGCTCGAAGAAGGTGCGCCGCGTGATGCCGTGCAGCACGCCCAAAGCGGGGCTGCGCAGCACGCCGTCTTTGACGAGAAAAACATTCGAGCGCGGCGCTTCTTCGACGAAGCCCTGCGCCGACAGCCACACCACGTCGTCGTAGCCGGAATCGAGCGCTTCGATCTTGGCGAGCTGGTATTGCAGACGGGCGGTGTGCTTGTAGCGCGGATCGAGCGTGTCGGGCGCCATGCCGCGCTGATGGCCGATCTGCAGGCGAATGCCCGAGGCGCGCTGCTCGGCCGTGCCCAGATGCGCATAAGGTGTGGCAAACGCGCGCACCGAGGGTTTGGCCGCGCGCGGATCGGCATTGCCGGGAGCGAGCATGCCGCGCGTGACGATGATTTTGACGGCCGCGTCCGAAAGCCCGTTGCGGCGCGCGGTTTCGCACACGATGTGCGACCAGCCGGCCGCATCGATGCCGGTGTCGATGCGCGCGGCATGCAGCGTGTCGACGAGGCGGGCGACATGCAGATCGAGCCGGAACACGAGGCCCTTCCAGGCCGAAACGACCTCGTACACGCCGTCGCCGAACTGCACGCCCAAATCGAACGCCGACAGCCGCGCCTGGCTTTCAGGCACGTAGGCGCCGTCGCAATAGAGAATCGGTTCGTTTGCCATTTTCCCCAACTCCGCCTTCAGACGCCGCTCACGAAGCGGCGCGGATTGTCGCACATCAGCATCGCGATCTCGGCCGCCGAGAAGCCGCGGTCGCGCATCAAGCCCGGCACGTTGGCGGGCAGATGCGCATAGCCGTGCCCGCCATAGGCCGCCAGCCGCGAACGCGTGCAAATGTCGTGCGAGAGCAGCAGCCGCTCGCCCCAGCCGTCGCTTATCGCCTGACGGATATAGCGCAGCCGCATCCAATCGGTCGGCAAATCGGCGATGCCCATCCAATAATTCGACGTCTCGATGCCGAAGAAGTCGAATTCGAGCCAGCAGCCGCGCTTGGCAAGCTCGGCCATCGCCGGATAGTCGAAATAGGTGCGGTCGATATGGCTGATCGCAACGTACGCCGGATCGGCCCCGTTGGCCTCGAGAATGTCCAGAATTTGATGCGGCGCTTGGGGATGGCGGCCGGGATGCACGTTGATCGAAACGCCCGTACGGCGATGGGCGACCGCACTTGCGGCAAGCGACCGGCGCTCGAAATCCACCAGCGGCCAGCTGCAGCCGACCTCGCCGATGAGCCCGGCTTTGACGTCGCTGCCCGCACAGCCCACGCGGATCTGGCTCTCGATGAAGTCGGCAAGAAAGCCGACATCGTGGGCGCGAAATTCGGCGTCGACGAACGGCGCCGTGTAGAACCCAGCCCCTGCGACGATGGCCACACCCGTGGCGGCCGAGAGTTCGCGCAAACCAAACGGATCTGGCGCAATGCCGACAGTCGAAAGCTCGAAGATCGTGCCGCCGCCGGCCTTGGCAAACGCGTCAAGCTCGGCCTTTGCGACATCGCGCTGCGTGAGGCGATGGTTGCCCTTGTGGTCGTTCGGGCGATAGGCGACGGCGTGGGCATTGGCGAGCGTGATCGGCGTGTCCGCGATTCCTGGATCGCGCAGGTCGAGCGGCGTCAAATCGCACAGAACATGCTCGTGCGGCAGGACGAGGCCCAACGTATCGGCCGATTTGGGCCCCAGAACCGTGGTTACGTCCGCCATCGTCGCCCCCAGAAACGGCCCGCCCGAAACCGGCCCTTGCGCAATTCCGCCGCCCGCGCGCAATATCGTCCGCAACATCATACAATCGGATCCTTGCATGGCGAAACAGTTCCGCGGCACCTACACCGTTCTCATCACGCCGTTCGACGAAAGCGGCGAAAAGGTCGACCTCAAAGCGATGGCCGATCTCGTCGATTGGCAGATCGCCGAAGGCATCCACGGGCTCATCCCGCTGGGCTCGACCGGCGAGTTTCTGTCGCTCAGCGACGACGAGGCCGCCGCCGTCGCCGAAACGGCGATAAAAGCCGCGCGCGGCCGTGTGCCCGTGCTGATCGGCACGGGTGCCGAAGACACGCGCGAGGCTGTACGTCTTGCCAAACGCGCCGAAAAGCTCGGGGCGGACGGCGTGATGGTGATCCCGCCCTTTTATTCGACGCCGACCGAAGACGAGCTGTTCGCGCATTACAAGAGCATGGGTGCCGCGATCGGCCTGCCGATCATGATCTACAACAACCCCGCCACCGCGAACGTCGATATGCGCCCCGAGACGGTCAAGCGCCTCAGCGCCATCGACAATGTGCGCTACATCAAAGAATCGACGCTCGAAGTCACGCGCGTGCGCGACATTGTCGACCTGTGCGGCGACCGCATGACGGTGTTTGCGGGCATCCTCGGCTACGAATCCTTCTGGCTGGGTGCCGAAGGCTGGGTCGCCGTGTGCTCGAACCTGCTGCCGCGCGATTCGGCCCGGCTGTTCGAACTTGTGGCCGACAAACGCGACCAGCCGGCGGCCTTGGCGCTCTACAAGCGCATCCTTCCGATCGTGCGCTGGGTCGGCGGCCAGCGTTATGTGGGGGCGACCAAAGCCGCTTTCGGCATGATGGGCCGCGCCGTTGGGCCGCCGCGCCCGCCGCGCCTGCCGCTCCCGGCCGCCGATGCGGCCTTGCTGCGCAAAGACCTTGCCGCCTTGGGGCTTGTCGCCCCGGCGTGAGATTTGGCGCCTGAATTGCATACAATTAGCCATCCGGTACCAGACCCCAGGGGAGACACGATATGTCCGACAAATCCAAGACTAAGGCCATCCGGGCCGACGCCATCCGGCTCGACCGGCGCACGCTGATCGCGACCGGCCTTGCCGCCGGTGCGGCCGCAGCCGCCCTGCCCAAGCGCGTGCGCGCCCAAGCGCGCATTGCCCCGCCCAACATCATCAAGGCGGGCACGCTGGTCATGTCGATCAACCCGACCCTGCCGCCGCTGCAGTTCGTCGACGATCGCGGCCAGCTGCAGGGCATGCGCGTCGAACTCGGCAACGAAGTGGCCAAGCGCCTCGGGCTCACGCCCGAATATATCCGCATCGAATTCTCGGCCATGGTGCCGGGCCTCGCGGCCAAGCGCTGGGACATGATCAACACCGGCATCTTCTGGACCGAAGAACGCTCGCGGCTGATGTACATGGTGCCTTACGAACTGGCGGCCGTGAGCTTCCTTGCCGCACGCGGCAACCCGCTCGGCATTTCGAAGATCCAGGACCTCGCCGGTCGGCGCGTGTCGGTCGAGCTCGGCGGCATCGAAGAGCGCCGCACGCGCGAGGTGAGCGAAATTCTGGTGAAGGAAGGCCTTCGCCCGGTCGAAGTGCGCACCTTCAACAATTTCGCCGAAGCCTTCCAAGCGCTGCGCGCGGGCCAGGCCGACGCCGCCACGAGCATCGACGCGACGGCCATGTTCATGCAGCAGCGCGGCGACTTCACGCGCGCGATCAGCGGCGTGTTCCCGCAGACGGCGACCTTCGCCTTTGCCAACAAGGCGCTGGCCGAAGCGGTGGTCGGCGCGCTCAACGACACCAAGCGCGACGGCTTCTACGACCAGCTGTTCGACAAATACGGCGTGCTCAAAATCTCCGAGCCGACCTTCGCGATCAACGGCCCCGGCCCGGCCTAACAAGCAATCGGCGGCGGGCGGATGCGGCAACGGTCGCAGCCGCCCGCCGCCGCCCCAAAGGGCCCGTCCCAGGAAGATACGCAATGAAGGTTTGGAACTGGGACGGGTTTTGGAGCTACTTCCTCAACCCCTATCTGCTCGAAGGCGCGTTGTGGACGGTCGCTTTGACCGCCAACACGCTGTTTTTCGGATTTCTGCTGGGCCTGGCGCTGGCCGCCATGCGCATGTCGAATTCGAAATATCTCGACCGTGCCGCCCAGACCTATATCTGGGTGTTTCGCGGCACGCCGCTCTTGGTGCAGCTCATCATCATCTATACGGGCTTGCCGCAATTGGGCCTCGTGCGCTTGAGCGTGCTGCAATCGGCCTTGATCGGCTTGGCGCTCAACGAAGCGGCCTATCTCTCTGAAATCCTGCGCGGCGGCATTATGTCGGTCGCCAAGGGCCAGACGGAAGCCGCACGCTCGCTGGGCTTGCGCCCGCACCAGATTTTCCGCCTCGTGGTGTTTCCGCAAGCCTTGCGCGTGATCATCCCGCCGCTCGGCAATTCGGTGAACGGCCTTCTGAAGGCGACCTCGATCGCCTCGGTCATTTCGATGGAAGAGCTCCTGCGCCGCGGCCAGATCCTGATGCAGCAGCGCTTCGAAGTGCTCGAAATCTTCATGGTCGTGGCGATCATCTATCTCGCGATGACCACGTGCTGGGACTATGTGCAGCGCCGCATCGAAGCGCATTACGGCAAAGCCTACGGTGCCATGGAGCACAAACAGCTCGCCCGCGACGACCGGTAGGGGCGGCTTAGCTTTTCCCCGCCAACTTCTCGCGCAAGGCGCGCACTTCGCCGGTCAGCGCTTCGAGTTGGGCGGCGAGGGCGGCCTGCGGGTCGGGCTTGTCGGCCGCACTTTCGGCGTGCAGGCGCGTCATCGAATCGACGATGAGGGCGATGAACAGATTCAGCACCACAAAGGTCGACAGCAGAATGAAGGGCAGGAAATACAGCATCGCCGCCGGATGGTCGGCGAGGGCGGGCTTGACGATTTCGCCCGACCAGCCGTCGAGCGTCATCAGCTGGAACAACGTGAGGAACGTGGCCCCCAGCGTGCCGAACTGCTCGGGCTGCGTGTCGCCGAACAGCTTGGTGCCCATCACCGCGAACACGTAGAACACCAGCGTCAGCAGGGCGACGATCGCCGACATGCCCGGCAGCGAACGCAGCAGCGCTTCGACGATCGAGCGCATCGACGGCACGATCGAGATGAGCCGCAGCACGCGCAAGACGCGCAGCGCACGCAAGACCGACAGCGGCCCCGACGCCGGCACGAGGGCGATCGCGACGACGATCAGGTCGAACCAATTCCAGCCGCCGCGGAAAAACCGCAGCCCGTGGGCGACAATGCGCAAAGCGATTTCGACCGTGAAGACCGCGAGGATCGCGACGTCGAGAACCGACAGGAAGCCGCCGACCGCTTCCATGACGGTATCCGAGGTTTCGAGGCCCAACGTGATCGCATTGAGCACGATAAGCGCCATGATCGCACGCTGGACGGGCTCGGATTCGACCCATTGGCGCAAACGGGCGCGAAATGTGGGTTCGGGAACGGGGGCGGCAAGCACGCTATCGGTCATGGCAGCTCCGGGGGGCGGAACAGAACAGGGGTGGGCGCGAATCGCCGGCCAATATAAGGCCGCTCGGCGCCGGACCCAAGGGACCCGGCGCCGCCGAATGGCCTAGGCGCGCTCGCGCCGCTTCGTCTATAAAAGGCGGGTCGAGAAACGCGCTAGGATATTGCATGGATTCGCCCGCACCGATCGAACGGCTGCGCTTGCCCGCCACGTGCGATGCGACGGCGGCCGACGCGCTCAAACCCGAGCTTGCCGCACGCCTCGATGCGCGCACGCCGCTCATCCTCGATGCAAGCGACGTGGCCGAACCCTCCGTCGCGGTGATCCAACTCATCGAGGCGGCAAGCGCGGCGTTCGCGGCGCACGATCTGCGCTTCGGTTTTGCCGATCCGTCCGATGCGCTGTGTGCGGCCTACGAGGATATCGGCCTCTATTCCGCCCTCATGCAGCGCCTTGTGATGGACGCGTGACGGGCCCGGCCGCATGAGCAGCGAAGAAGAAGATCTGCAGCGCATCTTTTTCCTCGAATGCGAGGAATTGCTCGCGAGTGCCGAGCAATCGGTCGAAACGCTGAAGGATGCGGCGTCGGACGCGGCGATCAACGCGCTGTTCCGCGCCGTGCATTCGATCAAAGGCGGCGCCGGTGCGTTCGGCATGGACCGGCTCGCCAAATTCGCGCACGCGTTCGAATCTTTCATGGATCTGCTGCGCAAGGGCAAAGCCGCACTCGATCCGAAAGCTGTCGATCTGCTGTTCGACGGCGTGGACATGCTGCGCCTGCTCGTCGACGAATCGCAGAACGGCACGCCGGCACCCGCAGAGCGCTATGCCACCACCTTTGCGGCATTGCGCGCGGCCGCCGGGCTCGAAGACGAACCGGCCGAAGAAGCGGGCGCCGATTTCGATCCGATGGCCGCCTTTGCCGATGCGGCCCCGGCCGCCGAAGAACCGGCCGCAGCGACCAGCACCTATCGCATTCGCTTCGCCCCCGGCCCCAATTTCATCAAGGCCGGGCTCGATCCGCTGCGCATCTTCGCCGCCCTCAAAGCGATGGGCGACCTCAGCGCCGAAATCGATGCAAGTGCGCTCCCGGCCTTCGCCGATCTCGATCCGGAAGTTTGCCATTATCGCTGGAATTTGACGTTCGAAACGGCCGCCCCCTTCGCCGACATCGACGAAGTGCGCGAGATGATCGACGATCTCGCACAGTTCGAGATCGAAGCGCCCCCGGCACCCGAAGCCCCGTTGCCCGAAGCGCCCTCCCCCGAAGCGCAAGCGCCGGAGGCGGCAGCAACCCCGGCCGCAGCCCCGCCGAAACCGGCGACCCAAGCGCAAGCATCTGCCCAAGCCGCTGAAACCAAGCGCGACAAGCCGGTTGCGACCGTGCGCGTGGACGTGCCCAAGCTCGAGCGGCTCGGCAACATGGTGGGCGAGCTCATCATCACGCAGGCGTTCCTCGCCCGCCAAGCCGCCTCGCTCGATGCCGAGACCTATCGGCCGCTGTTCCGCGCCCTCGACGACATGTCGCAGCATATCCGCGACTTGGCCGATGCGGCGACCGCGATCCGCGCCCAGCCGCTCAAGGTCGTGTTTTCGCGCTTCGGCGCCATCGTGCGCGACCTCGAAAAGAACACCGGCAAACGCGTGCGGCTCGTGGTCGAGGGCGAAGCGACCGAGATCGACAAGACGGTGGTCGAGCGACTGAGCGAGCCGCTCACGCACCTCATCCGCAATTCGATCGACCACGGCATCGAATCGCCGGAAAAGCGCGAGGCGGCCGGCAAAGACCCGGTCGGCCAGCTGCATTTGCGCGCCGAGCAGCGCGGCAGCCAAGTCGTGATCGAATTGGCCGACGACGGGGCCGGCGTCAATCGCGAGCGCGTATTGGCCAAAGCAGTCGAGCGCGGGCTCGTGGCGCCGGGCGCCGCCTTGTCGGACGAAGAAATCGACGAGTTGATTTTTCTGCCCGGCTTTTCGACGGCCGACACGGTCACGTCCGTGTCGGGTCGCGGCGTGGGCATGGATGCCGTGCGCGCCACGATCGGCGAGATGAGCGGGCGCGTGGCGCTGTCTTCGCGGCCCGGCAAGGGTACGGTGTTTTCGCTGTATCTGCCGCTGTCGCTGGCCGTGCTCGACGCGATGGCGATGCTCGTCGGCCGCCAGAACTATCTGGTGCCCATCGGCGACATCGTGGAAAGCCTGCGCCCGCCCGAGGCCGCGATCGTGCGCCTCGATCGCGGCCGCGCGATGCTCGCGTGGCGCGGGGCCATGCTGCGCATCTTGAGCCTCGGCGAAGAGTTCGGCGTGGCGGGTGTGATCGACGATCCCACGCACTGCATCCTCGTGGTGGTGCGCGCAGCCCAAGGCGAGATGCTGGCCTTGCAGGTCGACGATCTGATCGGCCAGGAGCCGGTCGTGGTCAAAAGCCTCGAAAAGAATTTCCGCAAAGTGCCGGGCATTTCGGGGGCGACGATCCTGGGCGACGGCAGGCCTGCCCTGATCCTCGATCCGCAATCGCTCGGCAGTGCGAGCGCGCGCCGCCGCCGTCTTGAAACCGCCGCCGAAACGACAGAGGCCTGAGGGAGCCGCCGATGGAGCAACAGCGCAAAATCGCCGTCGCGAGCGAAGCGCCCGAAACCCAGTTCGTATCCTTCGAAGTGGGCCCCGACACGTTTTTGATCCCGATCGAAAAGGTCGTCGAATTCCGCATCTGGTCGGAACCGACTTCCGTGCCGCACACGCCCGACTTCGTGCGCGGCATCGTGAATATCCGCGGCGAGATCGTGCCGATCTACGATGTGGCCGCGCGGCTCGGGCGCGGACTCACGAAGGCGGCCGCACGGCACGTGGTGGTCATCGTGCGCTCGGAAGACGGGCGCTCGGTCGGGCTGCTCGTCGATTCGGTGACCGACATCGTCAACGCGCGCACCGCCGACATGGCGCCGATCCCGCGCATCGAGGGCGGCGACGCAACGCCGTTCATGCGCGGCGTGGTGTTCGTCGATGCGCGCATTCTGGGCGTGACCGACGTCGACCGGCTCGTGCAGGAAACGCTGCCCGACGGCGCGTTCCAGATGGCCGACGAATCGGCGGGAGCGGCCGCGCCGACATGAACGCGCCCGCAGCAAACGCGTTGGCCCCATCGCCGACGGCCGCAACGCTCGCCGTCCCCGATTTTGCGTCCGACGACATGGCGTTTTTCGCGGGCGGGCTGCGCGCGCGCACCGGCATCGTGCTGGCGGCGAGCAAAGCGGCCTTGGTCGTGCGCCGCTTGGCCCCGCGCATGCGCGAATTGGGCTTGGCGCAGTTCGCCGACTATCGCCGCCTGCTCGACGATCCGGCAGCCGAGGAATGGAACCGCGTGGTCGAGCTATTGACCACGAACCATTCGCATTTCTTCCGCGAGGTCCATCATTTCAAGCTGCTGTCGCGCCATGTGCGGGCCGGGCGCGCGGCCGGGCAGACGCGCTTTCGCCTGTGGTCGGCGGCGTGTGCGGCCGGCCAAGAGCCCTATTCGATGGCGATGCTGCTGCTGCATCTGGGCAACGGGCAGGTCGCCGACGATACGCGCATCCTTGCGACCGACATCGACCGCAGCGTGCTTGCCGCCGCAGAGGCGGGCCAGTTCGGCGCCGAAGACGTGCGCCACCTGCCCGGCTTCGCCAAATCCTATCTGCACGAAGCGGGCGGCGGGCGCTTTGCCGTGGCGCCGGCGTTGCGCGATCTCGTGCGCTTCAAACCGCACAATCTGATCGGCGCGGACTGGCCCATGAAGGGCCCGTTCGACGCGATCTTCTGCCGCAACATGCTGATCTATCTTGCCGCCGCCGACCAGGCCAAGGTCGTGGCCCGGCTTGCGGGTCTTTTGTCGGTCGGGGGGATATTGTGTCTCGGCCATTCCGAAATCGCGCGCGACGCCGCGTTGCCGCTCGCACGTCTTGAGGTTCCCAGCAGCTATGTCCGACTCTGAAGCAGCGAAAACGAAGCGCGTGCGCGTGCTGATCGTCGACGATTCGGCGCTCGTGCGCGAGATGCTGACCGGCATTCTTTCGGCCGATCCCGAAATCGAAGTGGTGGGGACGGCCCCCGATCCGCTCGTCGCGCGCGAGAAGATCAAGGCGCTCAATCCCGACGTGATCACGCTCGACGTCGAAATGCCGCATATGAGCGGCATCGAGTTCCTCGAAAAGATCATGCGCCTGCGCCCGATGCCCGTCGTGATGATCTCGACCCTCACGCAGGAGGGTGCGGACACGACCTTGCGCGCCCTCGAACTCGGCGCAGTCGACTACGTCGCCAAGCCCACGCAGCGTTTGAGCGAATCCTTCGGCGCGCTCAAAGAAGCGATCTGCAGCAAGGTCAAGATGGCCGCAACCGCGCGCGTGCGCGGTGCGGGCACGGCCCGCCGGCCGACGGCCGCAGCGGCGCAAGCCGCGAGCCCCGCGCATGACGCGCCGGGCGCACCGAGCCATCTCGACGCGATCGCCATCGGCGCTTCGACGGGCGGGGTCGAAGCACTCGGCGAAGTGCTGGCGGCCGTCCCGCCCGGCTCGCCCGGCATCCTCGTTGTCCAGCATATGCCCGGCAATTTTACCGGGCGTTTTGCATCGCGCCTCGACTCGACCCTGCCGCTCAAAGTGGTCGAAGCGCAGGACGGGGCGGCGATCCTGCCGGGCTGCGTCTATATCGGCCCGGGCGGACGCCATCTCGCCCTGGCGCGCGAAGCCGACGGCAAGCTCGTGTGCCGCGTGACCGAGGGGCCGGCCGAAAGCGGGCACGTGCCGTCGGTCGACCATCTGTTTCGCTCGATGGCCCAGCTCGGCAAGCGCACGGTCGGCGTGATCTTGACCGGCATGGGCCGCGACGGGGCCGCAGGCTTGAAGCTGATGCGCGACGCAGGCGCGCACACGATCGCGCAAGACGCGGCAACTTCCGTCGTCTATGGTATGCCTAGAGTTGCGGTCGAACTCGACGCGGCAGCCGCGGTACTGCCGCTGTCGCGCATCGCCGGCGCCATGCTGGCCGCCGACGCCACCGTCAATGCAGGAGGACGCTAGTACGATGCCCACCAACGCCCGCAGCCTGCGCGTACTCGTGGTCGACGACCAAGCGAGCATGCGCGGCCTCATCCGCAGCTACTTGCGCAAACTCGGCTTCGAGAGCATCGACGAAGCCGAAAGCGGCAGCCAAGCCGCCAAAATGCTCGGCGAAAAGCCGTTCAATCTGGTGATTTCGGATTACAACATGGAGGGCGGCTCGGGCCTCGATCTGCTGAAGACGATGCGCGGGCACCCTGTCCTCAAGCGCATCCCCGTCATCATGGTGACGGGCAATGCCGACAAGCAGACCGTAACCTCGGTCGTGCAGGCGGGCGTCAACGGCTACGTGGTGAAACCGGTGTCGCTCGAAGCGCTCAAGGCGCGCGTCGTGCATATTCTGGGCGAACTGGTCTGAAACGGGAAACAGGACAGCGGCGATGAAAATTGCGACGAAACTGACCGGCCTGATTCTCGCTGCGGCGACGGTCTCGACCATCCTGTTCGGCATACTGACCTGGCAGTCGCATATCGGGCTCGAGAGCGAGCGGCGCGTGATGGCGGGGCTCGCCTATTCGGGACCGATGCGCGAGATGGGCGAGGCCGTGTACCGCCACAAGCTCAACATGCTCAAAAACAGCGGCGCCGCAAACCCCGACAACGAGGGCTTGGCGCGCGCCAAAGACGCGGTTCGCAGCGCCCTCGACCGGCTCGAAGCGCTCGACCGCAGCAGCCGCGCCGCCTTCGACATGGCGCCCGAAGCGCCGGGCTTCCGTGCGGCCGTCGAGCGCATTCTTGCCTTGCGCCACGGGCCCTCGCAGAACGCCGCCAACATCATCGAATTCCACGAAGCGACCTTCGCGCAGTATCGCGAGCTCGCGTTTTCGGCCGCCGATACGTTCAACATCCTCGGCGATCCCGACGTCGATTTCGTTATGACATTCGTGAACCAGTTCGAAGTCTATCCGGGCGTGATGATGGCACGCGCCTATCTGATCGGCCGCGCCTTCGTGTTCGACGAGACGCTCGACGGGCGCACGCCCAATCCCGAAGACCTGCAAGTGCAGCTCGACCGGCTGGTCGAACAGCAAGGCGTGATCGCCGAAAATCTGCGCCGCCTCGTGCGCAACATCGCGCGCGCCGTCCGCGCCGAGGCCGACGGGCGCAGCTGGCGCACGCGGGCACCGGTCGTGGCCGCCCTGCAGGAGCGGGGCCAACGGCTGCAGGCCGCCTACCTTACCGCCATGCGCAGTCCGCCGGTGGGGGCGACCATGATGGCCGAAGAGGAGGCGTTCCTCGCGGCTTTGAGCGACGCCTGGCGCAATCTCGCCACGGTGATCGACGCCAATCTCAATGTCCGCCATGTGCAGAACACGCGCATTTTCTACATGCACACCGCCCTCATGGGCCTCAGCCTGATCGTGCTGTTCGGCGCCATGGGCTGGGTCGTGCGCGGCGTGTCGCGCGACATCGTCGCGACCAACGCACTTACGATGCGCATCGCCGAGGGCGATCTCGACGCGACGGTTGCCGGCACCGAGCGGCCCGACGAAATCGGCAGTCTTGCGCGCTCGATCGAAATCTTGCGCAAAAACTCGCAGGCGCAGCGCATCCTGCAGGCGAAAGAACGCGAGACGGCCCAGCATCTGGCGCAAACGGCCATGCTGGTCGCCGAGTCGGTCGACGCGATCCGCGCTGCGGCGAGCGAAATCTCGCAAGGGAGCAACGATCTTGCCTCGCGCACCGAGCGCCAGGCATCGGCGCTTCAGGAAACGGTCGCGACCATGGCCGAGATTTCGGCGACCGTTGCGACCAACGCGCAGAATTCCGACCAGGCGCGTGTGTTGGCCGCCGACGCGCTCGCAAAAGCCGAAGGCGGGGGCGGGGCCGTTACCAGCGTGGTCACAGCCATGTCCGGCATCGAGGCCTCGTCCGCGCGCATCGCCGCGATCATCCAGGTCATGGAAGAGATCTCGTTCCAGACCAAGCTTCTCGCCCTCAACGCCGCGGTCGAAGCCGCGCGCGCGGGCGAATCGGGCAAGGGCTTTGCCGTGGTCGCGCAAGAAGTGCGCTCGCTTGCCGACCGTTCGCGCCAAGCCTCGCAGCAGATCCGCGACCTGATCGCCGAGAGCACGCGCGAAGTCGGCCAAGGCGTGCAGCTTGCAGGAGCCGCAGGCGAAGCGTTGTCCAGCATCATCTCGATCGTGCGCAAGGTGGCCGAGATCGCGCCCGAAATCGCGGCCGGCAGCCGCGAGCAGGCGCGCAGCATCGCCGAGATCAACAAGGCGTTGACCGATCTCGACGCCGCGACGCAGCAGAACGCCGCCCTTGTCGAGGAAAGCTCGGCCTCGGCCGCGTCGCTGGCCGAGCAATCGACGCAGCTCGTCGACGTGGTGGCGAGCTTCCGTACCGACGGGACAGCACCCGAGAAGCCGCAGACCGCCGCACCGACGGCGCGCGCGCCCAAACTAGCGCCCAATCAAGTGGCGGCAAAGCCGACCCCCAAGCGCGACGCCGACTGGGACGAAGAGTTCTAGGTCCGCGCGACGAGGCGTCACGCGATACGGCCTCGTGCAAGGCGCAGCGCACGCTGCACGGGAATGCTCGACTGGGGAATGACGGACGGAATACGGAGTTCCACGAATTCGAAGTTTGGAAATTGTGCTATGGCATCCATCGGACGCTTTTCCATTCGCAGAACATTCGCGGCTCTCATCGCGATCGCGGTCGTGTCGTTGGCGGGCATCTCGACCTACGCATGGACGATCGGCGAAGCAATAACTGCCGAAATCGACCAGGTTGCAGCTGAACTCGAAACGCTCGATATTGCCGAAGCGGCAGGGGACGCGATCAATGCGACGATCGAAGGTGCGCGCCTTGTTGCGGCCGCCTACGCGCAAGACGAAGCAAAAAGGCTCGACGCAACGCGCGATGCGGCGCGCCGAACGATCGAGTCGGCCGCGGCGTCCCTGCGCGCGCGCGAGAAAGGCGCACTCGCCGAGTTTTTCGAAAGCCGCTTCGGCGAAATCGACGGGGCGCTGGACGAACTCAAGCTTCGCGTGCAGTCGCGCAATCAAGCGTTCGAGCTTGTGGCCTCGGTCGGCGGCGCGCTTGCGACCAGCGCGGACGCGCTTGCGCTCGAACTGTCGCAACGACCGGCAATCGACCCGACGCTGACGACGGCACTACGGCTGGCCGCGCGCGATACAACGACGGCCGCGCAACGGCTGCTGCTGCTAGCGTCGAACGATCCTGCCGTCCGGGAGCCCGTGGATGCCGCAATCCGCGCCGTTGCCGACATCGTCGATCTCGTCGATGCGGCGGTCGCGTCCGAAAGTCGCGCCGCGCGAAACCTCACGCGCGCCGTGAGCCGCGATCGCGGCATTCTGCGCGATTCGGTCGCAAGCTACACGGCGGCGATAGCGGATGAAGGCGATTTTTTGGGCGCCATCGACCGAAGATTGACCGGGGCCGGCGAAGCGATCGCCAAGGTGCGCGACGACGCACACGCAAGTCTGGTGCAGGCCCAACAAGCCGCACGGCGATATGTCGCCCAGTCGATCCGCAATGCCGCATGGGTCGTCCTTGGCTTGGTCGTTCTGTTCGGCGTCATGGTGTGGATCGTGCGCGGCGTGTTGCGCGACATCGTGGCAACCGACGCGATGACCTTGCGCATCGCCGAGGGCGAACTCGACTTGAACGTCGCGGGCACCGAACGATCCGACGAGATCGGCAGTCTGGCGCGCTCGATCGAGGTCTTGCGCAAGAACTCGCAGGCCCAGCGCGCACTCCAGGCCAAAGAGCGCGCCCTTGCCGCACGCCTCAAAGAAACCGCCCGCGACGTGACGCAAGCCGCCCAATCGATCCGCACGGCGGCCAACGAGATCGCGCAGGGCAGCGACGATCTGGCCAAACGCACCGAGCGCCAAGCCGCCGCCTTCCAAGAGACGGCGGCGACGCTCGCCGAAATTTCGGCGACGGTTTCTGCCAATGCCGAACGTTCGGTGCGCGCAAGCACGCTGGCGGGCGAAGCGCTGGCGCGCGCCGAAAGCGGCGACCAGGCAGTCGCAACCGTGGCGGGCTCGATGTCCGGCATCGCCGATTCGGCGAACCGCATCGCCGCCATTATCGCGGTCATGGAAGAGATTTCGTTCCAGACGAAACTGCTCGCCCTCAATGCCGCGGTCGAGGCCGCACGCGCGGGCGAAGCAGGCAAGGGTTTTGCCGTGGTGGCGCAGGAGGTGCGCGCTTTGGCCGACCGCTCGCGCCAAGCGTCGCAGCAGATCCGCGACCTCATCGCGGCGAGCGGGCGCGAAGTGGCGCAAGGCGTGAAGCTCACGGGCGCGGCTGGCGTGGCGCTCGCCAAGATCATCGACATCGTGCGGCAGGTGGCCGAGATCGCACCCGAGATCGCAGCCGGCAGCCGCGGACAAGCGGCAAGCCTCGGCGAGATCAACACGGCCCTTGCCGATCTCGACCGCGCCACGCAGGAGAATGCCGCACTCGTCGAGCAAAGCTCGGCCTCGGCGGCTTCCTTGCTCGACCATGCCGACGATTTGGTCGGCGTCACGGCGAATTTCCGCACGCGTAGCGACGGCGAAAACGCGCTTGTGCAGTCGGCGACGCCCGCGTAGGTTTTTCGCGTTCGGGGGATCCGCAGGCCCCCCGTGAGACAAGACCGTCCAAGCTCTGCACAACTCGGTTCCCGAGGTGTGTCGCTATGGATGAAACGCTCCCTGCTCTTGCGCCTCAATCTCTCTATGCCCGACTTGGCACGGCCACCTGGCCGCTGCTGATCGACGTGCGCCGCGAGGCGCGCTACGTGGCCGACGACGCGCTGATCGCCGGTGCCGTACGCCGCGATCCCGAGACGATCGACGCCTGGATGCACGAAGTGCCGCCGAACCGTTCCATCGTCGTCTATTGCGTGCACGGCCACGAGGTGAGCCAGAACGCGGCCGCAGCGCTGCGCGCCGCCGGTCGCGATGCCGCCTATCTCGAAGGCGGCATCGCCGAATGGTGCGAGCAGGGCCTGCCGACACGGCAGCGGTCGGCGCCCAATTCGGGCAAATGGATCACGCGTGCACGGCCCAAGATCGACCGTATTGCGTGCCCGTGGCTCGTACGCCGCTTCGTGGATCCGATGGCGACGTTTTTGTACGTGCCGACCGAAGCCGTCTTCGCCGTCGCGGCGAAAACCGACGCCATCGCTTTCGACATTCCGGGCGCCGAGCCGTTTTCGCACGACGGCGATTTGTGCTCGTTCGATGCGTTCATCCAGGTGTTCGGCCTGCGCGATGCCGCCATCGACCGGCTTGCGCGCATCGTGCGCGGCGCCGACACGGGGCATCTCGAGCTTGCCCCGCAAGCGGCGGGCTTGCTCGCGATTTCGCTGGGCCTGTCGGCAATCCATGCCGAAGACGACCGCGCGATGCTCGAAGCCGCAATGCCGGTGTACGACGCGCTTTATGCGTGGTGCCGCAGCCTGCAGCACGAAACCCACAATTGGAAACCCGCACCGACGTGAGGGGCGCTCAGTCGGGGCGCGGGTCCGGCGGGATCGGCGACTGGCGCACGGCGTTGCGGTGCAGAGTGTAGAGTGCGGCACCGACAATCAGAATCGAACCGACGATCGTGGCAAGGCCCGGCGTTTCGTCGTAGAGCAAGTAGCCGACGGCCGCCATCAGCAGCAGGCGCACATACTGCAAGGGCGCGATCGACGAGGCTTTGCCGCTGCGAAACGCGGTCGTGAACAGCCACGTGCCCACCGCCAACAGAAGGGCCATGGCAGCTACGACCGCAAGCGCCTTGGGCGACGGCGGCACCCAGAAATACCACGCAAGCGGGGCCAGAAACACGATCAGCACGATGCTTTGGAAAAAGATCACCGTCTCGGCCGTGTCGTGGCGCGAGCCGAAGCGCAGCGTGGCGACCGATACGGCACCTGCGGCCGAGCCCGCCAATGCGAGCAGCGCGTAGAACTCGATCGGTCCGGAAAAAGGCTGCAGCATCACGCCCACGCCCGCAAACCCCACGGCCGTTGCGGTCCAGCGCCGCCAGCCGACTTTTTCGCCGAGGAAAATCGCCGCAAGGGCCGTGATGAAAAGCACCTCGGACATCTGAATCGCCGTCACGTCGGCGAAGGGGATGTAGACCACGGCCGTGTTGCCGCAGACCATCGCCACGATCGACGCACAGCCGCGCAGCAGATGCAGGCGCAGACCCTGCGGATGCAGAATGGCGCTGCGATGGCGCCAGTACAGCGGCGCCATGATCGCCATCGACATTATTTGGCGAATGAACAGGATCACGACGATGGGCAGCATCTCGGCCGCAACGCGGACCAGCACGCCCGTCGCGGTGAATACGCACATCGCCGCCAGCATCAGCAGCGAAGCGGAAAGATCGGGCGGCAGAAGCCGGAAATCGCGCCGCAGCTTGGCGAGCAGCGCGGTCGGCAGAAGAGACAAAGGCATTCCCCCAGAGCGTTCGCCCGATGATGCGCCCAAGGACGGCCCGGCAACAAGCCTTGTTCCAAAAGAATTCAGGATGATTGTCTTAAATCTGTTTGTCTTTTGACTTTATAACCACTGCCAAATTAATCTTTACGCTCAAACCTTGGTCTCAAACGCATGAAAATACGCTCAGTCTCGGTGCGGATCGTCGCGGTCGTGGCGACTTTGTGCAGCCTCACCGGCCTTGCCGTTGCAAGCCTGTCGGCAGCGCAGACCTATCGCCAATTGCTGGGTGCCGCCGAACAGCGGGTCGAAGACATCCGCAATTCAGTGATGACCGGCATCCGCAACCGCGTCGACGACACGGTCAACACGCTGCGCGTAGCGACCTTGAGCCCGGCAACGCGCGTGCAATTCGCCGACCTTGCGGCCGCCTTTGCCGAGCTTTCGCCCGACGCGCGCGCCGATCTCATCGCGCGCTATGCCGGCGACAAGGCCGTACCCTTGGCCTTGCGCGCGGCCGTCGACACGGCCGGCACGGACAGCGCCTACGACACGCTGCACAATGCCTACCACCGCCATTGGCTGCGCTTTGCCCAAGAGACACGAGCGCCCGATCTGTTGTTCGTGGATCGCGAAGGGACGGTGTTCTATTCGGTGCGCAAGCGCGAGGATTTCGGCGTCAATCTGCCCACACTTCTGCCCGACACGATCGCCGCACGCACCTTCGTTGGGGCCGTCGCCGGCAATCCGCCCTACGTGCCGGCCTTCTCCGACATCGCTTTCTACGCGCCCAACGGCAACGAGCCTGCGGCCTTTGTCGGCCTGCCGATGGTGGACGGCTCGGGCAGCACCATCGGCGCCATCCTGATCCAGCTTGCCGACACGAATTTCACGACCGCCCTGCAAGCCGCCCCCGCCCTGGGCCAGACCGGCGAAGTGCTGATCGTCGGCAGCGACTTCATCGTGCGCAACGAGCCGCGTTTTGCCGAAGGATCGGCACTCGTGCGCAAGATCGTGACCGACGGTACGCGCCGCGCCTTGAGCGGCGAGCGCATTCGCCTGCATTACGTCAATTATCGCGGCGAAGTCGTGGTCTCGGCGATCGGCGCCATCGATCTCTACGGCGTACGCTGGGGCATTCTTTCGACCAACGACCTCAGCGAATTCCATGCGCAGATTTTCGACGTTCTGAAAGTCAATTTCGGGCTGGCGATCGCGCTTTCGCTGATTCTCGCCATCGTCGGCGCGTTTTTCGCCAAAAGCGTCGCCACGCCGATCGTGTCGCTGACCGGCACGCTCGCGCAATTGTCGGGCGGCGACCATCGCGCGCAGATCCCGTTCACGGGCCGGGAAGACGAAATCGGCAAGCTTGCGCGCGGCCTCGTCACGTTCCGCGAAGCGCTGGTCGAAAGCGACCAGCTCACCGACCGCCTCAAAGAGGGCGAATCGCGCCTCGTGGGCCTGCTCGACAGCAGCCCGTCGGGCGCCCTGGTCGTCGGGCTCGAAGACCGGCTCGCGATCTTCGCGAGCGAACGCGCGGCCGTGCTGCTCGGCAAGCCCAAGCGCGATCTGGTGGGCCAAGCCTTCGCGCTGCCGAGCGCCGAAGGCGGCCAGGATCTGCTCGATGCCGTGTTCGTGCGCCTGCGCCGCCAGTCGGTCGCCCAGTCGATCGAGGGCATGGTGCAGCTCAGCGAAGAAACCGTCGCGATCCTGCAGGTCTCGGCCGAACGCATCGAGTTCCACGACAAGCCATGCGTGCTGCTGTGGATCTCCGACGTGACCGAGCAGCGCGAATCGGAAGAGCGCGTGCGCCGCGAGCGCGCCAAGACCGACGCGATCTTCGAAGGCACGCCCGATCCGATGTTCATCGTCGACCGCGAGGGGCGCGTGCGCTTCGTGAACCGGCGCGCCGAAGAACTGTTCAAATACCGCCGCGCGGATCTGCTCGACAAGCCGGTCGAACTGCTGATCCCGCCGCGCTTCCAACGCGGGCATATCGGCCTGCGCCAAGCTTTCGCCGCCAAGCCCGAAAGCCGGTCCATGGGCCGCGGCCAAGAGCTCATTGCGATCGACGCGCTCGGGCGCGAGTTTCCGGTCGAAATCGCGCTCAATCCGGTGCCGGGCGAAGACCTGCTGGCAGCCTCGGTGCGCGACATTTCCGAGCGCCGTGCGGCCGAAGCCGAATTGCGCCGCATTCAGTACGCGCTCGAAAACGCGCCCGACGCGGTCATTTGGTTCGACCGCACGGGCACCCTCGCCGAGGCCAATATCCACGCCGAAAAGCTTTTCGACATGCCGCGCGGAACGCTCGTAGGCCGCAATGCCAAAGGGCTGTTCGAGGGTATCGACGCGCGCATCTGGGAAATCGTCTGGCAGGCCGTTTCGACGCGCAAAGTGGACGATCCGGCCGAGCAGATGCTGATCCGCGCCGACGGTACGTTGGTGCCGGTCGAGACGCTGTCCAAATACATTTCCTTCGGCGGCAAGGAATTCATCTTGACGTTCATGCGCGACATCTCGACACGGCGTGCCGCCGAGGCCGAGATGCGGCGCATTCAGTACGCGCTCGAAAACGCGCCGGACGCGATCTTCTGGGTCGATCGCAGCGGCCATTACGTGGCGGCCAACGCCAACACCGAGGCGCTGTTCGGCGCCAAACGCGCCGACATCGTCGGCAAGCAGGCGGCTACCTACGTCAAGGGCGTCGACGAGGCGATGTGGGCGCGCATCTGGGACAAAGTCTCGACGCGCAAAGCCGACCGACCGGTCGAGCAGGTGGTGCTGCGCCCCGACGGCACGTCGATCGACGTCGAAACGCTGTCGAAATTCATTTCGTTCGGCGGCACGGAATTCGTCATCGTGTTCATGCGCGACATCGCCGAGCGCAAGCGCGCCAAGGCCGAGCTCGACGCGACGCTCAAGAGCCTCGAACTCGAACGCGCATTGCTGAAATCGATCTTCGATTCGATCCCCGACATCATCTTCGCCAAGGACCTCGACGGCGTCTACACGATCGGCAACGACAAATTCGCCGAACTGTTCGGGCATGCGGCCAAAGACCTCGTCGGCAAGACCGACTACCAGATTTTCCCGAAGGAACTTGCCGACTTCTTCCGGGACAAGGACAAGCTCGCCCTCGCCGCAAGCGAAGCGCAGCGCAACGAAGAGGAAGTCACCTATCCCGACGGGCGCAAGGCGCTGCTCGACACGCAGAAGACGGCGATCAAGGCGCCCGACGGCACCGTGCTGGGGCTGCTCGGCGTGGCGCGCGACATCACCGAGCGCAAGGCTGCGGAAAAGGCGATGGCCGACCAGCGCGCGGCACTGCAGAACATCCTCAACAACAGCCCCGTGGGCACGGCCTTCACGCTGAAGAGCCGGTTCCACTACATGAACCCCGAGTTCGAGAAAGCGTTCGACACGCGCCCGGGCGACGACGCGTCGAGCATCTACGCCAATCCCGAAGACCGCGACGCGCTGATCGCCGATCTCAAGGCCGGCGTTGCAGTGCGCAACCGCGAAATGGTGCTCGTCGGCAAGGGCGGCCAGAAGCGGCCGTTCCTCGCGACCTTCATGCCGTTCGTGCACGACGGCGAAGAAGGCGTGATGGGCTGGCTGCTCGACATTTCCGACCGCAAGGCCGCCGAAGACAAGATCAAGCGCGCCAATTTCCTGTCCGACATCGCCCTCGAACTCACCGACAGCGGCCATTGGTACGTGGATTACAGCGACCCCGACCACTACTTCCAATCGGAACGCGCCGCGCGGATTCTGGGCGAGCCGATCAAACAGGACGGGCGCTACCATCTGGTCGAAGAATGGTTCGCGCGCCTGCTCGAAGCCGATCCCGCGATCGCCGCCGACGTGAGTGCCCGCTACCAAGGGGCCGTCGACGGCCAATACGCGCAGTACGACGCGACCTACCCGTACAAGCGTCCGACCGACGGCAAGATCGTGTGGGTGCATGCGGCGGGCAAGCTCGTGCGCGAGGAAGCGTCGGGCAAGCTGCAATTCATGTACGGCGCCTACCAGGACATCACGGCCCAAAAGCACGCCGAAGCCGAATTGCAGCACGCCAAGGAAGCGGCCGAAGAAGCGACCAAGGCCAAATCGAGCTTCCTTGCCACGATGAGCCACGAAATCCGCACGCCGATGAACGGCGTGATGTCGATGGCCGAAATGCTCGAGCAGACCGAGCTCAGTGCCGACCAGCGCGAGATGTCGAAGGTCATCCGCGCCTCGGCCGAATCGCTGATGACGATCCTCAACGACATTCTGGATTTCTCGAAGATCGAGGCGGGCCGCATCGAATTCGAGCGCCTGCCGATCGACGTGGGCGACGTGGTCGAGGAAGCGGCCGAACTCATCGCCGCGCGCGCCGACGAGAAGGGCCTCGACCTCGTGGTCGATCTCGATCCGGCCCTGCCCTCGCAGATCGCGGGCGATCCCACGCGCATTCGCCAGATCGTGCTCAACTATCTGTCGAACGCGGTCAAGTTCACCGAGCGCGGGGCCGTCGTGGCGTCGGTCGCGCTGCGGCTCGAACCGCTCGGCGGCAAACCTGCGCGCATCGCGATCGAAGTGCGCGATTCCGGCATCGGCATGACGCCCGACCAGACCGCCAAACTGTTCCGCGCCTTCACCCAAGCCGATTCCTCGACCTCGCGCAAATTCGGCGGCACGGGCCTTGGCCTGTCGATCAGCCAGCGCCTCGCCGAGATGATGGGCGGCGAAGTCGGCGTGCGCTCCACGCCCGGCGAAGGCTCGACCTTCTGGTTCCATCTGCCCGCCGACATCCTCGAAAAAGCGCCGTCGCGCCCGACCGTCGACATCGCCGACGCCAAGGTCGTGGCGTTCGGCTTCGACGGGGCGGCACGCCAAGCGCTCGAGCATGTGCTGCGCACGGCCGGCATCGCCATCCCGCCGCAGCACAATCTCGAAACCGAGATCGACGGCGACATTGCAGCCCTGCCGAAAGATGCGCTGCCGATCGTGCTGCTGCGCGGCGCTTCGAGCGAAGCCATCGAAGTTTCGCGCCGCTTGACGCAGGCGCATCCCGAAGCGCGCGCGATTCTGGCGGCCCCGCGCACGTTGGCCTCGACGCTCAAAGCCGCTCCCGAGGCGGGGGCCTTCGACGCGATCACCATGCCGCTGCGCCGCCAGCGCGTATGGCTCGCGATCGCCGCCGCGCTCGATCGCGCCAGCCTCGACCAGGCGCGGGCGGCAACGACGACCAGCGACGGAAATTTTGTGCCGCCCTCGCTCGAGGCCGCACGCGCCGCCAACGCCGCCGTGCTCGTGGCCGAAGACAACAAGACGAACCAGTACGTGATCAAGCGCGTGCTCGACCGTGCGGGCTTTGCCTCGCGCTTCGCCTTCAACGGCGTGGAAGCGCTGAAGATCATGGATGAAGAGCCCGGCTACGGCATGCTGCTGACCGACTACCACATGCCGGAGATGGACGGCATGGTGCTGACGCGCACCTTGCGCGCGCGCGAAGCGGCGGCCGGCGCGCGCCGCATGCCGATCATCGTGCTGACGGCCGACGCGTTGCCCGAGACCGGGAAGCTCGTTTCGGACGCCGGCGGCGACGACTATCTGACCAAGCCGATGCGCTACGAGATCGTGCGCGCGGCCCTCGAGCGCTGGCTGCCCGTCGGCATCGCCTTGCGCAAAAACGCCTCGAGCCGCGCGGACGAGGCGGCACCAGCCCCGGTCGCCCCCGCCGTTCCCGAAGCCCCGCCCATCGACCGCACGGTGCTCGAAGACCAACTCGGCTCGACCAGCGACGACGACATCCGAGCGGCCCTGCAGTTCTTCTGGGAATCCTCGAGCCAGGGCCCTGCCGATCTCGATGCGGCCCTTGCAACCAGCGACGCGAAGGCCGTGCGCGAAGCCGCCCACGCGATCAAAGGCACCACGGCCTCGGTCGGGGCCGGGTGGCTCGCCGATCTGTGCCGCGAGGCCGAAGACGGCGCGCGCGCGGGCGATCTTGCGCGCGTGCGCGCCGTGTCGCCGCAGATTCACGCTGGCTTTGCGCGCCTCGGCCGCTATATTTCAACCTTCTGAGCACAAGGCACGCGAGGACAAGCATGAGTGGCACTTTCGACCGGCCCTTGACCGGCATGCGCGTCCTGGTGATCGACGACCAGAAATTCATCCGCGGCATGATCGCCCAAGGCCTCAAAGGCTTCGGCGCCCAGGTCGTCGAGGCGAGCGACGGGTTCGAGGGTCTTTCGATCCTCGGGCTCGGCGAGGAAATGGCCGGGGGCAGCGCGCTCGACGCGCTCAAACAGCAGCGCCCGGACATGTTCCAGGGCAGCGGCATGCATGCGCGCCAGAACATCGACAGCATCGTGACCGACATCCGCATGCTGCCGATGAACGGCCTCGAAATGCTGAAAGCGATCCGTGCCGGCTTCACCGCGGCCAAGCGCGACATACCGGTCGTGATCATGTCCGCGCATTCGGACGAAGCGCTGATCGGTGCCGCGATCGCGCTCGACGCGCACGGCTTCGTCTCGAAGCCCGTGAGCCAGAAGACGATCGCCGACCGGCTCATCCGCGCACGCAAAGTGGCGATGCCGCTGAAACCCGCCGAAGTCTACCGCATGCTGATCATTCCCGAGCTCGACGCGGCAATGATCGAAACCGACGTCGGCCGGCTGGCCGACAGCGTCGTCGCGGTGATCCGGGCGGGCGACGTTGCGGCCGCGACTGGCCAGCGCGCCTTTGCCGTACCGCTTGCCGAATTGGCGATCGGCGATACGCTCGCCGAAAATCTCGCCACGGCGACCGGGCGCCTGGTCGCCCCCTCGGGCACGCACGTGTCCGAAATTCTGATTTCCGCATTGCGCGATTTGTCGGCCGTGATCGAGCTCAAACCAACCGTGTCGATCCGCCGCAAAATTACCTGAAGCGGATGGCGCCTAGAGCCATTTGCCCTCGAGCGATTTGAAAAATCCGGCTGCGGTTTTGGCGTTGACCCAAGCATTGACGGTCGCGCGCCAGTCCGGATCGTCGGGCGGCAAGCCGAAGGCGGCTGGACGGCGGTCGCGCGGCGCAAGCGCAGCATCGGTCAGCACGAGTTGGCGATTGCGTTTGACCAGCAGGGCCGCATCGACATTGCTCGTCAACGTAAGATCGGCAAGCCCTTCGAGCACTTCGCGATAGCCGGTCGAGGGCGGTGCGAGGGCGCGCACATTGGCGCGCGGGAAGTGGCGCTTGGCGGCTTCCTCGAACGCCGTGCCGGCGGTCACGGCCACGCGCACGCCGGAGGCATTCATGTCGTCCCAGCTTTTGAGGCGCAAGGCCGCCAGGCGCGAGACGACCGGCACGCTCGCGAATTCGAAGTATGGATCGGCAAAGGCGATCTGCTCGGCGCGGGCCGGCGTCACGGTTGCGCCCGAGAAAATGTCGAACCGATTGTCGCGCAAAGCCGCGACGAAGCGCCCCCATTCGGTTGCGACCCATTCGACGCGCACGCCGATATCGGCCGCGAACTGCGCCATCGCGTCGATGTCGAGGCCGCGATGTTCGCCCGTACCGGCAGCGCGGAAGCTCATCGGCTCGAAATCGCCGGTGGTGCCCACGCGCAACGTGCCGCGCGCGCGGATCGCCTGCAGGCGCGCACCGGTCGCTTGGCCGAAGGCTGCCGGATTGCCCAGCGCCAGCAACCCGGCGCCGGCGCCCGCAATGAAATTTCGCCGTTCCATGTCGAACCGCTCCGAAGCTGTACTCTGGGATAACGCAGGCGATTGCCCGGTACAAGGCTGCCGACATTGCGACGGGGTTGCTGCTGCACTATCGTCGTCTGCAAGAGGAGTGCCGTCGTGACGAGCCTCAACCAACCGCAAATCGATCTTTGGGACGGCCGCGTGGGCGCCAAATGGGCGGCGATGCACAAAGCGCTCGACGCGATGTTCGCGCCCGCCGCAGCACTTCTCGCCGCGCGGGCGGCTCCGGTAGCGGGCTTGCGCGTGCTCGATGTCGGCTGCGGCAACGGCGATCTGTGCGCGCGCTTGTTGGCGCAGGATGCGCACGTCACCGGCATCGACGTGTCGCACGCGATGCTTGGCGTCGCCGCATCCCGCACGCACGGAAAAGCCGCGCTGGTGCGCGCCGACATTGCCGATTGGCGCGCGGCAGCACCGTTCGATCTCGCGGTGTCGCAATTCGGGCTCATGTTTTTCGCCGACCCGGTCGCGGCTTTCGCGGCGATCGCCGCCAATCTGCGCCCGCACGCGCGGTTGGCGTTCACCTGCTGGCGCGGGATGGGCGAAAACGCCTGGGCCGCAGTCCCGTTGCAGGCAATCCAAGATCTCCTGCCGCCATTGCCCCCGCTCGATCCGAACGCGCCCGGCCCGTTTTCGTTCGCCGATTCTGCCCGTGTCGAACAAATACTGACGGCGGCAGGCTTTGTCGAAATCGCGATCGCGGCGCACGATTTCGACGTCTGCTTTGCGGCAACGGGCGGCGTTGCGGCCGCCGTCGAGTTGGCGATGCAGATCGGCCCTGCAAGCTCGGCGTTGGCGGGCACCGACAAAACGGTGCGCGCAGCTTCAGCCGAGCGGCTGCGTGTCGCACTCGCCGGTCACGAACGCGACGGCGCCGTCGCGCTCGGCGGTGCGATCTGGATCGTCGAAGCCGCGCGCGCCTAGACCACCACGTCGCCCGGCGGCAGCGGCAATCCGCGCGACACGGCCTCGATATTGGCGAACATGCGCTTGACGGTGGGTGCAAAACTGTCGGCCGTCATTGCCGCGATATGCGGCGTGAGCACGAGATTGTCGAGTCCGTAGAGAATGCTGTCGCTCGGCAAGGGCTCGACCGAGAACACGTCCATGCCGGCGGCATGGATCGTGCCCTCGCGCAAGGCGCGCACGAGATCGGCCTCGACCACCACGCCGCCGCGCGCGACGTTCACGAGGATCGCGGTGCGCTTCATGGTCGACAGGGCCGCATAGTCGATCATGTTTTCCGTCTGCGGCGTGAGCGGGCAATGCAGGCACACGACGTCGCTCGTGCCGAGGAGCTCGGGCAGGGCCACGAACCGCCCGCCGGTCGCGGCTTCGATTTCCGCGCGCGCGCGATTGCGCTGCGTGTAGAGGATCGTGCAGCCGAAACCGGCCAGCAATTTCGCCACGGTCTGGCCGATGGCGCCGAAGCCGACGAGGCCCACGGTTTTTTTCGACAGCATGAAATTGTCGCGCGGCAGCCGCCCGCCACGCCATTCGCCGCGCTGCAAATGCAGATGCCCGAACGCGATATGGCGCAAGGTCGCCAGGATCAGCCCGAGCGTGAACTCCGCGACCGAAACGGCGTTGGAGCCCGTCGTGCGCGCCACCTTGATGCCGAGTTCGCGCGCGGTCGCGACGTCGAGATTGTCCACGCCAACGCCCCATTTGTGGAGGAGCTTGAGCTTTTTGGCCGCGCGCAACACGTCGCCCGTGACGGCGAGCTGGCCCGAGATCGCATAGTCGGCGTCGGCCAAAATTTCTTTGAGATGGTCGTCCCCGCGCGCAGTGCCATGCGCCAGCACGAAACCTTCGGGCAGCAAGGCGCGCAGGCGCGCCGCACTGGTTTCGCTGAGCATGTCGACGACGACGATTTTTTCGGCCATTGGCTACACCGTGAAACGCACGCCCGGACGCGCAAGACCGCCCGACACGGCCACCGGCGTGCCGTCCGCGCGCCAGCACGCCGCACCTGTAAGCATGCCGTCCGGTTCAAAGCGCACGCAACCCATTCCGCCGGCAATGCGCTTGACGCGTTGGATGCGATGGCCGCGGCGCGCAAGCTCTTCGGCGACCGGTTCGGCAATGCCGGGTTCGAGCTCGAGCACGCCGCCCTCGGTCCAGATGCGCGGCGCTTCGACGGCTTCCTGCGCGCTCATGGCGTGGTCGATCAGGTTGACGATCGCCTGCAGCGCCGACGGGAAGATGCGCAAGCCGCCCGGCAAGCCCAACGCGAAAACCGGCTTGCCGTCGCGTTTGACGATCGTCGGCGCCATCGAGGTGTAGACGCGTTTGCCCGGTTCGATCGACAAAGCATTGCCCGGATGCGGATCGAAATTGTGCATGTAGTCGTTGGCGGCAAGACCCGTGCCCGGGATCGCGACGCAAGCGCCGAACACGCCGTTCAGCGTCTGCGTGCTTGCCACGATATTGCCGAACGCGTCGGCGACCGTCACATGCGTGGTGTTGGCGGATTCGCCCGCCGCCAACCCCGGCCCCCAAACTTGCGTGGCGTCGAGCTTGAGATCGCGGCCGCGCGTCGCCGCATAGTCTTTCGATATGATGCGCGCGACCGGCACGTCGACGAAGGCTGGATCGGCCGTGGCGACCGCGCGGTCGGCAAAGGCAATGCGCATGACCTCGGCCAGCAAATGCGTGGCGTCGGCCGAGCCGAAGCCCATCTTCGCAAGATCGTAGGGCTCGAGCAGATTGAGCATCTGCGCCACATGCACGCCGGCCGACGAGGGCGGCGGCGGGCCGACGATCTCGTAGCCGCGATAGGTGCCCACGACCGGTGCGCGTTCGATCGGCCTGTATGCGGCCAGATCCTGCGCATCGATCAAGCCGCCATTGGCGGCCATGTAGGCGACCAGCGCTTGGCCGAGCGGGCCGTCGTAAAGGGCCGCAGGCCCTTGCTCGGCGATCAGGCGCAGGCTTGCCGCCATGTCGGCGCGCACCACGCGCGTACCTGCCGCCAACGGAGCACCGCCCGGCAGAAACGTCGCCGCATAGGTCGGATCGGCGGCCAGATGCGGCGCCATGTCGGCCACGCAATCGGCGAGATACGACGTGGCGCGGAATCCCGTTGCGGCAAAACGGATCGCGGGTGCAACCGTTTCGGCCAGCGGCATCGTGCCGTATTTTTCGAGTGCGAGGCACCAGCCCGCCAAAGCGCCGGGGACGGCCACGGCAAGGGGCCCGAATTCGTTGGCGCGGCCCTTGGTATCGCGCCGCTTGGCAAGCTCGGTCGAGACGGGTTCGTACATGTCGGGCCGCGCTTTGCGCGGGGCCGTACCGAGCGCATCGATCACGCGATGGCTGCCGTCGGCCAGCCTTACATGCGCAAGGCCGCCGCCGAGCGGGCCCACCATCATCGGCTCGACCACGCTCAACGCGAACAGCGCCGTGACGGCCGCATCGATCGCATTGCCGCCGGCGAGCAAGCATTCGGCCGCAGCGGCCGAAGCGAGCGGATGGTTCGTCACGACCATGCCGCGCGAACCGATGGCCGGGCGCTTTTCGCAGACAAAATCCACGCCCATGCCGCACTCCTCTGCGTTTGACTTCGCCGCCGATCGCCCGCAGCTTAGGCGCAAGCGAGCACACGGTCAAAAGCCAGGGAGAGACGCAGGACGATGTCGGCCGCACATGCTTCGACAGCACTCGAGCGCTTCACTGTGCTCGATCTCACGCGCGAGCGCGCGGGCCCCGCCTGCGTGCGCCAGCTCGCCGATTGGGGGGCGAATGTCGTGAAGATCGAGCTGCCGCTGCATCGGCAAGACGACGACCCGATGGAGGCTGCGCGCGACGAAGCGGAGTTCCTCAATCTGCACCGCAACAAGCGCAGCCTTACGCTCGATCTCGAAGCGCCCGCAGGCACGGCGCTGTTCGCCCGCCTTGTCGCCAAGGCCGACGTCGTCGTCGAAGATTTCCCGCCCGATGCGAAGCACCGTCTCGGCATTGCCTACGACGATCTCGAAGCGATCAATCCGCGCATCGTCTATGGCAGCATTTCGGGCTTCGGCCAGGACGGGCCCTATGGGGCGCGGCCAGGCGCCGACCAGATCGCACAAGGCATGGGCGGGCTCATGTCGGTGACCGGCCTGCCGGGCCAAGGCCCGTTGCGCGCCGGCATTCCGGTGGCCGATCTTTCGGCGGGCCTGTTCTGCGCGCTTGGAATTCTGACCGCCCTGCTCGAGCGCGAAGGTTCCGGTCAAGGCCAGTGGGTGCAGACGTCGCTCTTGCAGGCGCAGGCCTTCATGCTCGACTTCCAGGCCGCACGCTATCTCGTGTCGGGCGAGGTGGCGGGCCAAGCCGGCAACAACCATCCGACCATCATCCCGACCGGCGTGTTCCAGACGCGCGACGGCTATCTCAATCTCGCCACGGCCGGTCAGGCGATTTGGGAGCGCTGCGCGCACGCGATGGCGCTTGGCGAACTCGTCGCAGCACCCGCCTACGCCACGTCCGAGCTGCGGTCGGCCAATCGCGATGCGCTCAACGCGGCCCTGCAAAAACGCTTCCGCGATCTCGATACGGCGCAATGGATCGCCAAGCTGAACGAAGCCGGCGTGCCGTGCGGGCCGATCTGCCGGATCGACGAAATGTTCGCCGATCCGCATGTCCGGCATTTGGGCGTGGCCCAGAAAGTCGCCGACAGCGCGCTTTCCTTGATGGGTCAGCCCGTGGACTTGAGCCGCAGCCCGAGCCGCCTTGCGCGCGCCGCACCCGCGCGCGGCGGCCACAGCGACGAAATCCTGGCCGAGTTCGGCCTCGATGCCGCCGAGATTGCAGCCCTCAAGGCCGCCGGCACGATCTGAAACGACCGCACTTCAGGCGATGCTCGAAAGGCCCGCCGCAGCGGCAAGTTTGCGCACCGCCTGCACGAGTTCGCTCGGCAAAAACGGCTTCGAGATCGCGGCACTGGCGCCGAGCCGCACCGACATGCCGAGAAAATCCGAACGCTGCCCGGCAATGCCGCCCGAGACGACCAGGATCGGCATGAAGGCAAAGCGGTCGCGCAGACTGCGGATCGTTTCCATGCCTTCTTTTTCCGGCATGAACAGGTCCGTCACGACGATGTCGACCGGCTGCGTCGTCGCTATTTTGAGGCCGACCGAACCGTTCTCGGCCGCGCGCGTGGCGAAGCCCGCGCGCTCGAGCGCTTCGACCATGACGTCGCGGAAGAACGGATCGTCTTCGATGACGAGCACGACGAGCGCCTTGGGCTTGTCCGCAGCGGCTTGGGTCTCGGCGTTTTGCGGTTCCACGTGTGTCATCCTTCGGTTTTCGAATCCATCGTCTGGGCGGCGAATGTGCGGAAATGCCGGGCGCGCTGGCTGAACGCGGCGATCGCTTCGCGCAGCGCCTCGGGCGAAGCGTCGAAGGCGATGCGCTCGAGCGTTTCGGCAGCCTCGCCGAGACCCGCCGCACCCACCATGCGCGACGAACTCTTGAGCGCGTGGCCAAGGGCCGCAACCTTGACGACGTCGCCCGCCGCCAAGGCCTCGTCCAGCGACTGCACTTCCGGTTCGAGGGTGGCGGCAAAGCGCCCGAGCAAGGCTGCGGCAAAGCCCGCCCCGCCGTCGGCCTCCAGCGTGCGGATGCGCGCGCGGTCGATCCAGGTGCCGGGATCGGCAGCCGGTGCAACCGGTTGCGGCGACGTGCGCGCGGCCCGCACCGATGCCGAATCGGCCAAAGCTTCGTAAAGATCGGCCGCATCGACGGGTTTCGTCAAAAAACGGTCCATGCCGACGCGCAGACATTTGGTACGGTCGGCGGTGAACGCGTTGGCCGTCAAAGCCACGATCAGGGCCGCCTTGTTCGGGCCGCTGCCTGCGCGGATTTCGCGCGTCGCTTCGAGCCCGTCGATGCCGGGCATCTGGACGTCCATCAGAATCGCGTCGTAGCGGCGCCGTGCTGCCGCCGCGACCGCCTCGGCGCCGTCGCCGACCGCATCGACCTTCGCGCCCATCTTCTCGAGGATGCGCACGATGCCGTAGCGATTCACCTCGTTGTCTTCGGCGAGCAGCAGCCAAGCGCCGTCGAGGCGTGCGGGCGGCGGCGGCGGCGGCGGTTCGGCAAGGCCGGTCGCCGCACCGGCGTAGAACGGCAACGGCAGCACAAGGCGGAATGTGGCACCGCGCCCCACGTCGCTTTCGACGGTGAGTTCGCCCGCCATGGCGATGGCAAGACGGCGGCTGATCGCCAAGCCCAAGCCAACGCCTTCGTGGCGCCGCGCGCTCGAGGAATCGACCTGCGCAAAATCCTCGAACAGATGCGCCTGCTCGTCGTGCGCGATGCCGGGGCCGGTGTCGGTCACGGCGAAGGTCACGAATTCGCCCGCCGCCGACACAGCGACCGATACGCGGCCCGCCATCGTGAATTTGATCGCGTTGCCGACGAGGTTGGTGAGGATCTGGCGGATGCGCACCGCGTCGCCCACGCGCACGCTGCGCGCGGATTCCGCGACCGCGACGTCGAGCTCGAGGCCCTTTTTGCGCGCCGTCGCACCCAGCGGATGGATCGAATCGTTCGTGAGCAGTGCGAGATCGAACGGATGGCGGTTGAGGGCGATGTCGGAAATCTCGAGCTTCGAGAGATCGAGGATGTCGCCGACCACGCTGATGAGGTGCTTGGCCGAGCCGCGCGCATAGGAGACCTGCCGCCACCCTTCGTCGTCGAGGGCGGCCTCGTCGAGCAGGCCCAGCATCGACACGATGCCGGCAAGCGGCGTGCGCAGCTCGTGGCTCATATTGGCAAGGAAGCGGGTCTTGGCTTCGTTTGCGGCTTCCGCCGCGCGCTTGGCCGCTTCGAGCTCGGTCTGGTAGGCCCTCTCCTCCGTCACGTCGCGCACGATACCGAGCGAACCCCCGTCCGCGAGCGGAATGCGATTCACAACGTGGACGCGCCCATCGATCGCGAGCTCGATCGCCGGTGCGCCGCCGGCGGCGAAAGATCGGCGGCGCTCTGCGATCGCCGTTTCGATCTCTTCGAGCGTGCGGTTCTCGTTGGCGCGTTTGAGTACGGCGCACGGAATGCTGGCATAGGAGACCCCCGGCGCCAGGATATCGCCCAGCCACGGCCATATCTCCAGAAGGCGTGCGTTCCACGCAACGACGCGCTCGCTTGCATCGTAGATGAGCATGCCGTCGCGCATCGCGTTGATGGCGCTCGCAAGCGTTTCGCGATCAAGCTCGGCCGCACGGCGCAGCGTTTCGAGGTCGGTGTAGTCGAGCACTGTCCCGAGCGCCATCACGCCGCCCGAACTGGCATTGCGCGTGACCAAGCGTTGCGAGCGGACATAGTGCACGCTGCCGTCGGCATGGACGACGCGATAGTTGCGCACGTGGCGCCCTTCGGCGAGGTCCAGCGAATCGTCGAGCGTCCTCCTGTCCTCGGGATGCAAGCAGGTACGCCAGACCCCAACGCTGGGCACCACATCCGGAGCAATGCCCCAAATCTCGCGCGCCCGCGGACTCCAATAATCGCGCCCGTCGCTCGTGCGCTCCCACCAGCCGAGATTGGCCGTCTCGAGGGCCAACGCCAGCCTTGCCTCGGACGCGTGCAGCACCTCGTTGGCGCGGCGCAGCTGCTCGGTCGCGCGCCGCTCGTCCGTCACGTCGCGATAGACGTACATGATCCCGCCGTTCGGCAGCAGCGTGCGCCGGAGCACGACCGTGCGCTCGCCGACCGCCAGCTCCTCCTCGCGCATTTGCGGCTGGCGATGGGCGGCGACGCGCGCCGCCGCCTTGGCGGCACGCGCGGCGGGCGCCAATTCCGGCTCGCGGATTTCGAGCGCGCGCAGCGTGAGATCGAAAATACGCATGCCCTCGCGCACGAAGCCGTCGGGCAGTCCGAGGACGGCCACGAACTGCGCGTTCCATTTGAGGATGCAATCGTCGGCATCGAGCAGCATCAGCCCCTCGCGCATCGCATCCATGGCGTTGCCGAGCTGGTGGTGCGCGACGGTTGCGACGGCAAGATTGCGCTCGGCCTCGGACTTGGCCTCGGCGAGCTTCGCAAGCTGCCCGCGTTCGCGCGTCACGTCCGTTTGGACCGAGACGAAATGCGTGAGATCGCCCATCGCGTCGCGCACCGGCGACAGCCGCACGCGCTGCCAATAGGTTTGTCCGGTCTTGCTGTAGTTCAGGATTTCGACGTCGCAGCTGCGCTGCATGGCGACTGCATTGCGCAGCACGGCGACGGTCGCAGGGTCCGTGTCGGGCCCCTGCAGGACTTCGCCCGGACGCTTGCCGAGAACGTCGGCGGCCTTGTAGCCCGTCTGCCGCTCGAACGCTGGATTGACCCACAGAATGCAGCCGCTCGCGTCGGAAACGATGACCGTCTCGCCGGCGCTCTCGGCGACAGCCGCCTGCAGGGCCAGTCGCTCCATCAGACGCCCGCGCAGCATGTCGGCGCGATGCGCAAGGGCTGCAAACGCAAGGATCAGGGCCGCGAACGCCGTGGCGGCGGCGGCGATCCGGTTGCGCTCGGCCCGCCAAGCCGCCAAGCCCACCTCGATGTCGAGCGTTGCGACCATCACCAACGCGCGATTGTGGAGCGGGCGGACGGCGAGAGCGCTTTCTGCATCGTTGCTTCGGATCGCGCTGGCCAGCGGCAGGCTGTCGGAGTCGATCAGCGATTCGGGCAGTTTCTGTCGTCTGCGCCCCATGCCGATTTCGTCGTGCGGAGCCGCAGCGATCAGATGGCCGTCGCGCAGCTCGATCGCCAAGCGCCGTTCGAGCTGTGCGCGGTCGGCGATCATTTCGGAAAGGGCGGAGATTTGGACTTCGCCGACCGCCAGCACCTCGCCCGCGCCCGGAATGTCGACCGTGCGGCCGATCAGCGTGACCCATTCGCCGGTCATGCGATTGCGTCGCGGCAAGGCAATGGCCACCGTTTCGCCCGGACCGCGATAGAAACTGCCAAGCAGTTCGGCGAGCGTTTCGGGCGGCAGGCGGGCGGCGGCAGGCAAGGCCGACACGAGCAGGCGGCCGTCGGGTGCGACGACGAGGATGTCGCGCAGCAGCGCCGACTGGTCGGCAAACATCCACAATTCGCGACTCACGACGGGCTGCGGCACCAGGCTGTCGATCGATTCCAGGATCAGCGGCACGCGCGCGAGGAGCGTTTCGGCCTGCAGCAGTTCGCGATCGACGCGCGCACCTGTATTGGCGGCGATGCTGGCCACCGAATTGTGCAGCACGGCGACCGCCGCCATCTGGCCGCGCACGAGGATCAGGGCTGTCGCGGCCGCCACGGCTGCGCACAAGCCTAGGCCCACGCCGAAAGCAAGCGCGCTGCGCCGCGTTCTAGCCATGCCGAGCTTGGACGGTTGCGGCGTTCATGGGACCGGCATGTCCAGGTTGGCGCCGAAGGTTTCGTTCCAGGCGCTGCGGCACGGCTCGCCGCAGCGCGCGATCCAGTCGGGCAGGATGACGGCGCGCAGAATATCGCGCATGCGCTGTTGGTCGATCGCCGAAGCGGGTACCAGCTTCATCGTGCCGCGCTCGCCTGCCGGGCAGCTTCTCTGGCCGGTGCTGCAGGAAATGCCGTCGCGCGTGCCCTGCTCGGACAGGTCCCACACCTCGGCCTCGAGCACGGCGAGTTCTGCGCGCAGGATGTCCTGCAGGTCCTTCGGTATCTTGCGCCATGCAGCGCCGTTGGCCACGAACGCCATCGGCCCGAACGTGAACGAGATCGGGCTGATATGAGTCGTCACACGATGCAGGCCCATGATGTTGCCCGCCGTCGCACCCGTGATGGCGCAGTCGACGACGTTCTTCTGAACGGACTCGACGATCTTTGCAAAGGGAACGACGACGGGCAGTGCGCCCAGCGATTCGAGCATGCGCGTCATCGCCGCACTCGAGGCGCGGACCCGGCGGCCCGCAAGCTGCGACAGGTCCGCAAACGGTTGGGTGCAGAAGACGACTTGGGCAGGGTATGTGTAGACCGCCAGCAATTCGATGTCGTACTGCGTGCGCAGCCGCGTTTCGAGCTTCCCGCGGTACGCCGCCGCATGCGCGCGCAATGAGGCAAAATCCGGATTGAGGCCCGGCAGGTCGTAGCCCAGCAGCATCGGCTCGAACACAAAGGCCGCCGAGAACTGGACCGTGCCGAACGGCATCGCGCCGAGTTGGATCAGATTCATCATTTCTTCGGGACGAATGCCGCTGCGGTCGAACGGCGTGATCTCGCCCTTGAGGCGCCCGCCGGTCGCCGCCACGATGCGCGACTGCCAGAATGGCATTTCCTTGACCGTGTAGACCGGCGTGCCCGCGAGGCCGCCGACGATTCGCAGCGTGATCTCAGGCTCCGCCGCACGCACCGGCATGCACCATGCGAGCCCAGCCGACAGAAACACGGTCGCAGCGATCAGCAGCAGACGCATGTCTCTGACCCCCTGCAGTGTGCAGATCCGAAACCTATTCAATGCTTCAAGCATTGGCGCTTTTCACCTCCCATTTGACTTAGTTTTGGCACAAATAAAGTTACGTATGTATGACTTCCGACGCGTCTTGTTGTTGCGCGACCAACTCTTTGGTCGCGGGACTGGCGCGTGGTGCATATACTTTAGTATATGTTGGTCTTGCGTAGACGAACCCCCTTGCGCGGACTGTGAGAGCGATGCCAATCGGCTTCGATCCGGCCTTTTCTGCCGACACCTTGCGGATTTCATTCGATCTTTCGGCAGAAAAGTCCGTTTTTCGTCTTGAAACGCAAGGCTTGCCGACATGGTGGGCCGCGAGCCATGCCGACGCGGGTTCGGTCGCCTCCCTTCTCGGCCTGCCGCCAAATGCGGCGCTGACAGCATCGATCGACGCGGCGTACGACTCGGCTGCGCTGGCGGCAGGGGTCGAGGCGATTTACGCGAACGGTATCGGAGCACGCCTCGTGCGGTATCGCATACAAAGCGGCGACCCACGAACGGGTGCCGCGTACCGCATAGAATTGTCGGCCGACCCAAGCTTTGCCGTTCTCGAACAGCTGCTGGCCAAACTGCACAAGGCCTCGCACGACCTCCACACCACAACGGCGACGGTTCTTGCGTCGGCGCAGCTGTTGGCGGATGCAGCACCCGCAACCGCCGCAACCGCGCGCAACCGCGATCGGATCGAGCGCGCAATCCGGACGGCACTTTCGGCCGACGCGGAAAATCTCGACCAAGCGCGCCGCGAGTTTGCCGCCTTGGGCGATGCGCTGACGCGCACGACTTAACTTCCGAGATCGTTTTTGAGGGCGTAAAGGGCGAGTTGCACGCGATTGCGCAAGCCGGTCTTGGCAAGAATGCGCGTGACATGCGCTTTGACCGTGACTTCTTTCACCTGCAAGGCGGCGGCGATTTGTTTGTTCGCCTGGCCGTCGGCGATCGCTTTCAGGATTGCGCGTTCGCGCGCCGTGAACGGCATATCGGCGTCGGGGTCCGACGCATCCGACGGCTCGGGGAAATAGGTTCCGCCCTCGGCGATCAGCAGGATCGCCGCGCGCAGCAAGGCAGGCCGCAAGGTTTTGGACACGAAGCCCGCCGCCCCCAGCGCACGCATGCGGACCGCAGCCGGATGCGCCGCTTCGCCCGAGACGACGGCAATGGGCGCGACCGGTTCGGCAGCGCGCAGGATCGCGATACCGGCACCGCCCGCCATGCCCGGCATATTGAGATCGGCCACGATAAGCTGCACGGAGCCGATGCGTGCGAGGGCCGCCTGCCCCTCCGCTATCGAGCCTGCGGCAACGATTTCGATCTCCGGCCGCCCAACGCGCAGGAACTCGCCGAGGGCTTCGGCAAACAAGGGATGGTCGTCGAGCACCAGAATGCGCATATCGTTATATTGCCAATTCTTGACGCTGCGTCGAGCGCTGTTTGGCCAACGCTACGATTGTCGGCGCTGCGATTGCAACAACCGCCCACTTCATGCATTTTCGTCGGCAGCAATGATCGGAAGGATTGCGGCCCGCATGCAGGATCCGGATTCGTCGATCTATCGGAAATTGGCGGCCGACGCTGCCAGCGTGATGGCGCTGCGCAATCGGCGGCTGTTCGAATGGTGGAACGATCGCGCGCGCGGGCGGGCGATGCCGCAGCGCAGCGACCTGGAGCCGACGGAACTTGGCTGGGCGCTCGGGCATTTCTCGCTGGTCGAGATCGGCTTGGACGGGCAGTTCACCTACCGCATCGACGGCACGCATATTGCGGCGTTGACCGGCGTCGACATGACCGGCAAGCGCGCCGACATGTATCCGCGCGCGCATAGCCGCCAATTGATCCTCGAATCCTATCGCGAGCTTGCGGCGACCGGCCAGCCGCTCTGCATCTATATGGACACCGAACTCGACGGACGCTGGGTCAATCTCGAGATTCTGCTGCTGCCCTTGGCCGATGCCGAGGGGCGCGTGTCGCATTTGATGTCGGCGATGGCCGCCAAAGCCGACCTGCCCCGCCGCCAGGATCCCGGCATATAAAAAAGTGTATAATTAATTTTGTAATTTTCAATCGTAAAGAGTCATGCCTATAGTTGCGGCGAGAAGCGTTTCCAACAGCCTCGCCGGAGAATGCGCATGAGCAAGGAAGACAACAAGCAGGCGATCCCGGGCTGCTTCGACTGCGCCAACGAAGCGACCGCGCGCCTCAACGAAATGTTCATCGAAATCGCGCAGGCCAAGAAGATAGCGCTCGGCCAGCGCCCGGCCGAGCGCGCGGTGTTCCGCAAGCTGCACGGGGCGGCCTGGGGCAAGCTCGTCGTGCGCGAAGATCTGCCCGCCGCCCTCAAGGTCGGCATCTTCGCCAAGAAGCAGCTGCCGGCTTGGGTGCGCTTCTCGAGCGACACCACGCCCACGTCGCCCGATCTCGACTCCACGCTCGGCATCGGCGTGAAAATTTGGGGCGTGGACGGCAAAAACGCGCTGGGCGAGGTCGGCGACACGGCCGATTTCATCTTGCAGAACTATCCGGTCTTCTTCGTCGACGACGCCAAGGCAATGTGCGAATTCACCTATGCGGGCGTGGTGCAGAAGGACTATCCGGCCTATCTTGCCAAGCACCCGACGACGCGGCGCATTCTCGACGCGATGGGCGCCAAGATCGAAGGCAGCGTGCTGACGACCCAGTATTGGGCGATCCTGCCGTTCGCGTTCGGGCCCGACCATGTGGCGCGCTACACGCTGGTGCCCAAACCGCCGAAAGACGCGCTGCCCGAGATCGCGATCGCGACCGACGTTGCGAACTATCTCGCACTCGACCTGCAGCATCGGCTGTCGGCGACGAAAGCGCCCTACGAATTCGATTTCATGGTGCAGGTGGTCCCGCGTTCGGCCGACTATCCGCTCGACAAGGCCACCGAAGAATGGCCGACCGACAAATACCCTTACGTGCATATGGCCACGCTGTCGCTGCCGCACCAAGACGTCTGCGCGCGCGGCCAGCCCGAATACGGCCAGGAACTCGCCTTCAATATCTGGCGCACGCCGGTTGCGCACACTCCGCTCGGCAGCATCGCTGCGGTGCGCAAGGTCGTCTACGACAACGGGGCGAAGCTGCGCCACCAGGCCAACGGCCAGCCGCTCGAGCAGCCGCTGCAGCCGCGCATGGCGGCACCGGCACCGGCGCGCGACGAATGCATCGTAAGTGCCGCGATCTACCCGTCGATCGGCGTGGCGCGCGTCGGGAACGCGCCCGAAGGCTATGTCGTGGGCCCGGAGGTGACCGATCCGCCGCCCAAGACGGCGAATCCCGAAACCGGCGCCAATCCCTATCGCGACGCGCATGGCCGCCTCTATCCGCAGGCCGCGCGCTTCCGCATCTATGGCTGTAATGCCAAGGGCGAGATCGTGCGCGAACTGACGGCCGAAGGGGCCGGGGCCGACATCGAATGGACCGTGCATTTGGCCAACAAGAAATCGGCCTGGTACGAATTCCAGATCGCCCTCGACATTCCGCTCGCCTCGACCGCCGACCCCAGTTCTTTGCGCAATTCGACCGTGTCGGATCGCGCGAGCCTCGTGCTCGATGCCGGCCCCCACAGCCTGCATGTCGCGCCAGGCGCGAAGCCCAAGGAATTGGTGGCCGGAAAATTCATGGGCCAGGGCAATCCTGTTTATCTCGGCAAAATGTGGTGCGAAGCCCAAGGGCGCCTGCTCGTGACCGGCGGCCGCGGCCTGTCGGCCTCGTTCGACGGCAGCAAGGCCATCACCTTTGCCAACAACGAAGGCTGGCACGACGATACGTCCGACGGACCCGTCACCGCCAAGGTCCGCTACCAGGGCACGGAGCTGCCGGTGACGCCGGCCTGGATCGTCGTGGCACCGCCCGACTACGGGCCGAACCTCAAATCGGTGCGCACGATGTGGGATCTGATGCGCGACGTGGCGATCCAGGCCGGCACGCTGCCCAAACCGCTGCGCCCGTCCTTCACGCGCGACATCTATCCGATCTTCGAGCGCATGACGCGGCTGCAATGGGTGAACGCCGGCTTCGCCGCCGGGTTCGGCTGGGACTCGGCGTACGATTTCGGCAAATCGAGCTGGATCGCGCGCCTCAACGACCGCAGCCTTGCCAACGGCGAAACGCGGCGCGTGCTCAAAAATTCGTTCCGCCATCCGAACGTCGATTCGTGGTCGCCGATGCCGTGGCCATGGCTGTACGGCGACGCGATGGACATCCCCGCGACCCAATCGCCGTTGCAATACACCTCGCTGTCCAAGACCCAGCTCGACATGCTCGACCAATGGGCCGCGGGCGATTTCGACGACGACTGGGGCACGCTGCCGGTCTATGTCGACATCGACCAAGTGCCCGTCGCCGAGCAGGGCGACATGCTGACCAAGGCAGCGCTCGAATTCTGCCTCGCCGACGCGTTCCATCCGGGCTGCGAGATGACGTGGCCGGTGCGCACCGCCAGCATGTACATGGCGCCGTTCCGCTTCAAACATGCGCCGGCCGGCTGGATCGAGCCGAGCCTGGGGGCGATCTTGACGAGCGGCTCGGTCACGATCCCGAACGGCCCGCTCTACGGACAGCTGCCCGGCGGCATCACGCGCTGGATGGCCGTACCGTGGCAGACCGACACGGCGAGCTGCCGCTCTGGCTACGACAAAACCTACGACCCCTACGTGCCCACCTTCTGGCCCGCGCGCGTGCCCAACGAAGTTCTGACCAAGCAGAACTACGACATCGTGATGGACGCGAAAAAATCCGACGCCGAGCGGCTGGCAGCCTTCGCCAATCGCGCGGCCTGGATCGAGCCCTTGGGCTCCACGAGCTACACCGACGAGATCAACAACATGATCGCGCATTTCGACCATCTGGGCGTGGTCGAGGCGCGTCCGGGCCCGGGCGATGCGCGCGGCAAGGTCCTGTTCCCGCCGACGATCCAAGTGGAAGACCGCCATCGCAAGATCCGCGACCAGAGCCTGCACAGCACGAACAAGGCGCATCGCAGCGGGACATCGGTCGAGGGCAAAACCTACGTGGGCGTCGATCTCGCCGGCATCGACAAGGTGCGCCGCCTGCACCCGCGATGATCGAAATCGACATTGCGGTCGTCGGTGCGGGGCCGGCGGGTGCGGTGGCAGCGCTCAACCTCGCACCGCTGCGCCGCGTGCTGCTGCTCGATCCGGCCCCCGCATCGCGCGCGCGCATCGGCGAATCGTTGGCCCCGGCCGCAAGGCGCCTGTTTGCCGACATGCGGCTTCTGGCGACGTTCGAAGCGCAAGCCCATCTGCCGAGCTACGGCAATCGCGCCATGTGGGGCTCGCCTGCCTGCGTCGAGACCGACCGGCTGCGCGATCTCGACGGTGCGGGCTGGCATCTCGACCGCGCGCGTTTCGAACACTGGCTGCGCGCGCAAGCCCAAACGCGCGGTGCCGCCATCGTCGCGGCAAGCCTGCACGGCACGCCATCGCACACCGCGGCGGGATGGCAGTTCGACCTGCGCTTGGGCGACCGCACGCTGCCGGCCCACGCGCGATTCATGGTCGATGCGACGGGCCGCTCGGCCGCGTTGGCGCGCAGCCTCGGCATCCGGCGGCGCAGCGACGACCGGCTCGTTTGCGGCTGGCTGAATGTCGCCGACCGTGCCGCGCGGCAGACGGGCTTGACCGACATCGAATCGGAGCCAGAAGGCTGGTGGTATTCGGCACCCCTGCCCGGCGGTCGACGCGTTGTGGCCTTCCACACCGACGGCGATCTGCCGGCCGCAGCCGATGCGGCCGAACCTGCGCGCCTGCGCGCACGCCTTGCGCGCCTCGGCATCTTCCGCGCGCAGTTTGCGCCCGACGATCTTGGCGAAGCGCAAGGCGGCTTTTGTGCCGCACACGGCGCCGTGCTGGAAGCGCCGGCGGGATCGGCCTGGCTTGCCGTCGGCGATGCGGCCTTGAGCTTCGATCCGTTGGCTGCGCAAGGCCTGTTCAACGCGATCTATACCGGCCTTGCAGGGGCCAATGCGGCCGATCGTTTTCTGGCGGGCGACGCAGCCGCCCTGGACGATTATGCCGCGCGCATCGGCGCGATACGCAGCGCCTATCGGGCCCATCTGACCGCCTGGTACGGCACCGAGCGACGCTGGCCGCGCGAGATCTTCTGGCAGCGCCGGCACAAGCTGTCGGCAGCGTCTGCCGACCGCGCGCCGCAGCACGCGTGAAATCTCAGGGAAAGTGCGCTGCGGCGAGGGCCCGCATCGCGGCTTCGTCGCGGCCCGGCCCGCTTGCCACGGCCCACAGATCGTAGGCCGGATGCGGGCGGCGCACGGTGGCGAGCAACGGGAAGCCCCCGTGCGCCAGCGTGTGCATCAGCACCTTCTCGGTGAAGCCGCAGCGATGCGCCATGAAGAGATTCCCGTTTTTCATCGACGGGCGATGGCCGTAGAGAATGTCGATGGCCGCGATGGGCCCCGCCGGGCTCATATAAGCGGGCTCGGTCAGCTTGCCTTCGGCCACCAGCGCGCAGACCGACTGCAGATCGGGGCAGGTGACGACCACGAAGCCGTCGGGTTTGACGATGCGCCGGAACTCGGCGAGTGCGAGCGGCACTTCGTGCGGATAGAGATGCTCGAGATTGTGGCTCGAGAAGATCGCATCCACGCTGCCCGTCGGCACCGCCGACATGTCGGTCATCGTGCCGACGAGATCGGGCTTGGCGTTGGGATCGATGTCGAAGCGCAGTTCGCGCCACGCGTCGGTGGCGAAAGCGCGCGTGGTCTGCTGCTTGGTGTTCTGGCCGCAGCCGACATGCACGAAGGTTTTGGGCGAGCGCTGCATGGGCCTCAATGCGCCGCGCGCTTGGCGATCGCGTCGGCAAGTGCGACCGTGCGGCGCGCACTTTCGACATGCAGATGTTCGACGAGTTTGCCGTCGACGACGATCACGCCTTCATGGTTGGCCGCCGCCGCTTCGAAGGCCGAGATCACCTTGCGCGACCATTCGATGTCGGCCGCCGACGGCCCGAAAGCCGCATTGCACGCCGCGATCGTCTTGGGATGGATCAGCGTCTTGCCGTCGAAGCCCATGTCGGCCCCCTGGCGGCAAGCGGCGGCGAAGCCGGCATCGTCGTTGAGATCGAGATGCACGCCGTCGAGGATCGGCAAGCCCGCCGCGCGTGCCGCGAGCAGGCACAAGCCCAAAGACGGCATGATCGCGAGCCGGTCTTCCGAATGGCGCGCGCGCAGATCCTTGACGAGATCGGACGTCCCCATCACGAGACACGCCAGATGCGGGCTCGAGAGGGCGATTTCCTGGGCGCGCAAAACCCCGAGCGGGGTTTCGATCATCGCCCACAAAACGACGTTCTCGGGCGCACCGGCCGCGGCCAAACGCAAGGCCGCATCGCGCACTTCCTTGGCGCTCTCGACCTTGGGCAGCAGCACCGCCTGGCAGCCCGAGCGGGCGGCGGCTTTGATGTCGGCCGCCCCCAATTTGTCGCTGAGCGGATTGATGCGCACGACGGTTTCGGCGCGGTAGCCGCCTTTGCGCAAAGCCGCGATAACCTGGTCGCGCGCGAGATCCTTGCGATCGGGGTGGACGGCGTCTTCGAGATCGAAAATCAGCACGTCGGCATCGACTTCGCGCGCCTTGTCGAGCGCCCTTTGGTTGGCGCCAGGGACATAAAGCGCGGAACGGCGCGCGACGGTGCGAAAATCGGCCATGTCTGTCGGAGTCCTCCCCAAAACGGGCTCCATCCTGTCAGTCTGCCCGATGCTTTGCAAAGGGCTTCGCATCGGGGGGGACGTTGCCATGGCAGAGCCGCCGCGAATTCGGCTATGAAGGTCGGCCATGCAGATTCTGTCCCTCCAATCTTCCGTCGCGACCGGAGCCGTCGGCAATTCGGCGGCGGTGTTTTGCCTGCAGCGTCTGGGCTGGGACGTGGCGCGCATCGACACGGTGCGCTTCTCGAACCATCCCGGCCATGGCGGCTTCGCGGGTGGGGCGGCCGATGCGGACGAGATGGCGGCCCTTGTTGCCGGGATCGATGCGCGCGGGCTGTTCGCGGGCTGCCGCTGCGTGCTGTCGGGCTATCTCGGCAACGGGGCCCAAGGGCCCGTGGTTGCCGACGCGGTTGCGCGCGCCAAACGCGCGAACCCGGCCGCGTTTTTCGCCCTCGACCCCGTGATGGGCGATCGCGGCCGCGTCTTCGTGAAGCCCGACACGGTCGAGGCCGTGCGTGCCCTCGAACCGCTGGCCGACATGCTGTTCCCCAACGCGTTCGAACTTGGCTTGCTGACCGGCGACACGGTCGCGACGGCCGAAGACGCCGTTGCGGCTGCACAAAAACTACGCACGGGCCGACCCGCGCGGATCGTCGTTGCGACCTCGGTACCGCTTGGCGACGGGATCGGCACCTTGGCGGTTGGGCCGACGGGCGCCTATCTCGCACGATCGCCCGCCATCGACCATCCGGCCTACGGGGCGGGCGATACGTTTGCGGCCCTTTTCCTCGCGCATTATCTGGCCGGCGAACCGCTTGCAAGCTGCCTTCAAAAAGCCGTTTCGGCCGTCCACGCTGTTTTGACGGCGACCGCGAAGGCGGGCGTGCTCGATCTGCTTTTGGTGGCGTACCAGCAGGATCTGGCGCAACCGCCCGTGCTTTTCCCCGTCGCCGATCTTTAGTATACGGACAACGCGAACTTTCTCTGGCACAGCAGGCCGAATGCTCGAGTGGATCTTCTTCAAAGGGGTGTTGGTCGGCTTGTTGATCGCCGCACCGGTGGGCCCGGTGAATGTTCTCGTGATCCGGCGCACGCTGGTGCATGGGCGCTTGGCCGGTCTGTTTTCGGGGCTCGGCTCGGCCCTTGCCGACACGACCTTCGGCGCCGTCGCCGCCTTCGGCATTTCGATGCTGCAGACCTTCCTCGAACGCGAGCGCGACGTGGTCTCGATTGTGGGTGCGGCTATTCTGTTCGTGATGGGCTTCAAGCTTCTCTATCGTCCGCTGCCGTCGATCGCCGCGGGCAAGGATCCGAGCGGGCTGATCGCCGATCTCACTTCGGCGTTTTTCCTCACCATCACCAACCCGATCACGGTGCTGTCGTTCCTGGCGATCTTCGCGGCCTTCGGCGTCAAATCCGACGGCACGGTGCTCGCCGACGATTGGCTGCTCATCGCAGGCGTGCTCGCAGGGGCCGCATTCTGGTGGGCGATGGTCGTGGAAGCCGTGTGCCTGTTCCGCGACCGTTTCACGACCACGGGCTTGGCCTGGGCCAACCGCATCGCCGCCTACATCATCCTGGCATTTGCGGTCGGTGTGGCCGGCGAAGTGGCGCTGCGCTTCGCGGGCTATCTTTAGAAAAAGAATAGGTTACCAAACGCGACGACCGGCAACCGTCGCCTGTTTAGCGCGTTGATTTTCCACGCATGTAACCACGGCGACGATTTCGGTTGCGCATTTCGGGTGCCGCAAATCCTGCTGTTTTCGTCGATATTCACTTTTCAAACAGCACACGCCAACGCGTACAAAGGCAATAAGTCAGTCTAGCACAAAACGGCTCTTTATTCGATCCGGATGTTCGTGAAACGCTGCGGCGGTTTCGGCATCGCGTCGCGCATGCTGCGCCGAGATTCCGGAACGGATCGCAGGCAAAAAGGACACCCCGTTGTTCGACGGGGTGTCCGGTTTCCGCACCGAAAATGCGATGCCGTCCGGCTTTTGCGCGCCGTCACGTCAGGCTTTTGCAAGCCTTCAAAGCCAGAGCGACAGAGGTCAAAGTCGGGTTGCAGGCCGTCGCAGTCGGGATGATTCCGTTGCCGCCCAGATACAGGTTTTTGAAGTTCCAGACTTTCGAGTTTGCGTCGCAGACGGACGTGCCGTCGTCGTGTTCGCCCATCCGGAATGTTCCCATGTAGTGAAGGGAACTGCCCCTCGGCAGGACCTTTGGCTCGCGCCCCGGCAGATAGCCGCCGAGCGTCGCTGCCGCTTTTGTCATGTCGTCGAACGCGGCGTTGATCGTCGCCTGATCTGTTTTGTTGTAGGTATAGTGGAACGTTATCTGGGGCATCCCGTACATATCTTTGTGTTTGTCCGAGAAGGTGATGCGATCCTCTCTTGCGATGTGCTTTCGCGTGAACCACCTCAATTCGATGATCGTACGGTGATCGACGCCCGCGTTCTCCGGCAGAATGCTGTACGGAAACGAATCGCGGTGGATTTGGCAGTGAAACGGGTGTTCGTCGGAGAAGGGTATCCATACTTGCGGAATCGGATCGTTCTTCGGAATCGGGATTGGATCGTGGGGAGGATGGTCGGGATTGAGATGGCGAATTTCGTCCAACAGCTTGTGGCTTAGGACGACCTGGCAAAAGAGCATCGGCTGATCGTTCAGATAATGCCCGAGCGCGGCCGGACGGATTTGCGACTCCCAAAGAAGCTGGGGGGTATAGAACGAGTTTGCCGCGACGATCACCGTCGATGCTTTTACCTTTCTTCGGGTCCGTGTGGGCAGGTGTTCGATCACAGCTCCGGTGACGGTTATTTCGTCCCCTTCCTCTCGGTTTGCGTAGAGAATCTTTCGACAAATGGTCTCGGCCAGCAGCGTGAATTTTCTGCCGGACGCGCCAGGTTCCGCCAACGGGCCGAGAACGGTGTCGGCGCCCGTCCACTCGACCCAGTCCGAGCTCGTGCGTTTGCACGCGAGCGGCAGCATCTGGACTTTTCTTCCGAGCGGGAGATGCGCGTCGAATGCTTGCGCCAAAGCGTTGCGAGCGACCTGGCCCCGCAGAGACTTCAAAAACGAAACCTGATTCGTTTGCAGAATTCCTTCCGCTTCTTCGATCAGGCGAACCCATTCGGGTTCGGGAATGAACTTGATTCTCTCCGCAGGCGTGGGGCGCGGCGTGCAGCACGTCCAATGGCCGCCCATGCCCCCGACATTGAAGGAGGAAGCGCCGGCGGGCATGTTGTCCCAGTCTTCCTGGTCCGGGTTGCCGCCGTTGAGCGCATACTTTGCCGGAGGGTTGTCGGGCGTCGGCTGCGCGATCGGATTGAGGCCTTCCGGCCACGGCTGCTGGACCGGCCATGAAGTTGGCGTGAGTTCGCCGCGTACGATTTCCGACAACGAGTCCAAGCCATCTTCGTTGTAGTTGTAGAGATAGATGTTTTTCGCGTTCGTTCCGGGCCGAGCGGAGACTTGCGCCCCAAGATCGACCATAAGAATCGTTCTGTGCGGGAAGCGTTCGCTTATCGCTCGAGCATAGGCGCTGCCGACTGGGCCGCTGCCGACGATCAAGTAATCGTAAGCGATTTCTTCGATTTCCTCGGTCATGACGTACTCCTCGCGGGTGGTTTGGCCCACCTTTCAAAGGTTGAGCGCCGTTGCTGGGCAGGCGGAGGACGGTCCATCCTCACGCGCGAGAGTAACCGTATTGATGTATTATAAAAGGAGTAATTTTAAAAATTAACAAACCGTTTCAGTTGAGGAAGACTTCGATTGTCCATCTGCGCTTCTTGATTGGGGTATCGGTCGCGGTTTCGGCGCGTTCCGCGCCCGCCGGGCGGAGCGGTCATTCTTTATGTTGGGCTTCAAGCCGTTGCGCTGCCCGTTGCCGTCGCGTGCGGCGGGCACCGCCGCGCCATAGGCTTGCAGCAGTTCCGTCGGCCGCAGGACCGCAACAACGAAGCGGCCGCCTATCCTGCTTCAGTTGGCCGGAACAAGCTGGTCGAGCAATGCCGGAAAACGGCGGCGCACGGTGGTTTGGCGCGCGTGCCAGCGGTCGGGCGACAGATATTGGGGCCGATAAGTCGGGCCCGGCTCGATATCGACCGTGCGCGTGAGCATGCCGGGCCGCAGCGGCTGTTCGCGCGCGACCGTGCCCGGCGTTTCGAGCTGGCGCGCAATCTCGCGCGGGCCTGCCATGCAGATATCGTCGTCTTGCGGGCGGCGGACGGCGAGGCTTTGTTCGAGCGCCAGCGCTTCATTGCGCAGACGCACGCGCCGTTCCTGCGGCAAGTTGCGCGCATAGTGCAGCAATGGGGCGCGCGCGGCGAGTATCTGGCGCACACGCATGTCGGCGGCTTCCGTATCGGCGCATTTGGCGCCGTCGACCGCCACGGCGAGAATCGTCGAGATCAGCACGAGGGCCGCTTCGGCACGCAGCGGATCGTTGCGCTGGCCTTCGCCGATCTGCCACAGCAAATCGCCGTAGGCCACGCCGATCAGATGGGGTGCTCCCGCCTGCAGCCGCGCTTGCGCCCAGCTCAGCACGGCGCGCGCTTGCGCTTCGGCGCGCGGTTCGAACATCGCTTGCGCCGTCGCCTTGTATTGGCGCGCGGCATAAAGCCGGTCGAGTGCGGCGAGAATCGGCGGCGGCGTTGCAGCGGGCGCTTGGGCCAGCGCCTGCCCAAGCCCCAGCAGCGGCAACAACAGCAGCAGAAATGCCGCTGCCGGCCGCTTCATTCGTGCTCGGCCAATGCGAGTGCCACCGTCACGATCGGCAGCGACAAGGCCGCGCGCAGATTGTCGGCCGCAAGCCAGAAGGCGAGGCCGTTGGCGACCGACGGATCGTCGCGCAGACGACTGATGAAGATCTTGGTTTCGCCTTGCGTCTCGAGCGGTGTCACAAAACCTTCGGCCGCACGATGGTCGACGAGGCCGATATCGTCGTCGCGGATGAGGAGGCTGCGCGCTTGCGCCACCCCCATCGGCTCGGTGAATTCGACCGCGACCGAAATGCCGTGCCCGACGAAAGCGGGGACGCGCACGCAGGTCGCCACGATGTTGAGATCGCCGCCGAGGATTTTTCGGGGTTCGAGGGCGAGTGCTTTTTCTTCCGACGTACGGCCGTCGGTTTCGAAGGCGCCGCAATGCGGGATCGTGTTGAACGCGATCTGCTTGGCGAAATGCTGGCGCTCGAGCGTTTGGTTCACATAGACCGAGCGCGTCTGGTTGAAGAGCTCGTCCATGGCCGGGCGGCCCGCTTCCGACACGGCCTGGTAAGTGGACAGCACCGCGCGCTTGGCTTTGGCTTTGTCGTGCATCGGATGCAGGGCGCGCGTGAACATGCTCACGCATGCGCCGGGCACAGCGACGATGCGCCGCTTGGCGCGCGCGAACGTCGCTTCCGTATCGTTCACGCCGGCCACGACGAGCGGCACGTCGGCTTCCATGCGGAAATGCGCGGACGTATCGACGACCCACGCACCGGCCTTGGCGGCCTTGGGCACGGCAGCGGCCGACACGGCGGCAGCGGTGCAGAAAATCGCGACCTTCGCCGTCGAAAAATCGAACTGGGCGAGGTCTTGGGTGGTGAGGTCGGTCTCCTCGCCATAGGAGAGTGTGGCCCCGATCGAACGCTCGGAGGCCAGCGCCACCACGTTGCCCGGATCGATCCCGCGCTGCGCCAATTCCTGCAGAACTTCGCGCCCGATCGTGCCCGTCGCTCCAACAACTGCTATTTTACTTGCCATTCCAACCCCTTACCCGAGCCTTGCCGGATTGCCTTATTAATTTCATATTGGCTAGCGAGAAGTCTCGCCACTGCATTGCCGTGCCGGAGGATCGATAGACCTTCCCGGCACCCTTGGAAAGCCCGTTGTCGTCATGAAAAAAGATACGCTCGAAAGCCTGCTGTTTTTCAAACGCTGGCTTGCGAACCCGATGAAGGTGGGGGCGGTCATCCCGTCGTCGGCCAATCTGGCGCGCCTGATCGCCAAACAAGTGAAACTCGAACCCGACCAATGCGTGGTCGAACTCGGGCCGGGCACGGGGCCCGTGACCAAGGCGCTGCTCGCCTCGGGCATTCCGGTCGAGCGGCTGTTCCTCGTCGAAATCGACGGCGACATGGCGGCCTATCTGCGCCGCGAATTCCCGAACGTCAACGTGATCCACGGCGACGCGACGAAACTCAAAGACCTCTTGCCCGCGCAATGGGTCGGCAAGGTCGCGACCGTGATCTCGGGCATTCCGATGCTGCCGCTGCCGATCGAACTGCAGCGCGGCCTCATCGACGCCGCCTTCGAGGTGATGGCGCCGGGCGGCGAGATCCTGCAATACACCTATTCGCTGGCGTCGCCGATCAAGGAAAAGCCGCTCGGCCTCAAGGGCCGCCGCAAGGGCATTTCGATGCTGAACGTGCCGCCCGCCTGGGTGTGGAGCTACGCCCCGGCCGCTTAAATGCGGCTGGCCGCTTTACGCGGCCAGCTTGTCGAGTTCGGACAGCAGCGCATCGCCCATTTGCGTGGTCGAGACCGGCGTTTCGCCGGGCATCGCGATGTCGCGCGTGCGAATGCCCTTGGCGAGCACGTTTTTGGCTGCCTGTTCGACGAGATCGGCGTCGGCCGGCAGATCGAACGAGTAGCGCAGCATCATCGCGAACGACAGCAGCGTCGCCATCGGGTTCGCCATGTCCTTGCCGGCAATGTCGGGGGCCGAGCCGTGCACGGGCTCGTAGAGCGCCTTGCGCCGACCCGTGGCGTCGGGTGCTCCCAGCGACGCCGAGGGCAGCATGCCGAGCGAGCCCGTGAGCATCGCCGCACAATCCGACAGCATGTCGCCGAACAGATTGTCGGTCACGATCACGTCGAACTGTTTGGGATTGCGCACGAGCTGCATGTTGCAATTGTCGGCCAGCATGTGCTCGAGCTTCACGTCGGCGAATTCGGCCTTGTGGGTCGCGGTCACGACTTCGCGCCACAACACGCCCGTGTGCATCACGTTCGATTTCTCGACCGAATGCACCTTGTTGCCGCGCTTGCGCGCAAGCTCGAACGCCACGCGCGCGATGCGCTGGATTTCCGACGTCGTGTAGACTTGCGTATCGACGGCTTTCTTCTGGCCGTCGGGCAACGTCGAAACGCCGCGCGGTTCGCCGAAATAGACCCCACCCGTGAGCTCGCGCAGGATCAGAATATCGAGGCCCGACACAAGCTCGCGCTTGAGGCTGGAGGCGTCGGCGAGTGCATCGAACACAAGCGCCGGACGCAGATTGGCGAACAGGTCCATGTCTTTGCGCAGGCGCAGAAGGCCGCGCTCGGGCTTCTTCTCGAACGGCAGGCCGTCCCATTTGGGGCCGCCGACCGCACCGAACAGCGTCGCGTCCGAATTCATCGCGACGTCCATCGTGGCGTCGTCGATCGGCCAGCCATGCTTGTCGATCGCAGCCCCGCCCACGAGGCCTTCCTTGACGTCGAACGACACGGTGCGGCGCTTGTCGAACCAATCGACCACGCGATGCACCTGGCGCATCACTTCGACGCCGATGCCGTCGCCGGGAAGAACAAGCAGTTTGCGGTTGGAAGCCATGGGTCCGTCTCCGTTCAGCGTGCGGCGAAGAGCCAGGGCTGGCTCTGGCGCTGTTTGTTTTCGTAAGAATCGATGTGTTCGGCCTTCTGCATCGTGAGGCCGATATCGTCGAGCCCGTTCAAGAGGCAGTGTTTGCGGAATTCGTCGATGTCGAATTTGACGGCGCCGCCGTCGGGGCCCTTGATCTCCTGCTTTTCGAGATCGACGGTCAGCATCGCGTTCGAGCCGCGCTGCGCATCGTCCATGAGCTTGGCGAGATCTTCCTTCGACACGCGGATCGGCAGGATGCCGTTCTTGAAGCAGTTGTTGTAGAAAATGTCGGCGAACGACGTGCTGATCACGCAGCGAATGCCGAAATCGAGCAGCGCCCAGGGGGCGTGTTCGCGCGACGAGCCGCAGCCGAAATTGTCGCCCGCGACCAGGATCTGCGCCTTGCGATAGGCGGGCTTGTTCAGCACGAAATCGGGCTTCTCTTTGCCGTCGAGCGTGAAGCGCATCTCTTCGAACAATGCGGCGCCAAGGCCGGTGCGCTTGATCGTTTTGAGATGCTGCTTGGGGATGATCATGTCGGTGTCGACATTGATCATCGGCAGCGGTGCGGCCACACCGGTCAGAACCGTGAATTTGTCCATGGCGTTTCTGTCGCTCCCCTTCAGATGTCGTCGCGCGCAACCACGCGCGTGCCGGCGAGAATGTCGTGCAAGGCCTGGCCCGAGCCGGTGAGGCCGGCCAAGAGATAGCCCATGCCGGTCGATGCGATGTCGCAGATCTTCAGAAGTTGGCGGGCGACTGCGCGCAGCGGCGACAGGCGGCGGCCCGCAAGATCGACGACCTTGAGCCGCATATAGCGCTTGCCGGGTGTGGCTTGACGCGCACCGGCTTCGAAGAACGAAAAATACGCGAACGGCAGCAGCACGATCGCGACTTGGGCCGCGACGAGCTGAAGTACTGCGCGCACATTGCGGCCGACGAGCGTTTCGCTGCGCACCGGCTCGACGCGGCCGTCGTCGGTGCGGATCACGCCCTCGACGACCGAATAGATCAGCACCGTGCCGTCGGCATAGCGCCGCGTTTCGGCGACGAAATCGACCGTGCGCTGGCCGCTATTGTCGTACATGCGCTCGTCTTCGCGCTGCACGACCTGGCGTTCGACCGAGACGAGACGCGCTTCGTTCCACGGCATCGTCCACAGTTCGCCGGTTCCGAGCAACGCTTTGGCGCCGCTGGCGAGCGCCCACAACACAAGCAGCAAAATCGCCGCATCGATCGCCAACGCCGCCACGCGCCGCCCGAACGGGGCAGCGTGCGTGGCGGTGCCGATCGACATGGCGGCACTCATTTCAGCGCGCGCACATCGGCCAGATGGCCCGCGACGGCCGCGGCGGCGGCCATGCCCGGCGACACGAGATGCGTGCGCCCGCCGCGGCCCTGGCGGCCTTCGAAATTGCGGTTCGAGGTCGAGGCGCACCGCTCGCCCGGCTCGAGCTTGTCGGCGTTCATGGCGAGGCACATCGAGCAGCCCGGCTCGCGCCATTCGAAGCCCGCTTCGAGCAGGATCTTGTCGAGGCCTTCGCTCTCGGCCTGTTCCTTGACGAGGCCCGAGCCCGGAACGACGAGCGCTTGCACGTGCGATGCGACCTTGCGGCCTTTTGCGATGGCCGCAACGGCGCGCAGATCTTCGATGCGTCCGTTCGTGCAGCTGCCGATGAAGACTTTGTCGATGCGCACTTCGGACAGTTTCTGGCCCGGTGCGAGCGCCATGTATTCGAGCGAGCGGATCGTGGCGTTGCGCTTGCCTTCGTCGGCGATCTTGGCGGGATCAGGCACCACGGCGTCGATCGGCAGCACGTCTTCGGGCGAGGTCCCCCACGTGACCATCGGCGGGATGTCGGCCGCGTCGAGCACGACTTCCTTGTCGTAGAAAGCGCCCTCGTCCGAGGGCAGCGTCTTCCAGTAACTCACGGCCGCTTCCCACTGCGCACCCTTGGGCGCGTAGGGCCGGCCTTTGAGATAGGCGAAGGTTTTTTCGTCCGGTGCGATGAGGCCCGCGCGCGCGCCGCCCTCGATCGTCATGTTGCAGACGGTCATGCGGCCTTCCATCGACAGGTCGCGAATGACCGAGCCTGCGAACTCGATCACGTAGCCCGTCCCGCCGGCCGTGCCGATCTTGCCGATGATCGCGAGGATCACGTCTTTGGCGGTGACGCCGGGCGCCAAGCGCCCATCGACCGTCACGCGCATGTTCTTGGCCGGGCGCTGCAGCAGCGTCTGCGTCGCCAGCACATGCTCGACCTCGGACGTGCCAATACCAAAGGCCAATGCGCCGAACGCACCGTGCGTCGCCGTGTGGCTGTCGCCGCACACGATCGTGGTGCCGGGCTGGGTCAGACCCTGCTCGGGCCCGATGATATGCACGATGCCTTGGCGCACGTCGTCCATGCCGAAATGCGTGATGCCGAATTCCTTGGCATTGGCTTCCAGCGTTTCGACCTGGATGCGGCTCTCGGGATCGGCGATGCCCTTCGAGCGGTCGGTCGTCGGCACGTTGTGGTCGGCGACCGCAATGGTCGCATCGGCGCGGCGCACCTTGCGGCCCGTGAGGCGCAGGCCTTCGAAAGCCTGCGGGCTCGTGACTTCGTGCACAAGGTGGCGGTCGATATAGAGCACGCAAGTGCCGTCGTCCTGGCGGTGGACGACATGGCTGTCCCAGATCTTGTCGAACAAGGTGCGCGGCTTCGTCATCGATGCTCCTCCCATACACGTGGCCATACCGGTTCCCGCCCCTTCGTTCGGCGACGGGTGCGGGAACCGTCTATGTCCGGTCTTACTTCGTCTCGTTGGCCGCCGCTTCGAGATCGGCTGCCGACAGATCGGCGGCGGTCGCCGGCGCGTTGCTGCCCGACTTCTCGAGAATGCGGGCAGCCTTGCCCGTGCGGCCGCGCAGGTAATAGAGCTTGGCGCGGCGCACGTCGCCGCGACGCACGACTTCAATACCGCCGATGCGCGGCGAGTAGAGCGGGAACACGCGCTCCACGCCTTCGCCGAACGACATCTTGCGCACGGTGAAGTTCGAGGCGATGCCCGAATTCTTACGCGCGATGCACACGCCTTCGAAGGTCTGCAGACGCTCGCGCGTCCCTTCCAGCACCTTCACCTGGACGCGCAGCGTGTCGCCGGGGGCGAAGTCCGGCACTTTGCGCGCCGCGACGAGCTTGGCGATCTGCTCTTTTTCGAGCTGCTCGATAATGAACGACATGGTCTTTCTCCTTTTCGATCTCTCAGTGTTGCGTAAGCGCCCGGTGCTTGGCCCACAGATCGGGGCGTCGCTCGGCGGTCAGGCGCAAAGCCTGTTCCCGCCGCCAGGTGCGAATGTTGGCGTGGTTGCCGGAGGTCAGAACCGCCGGCACGGCGCGGTCCTGCCAAATGGCGGGCCGCGTGTAGTGGGGATATTCCAGAAGACCGTCTTCGAAGCTTTCTTGCGCAAGCGATTCGGCCGCACCGAGCACGCCCGGCAGCAGCCGCACGCACGCATCGATCACGCACATCGCCGCAGGCTCGCCGCCCGACAAAACGAAGTCGCCGATCGAAATTTCGCGCAAAGCCCGCGCTTCGATCACGCGCGCGTCGATGCCTTCGAAGCGCCCGCACAGCAGCACCACACCCGGTGCCGCCGCAAACTCGCGCGCGAGGCTCTGGTCGAAGGGCTGGCCCGACGGCGACAGGCAGATCGCGATCGCCCCTTCGGGTGCACGCGCGATCGCCACGGCCAAAGCGGCATCGACCACGTCTGGCTTCATCACGAGGCCGGGGCCGCCGCCGAACGGCAGATCGTCGACCGTGCGGTGCTTGTCGGACGCGAAGTCGCGGATGTCGATCGTGTCGAGTGCCAAAGCACCGTCTTGAGCGGCACGGCCGACGATGCCGGCACCGAGCGGCCCGGGGAACATGCCCGGATAGAGCGTGAGCACGAGCGCATGCCACGGCGCTTGCGCGCCGCTGCCGCTCGTCGCTTGGCTCTGTTGTTCGCCGCGGACACTCATTCGTCGCTTCCGTCTTCTTCCTTTGCTTCGACCTCGACGGGCGGGTCGATAACGACCCGTCCGTTTGCGATATCCACTTCGGGCACCGTGCGCTTGGTGAAAGCGAACAGCTGTGTGTCGCCCGTTGCCGTCGTCACCTCGAGAATGTCGCCGGCCCCGTAGTTGGCGACATTCTTGACCGTGCCCAGGGCTTCGCCCTTGGTATCGACCGCTGCCAACCCGACCAGGTCGGCGACGAACCAACGGTCCGTGCCCTTGGGGGCGCGCTTCGGCTTCTTGCCGAGGGCGGCACGCGGCACGTAGAGCCGCAAACCCTTCAGCGCCTCGGCCGCGTTGCGATCGCCGACCCCGTCGAGGGAAGCGATCACGAGCCCCTTGGCTTCGCCCCGGATCTTGATCGCAAAGCGGCGGGTGCCGCCTTCGTCTTCGACCGGGCCGTAGGCGGCGACGTCGCGCACCTGTTCGGTGAAACTCTTGATCTTGACCTCGCCGCGCACGCCATGTGCGCCCGCGACCGCCCCGACCAGAATCCGCCGCTCCGATGCGTCAGCCGCCACGAATCAGCCTCAGGCGGCCGGTGCAGCTTCGGCTGCCTTGGCAGCGGCTTCGGCGGCGGCAGCCAGACGCTCTTGCGCCTTCTTCTTCGGCGCCGACTTCTTGGGCTGCGGGCGGATCACCGGCTTCGGCACCAGCGACAGCGCATGCAGGAACAAAGCAACGCGATCGGACGGCTGCGCACCCTGGCCGAGCCAATGCTTGGCGCGCTCGACGTCGATCACGACGCGCTGCGGATCTTCCTTGGTGCGCATCGGATCGTAGTAGCCGATCTTTTCGATGAAGCGGCCGTCGCGGGCCATGCGGCTGTCGGCGACGACGATCTTGTAGTGCGGGCGGTTCTTGGCACCGCCGCGGCTCATGCGGATTTTGACGGACATTGTCGGATCGATCCTTTCGGTTGGATGTAGGTTGTTCGGTTTGTGGGTTCTAGCGGCGGAACAGGTTTCCGATCCCGGTCCGCATCATTCCTTTTTGGCCGAGCTTGCCCATCTGCTTCATGACGCGGCTCATTTCCATGAACTGCTTCACGACGCGATTGACCTCCTCGACCGACGTGCCCGAGCCCGCCGCGATACGGCGCTTGCGGCTGCCGTTCAGCAGCTTCGAATCGCGGCGTTCTTTTTTGGTCATGGCGCGGATGATGGCGGTCTGCCGGCCGACGACCTTTTCGTCGAAATTGGCGTTGGCCATCTGCGCCTTCATCTTCTGCACGCCCGGCAGCATGTTCATCACGCCGCCGAGGCCGCCCATCTTCTTGAGCTGCTCGAGCTGCGAGAGCATGTCGTTGAAGTCGAAATCGCCGGATTTGAGCTTGCGCGCGAGCTTCTCGGCGTCTTCGACGGCGACGTTTTCCTGCGCCTTCTCGACGAGGCCGACAATGTCGCCCATGCCGAGAATGCGGCCGGCGATACGGTCGGGATAGAAGACGTCGAGCGCGTCCATCTTTTCGCCGAGACCCACGAACTTGATGGGCTTGCCGGTGACGGCGCGCATCGACAGGGCCGCACCGCCGCGCTGGTCGCCGTCCACACGCGTCATCACGATGCCGGTCACACCCAGGCGCGTATTGAACTGGGTCGCCGTATTGACGGCGTCTTGGCCCGTGAGGGCATCGACCACGAGCAGCGATTCGGTGGGGCCGACCGCATCGCGCACGGATGCTGCTTCGGCCATCAGCTCGTCGTCGATCGACAAGCGACCGGCCGTGTCGAGGATGACGATGTCGTAGCCTTCGTTGCGGCCGACATCCATCGCACGCTTGGCGATCGCGACGGGATCCTGGCCCGCAACGATGGGCAGAGTTTCGACCTCGACCTGGCGGCCGAGGACGGCCAACTGCTCTTGAGCGGCCGGGCGGCGCACGTCGAGCGAAGCGAGCAGCACTTTCTTGCGGTCTTTTTGCGCGAGGCGCTTGGCGAGTTTGGCCGACGTCGTGGTTTTGCCGGAGCCCTGCAGGCCCAGCATCAGGATCGCGACGGGCGGGGTTGCGCGCAGATTGAGTTCGACGGCCGTAGAGCCCAAGGTTTCGACGAGCTTGTCGTTGACGATCTTGACGACCATCTGGCCCGGCGTGACCGAGCGCACGACCTGCTGGCCGATCGCTTCGAGCTTCACGCCGGCGACGAAGTCTTTGACGACCTGCAGGGCGACGTCGGCTTCCAGCAAAGCCACGCGCACTTCGCGCAAAGCCGCATCGACATCGGCTTCCGAGAGCGCACCGCGCCCGCGCAGCTTGTCGAAGACCGACCCCAGCTTGGTTGAAAGCGACTCGAACATAAAACCCTTTGCCCAAAACGAAGCGACCGCCGTGCGCGACACTCGCGGACGGCGGGAGACCCGTAGGCCCAGAGGCGCTGAATTTCCCCTGAACGGGCGCGGTTCTACGTCTTTGCCGTCAAAGCGTCAAGCGGATTGCCCACGATTGATATCGGTGATATCATTAAACACATGGTTGACCTTCTTATACGTAATATAAGTGCCGATACGCATCTGGCGCTTAAGCGACTGGCGGCGGATCGGGATACCACTTTGTCCGATGTTGCACGCCAAACGCTCGAAGCGGCGACAAAGACGGAGGAACGGCGCTTCACGCCTGAACTTCTGGCCGAATTGGCGGCGTTTCGAGCGACAATTCCATCGATCGACGGCCCCGACCCGGTTGAAATAATTCGCGAAATGCGCGATTCGCGTTGATTCATGTTGGTCCTTGACGCGTCCGTCGTCGTTCCGTTGCTGCTGCCAGTTCCAGGGCAACCGACGCCTAGCGTCAATCTGGCGGAAAACCAAATCCATGTGCCGCAGTTGTTGTCGATCGAAGTCGCCAACGCACTGTGGAAATATGCACGCGCCGGGTTGGTCTCGACCCTGGATACGAAAAGGGCTTGGTCGAAATTCGAAACACTTCCGTTTCGTTTTGCGGAAGATCGGGACTTAGCGCCGCAAGCGCTGATTCTCGCCGAAGAATTGGCACACCCGGTCTATGACTGCATCTATCTTGCTTTGGCGCTGGCGCGCGGAACGCGCGTGGTGACGCGCGACAAGCGCTTTGCCGCTGCAACGCGCGCAAGCTACGCCAAGCAGGTCGAATTGATCAATTGAGCCAATGCCGCGTGCGCGTGGTCGAGCAGCTAGACAAGCGCTGCCGCTGCACCCTATATCCCGGCCATGGAAGCGCTGCCGTTTTTGAAGATGCACGGGCTGGGCAACGATTTTGTCGTGGTCGATGCGCGCGAAAAGCGGCTCGATCTCGACACCGCACGCGTGCGCGCCATCGCCGACCGCCACAAGGGCGTGGGCTTCGACCAGATGATCGTGCTCGAAACAGCGCCCGATCCGGCGGCCGACGTGTTTTTCCGCTTCCTCAATTCCGACGGCAGCGAAGCGGGTGCGTGCGGCAACGGCACGCGCTGCGTGGCCGATCTCGTCATGCGCGAAAAGAGCCGCGGCGATCTGCGCATCCAGACGATCGCAGGGGCCCTTGCCGCCACGCGCGACAAAAACGGGCGTGTCGCTGTCGATATGGGACCCGCCCGGCTCGACTGGCAGGAGATTCCGCTCGCCCATGCGGTCGACACGCTGCATGTGCCGCTGTCGGCTGGCCCGCTTGCCGATCCGGTCGCAACAAGCATGGGCAATCCGCACGCGACGTTTTTTGTCCCCGATATTGCCGCGATCGATCTCTCCGCCCTCGGCCCCGGTCTCGAGCATCATGCGATCTTTCCGCAGCGCGCCAATATCGGCGTGGCCCAAATCCTCGACGGTGCGACGATGCGGCTGCGCGTGTGGGAGCGCGGGGCCGGCATCACGCTTGCCTGCGGCTCGGGTGCTTGTGCGGCGACCGTTGCGGCCGTACGACGCGGGCTGCTGGCGGGCCGCAAGGCGCGCATCATCGTGGACGGCAGCGAAAATGCCGACGACGCGCTCGATATCGAATGGCTCGCCAACGGCCATGTGCTGATGGCAGGGCCGGTCGCCCTCTCGTTTACGGGTGCGTGGGCGCGATGAGTGCCCCGCGTTCGGCCCCGCGTGTCGTCAATTTCGGCTGCCGGCTCAATGCCGCCGAAGCGGCCGGCATCGAAGCGATGCTGGCCCAAGCGGGCGACGACGACACGATCGTGGTCAACAGCTGTGCGGTCACGCAAGAAGCCGAGCGCGATGCGTTCGCGGCGATCCGCCGCTTGAAGCGCGACCATCCCAAGCACCGCATCGTCGTGACGGGCTGTGCGGCCCAGATCGATCCCGCGCGTTTTTCGGCGATGGCTGAGGTTGCCGCCGTCGTCGGCAATCGCGACAAGCTCGCCACGGAAACGTGGGCCACGCGCGCAGCGGGCGTGTCCGACATCATGGTGCGGCAGGATTTTGTCGAAAGCGATGCGGCGCTGGCGCCGGGCCGCACACGCGCCTTCGTCGAAATCCAGCAAGGCTGCGACCATCGCTGCACCTTCTGCGTGATCCCCTACGGGCGCGGGCCCTCGCGCTCGCTGCCGGAAGCGCGCGCGATCGCGCGCGTGGCTGCCGCTGTCGCAAGCGGACGGCGCGAAGTGGTGCTCACGGGCGTGGACTTGACCGCGTGGGGCGACGATCTGCCGGGCACGCCGCGGCTCGGCGATTTGTGCGCGGCCATCCTTGCGGCCGTGCCCGATCTCGCCCGGCTGCGCCTGTCGTCGGTCGATCCGGCCGAGCTTGATGCGCGCATTTTCGATCTTCTGGCGAACGCACCGCGCTTTGCGCCGTTTCTGCATCTGTCCGCGCAGGCCGGCGACGATCTCATCTTGAAGCGCATGAAGCGCCGCCACAGCCGCCAGCAGATTCTCGACGTTGTGGCGCAAGCGCGCGCTGCACGCCCCGACATCGCCATCAGCGCCGATCTGATCGCGGGCTTCCCCACCGAAAGCGACGCGGCGTTTGCGCAGAGCTTGTCGCTCGTGGAAGCAACGGGCATGGCGAACGCGCATGTGTTCGCCTACTCGCCGCGCCCCGGCACGCCTGCGGCGCGCATGCGGCCTGTCGCCCCTGCGATCGTTTCGCGCCGCGCCCAGCTGCTGCGCGCGGCCGTCGCAGCCGCCCGCGCCCGCTATCTCGACACGCGGATCGGCACGCTTGCCGACGTGCTCGTCGAAAAATCCGGACGCGACGGCCTCGATGCACAAGGTGTGCGCGTGAAACTGGCGCAAGCCGCAGCACAAGGCACGCTGCTGCGCACGCGCATCGTCGCCCATGACGGCAATGCTGCCGAAGCTGTGGCCGCCGCATGAGCTGGCTCAAGAAACTCAAAGAGGGTTTGCGCAAATCCTCCGACAAACTCGTCGAAGGCATTGGCCGCGCGCTCAATCTCGGGCGACTCGACGCCGAATCGCTCGAAGCGCTTGAAGAAGCTTTGATCGCGGCCGATCTCGGGCCTGCGGTTGCGGCAAAACTCGTCGCAGGCATTCGGGCGCGCAAATTTCCGGCCGGCACGCCCGCCATCGAAGTGCGGCGCGCCCTTGCGGCCGACATCGCGGCGATCCTCGCCCCCGTTGCGCAAACATGGGCGCCCGATCCGGCGAATCGGCCGCATGTGGTGCTCGTGGTCGGCGTGAATGGCAGCGGCAAGACCACGACGATCGGCAAGATCGCGGCGACGCTGAAGGCGCAAGGCAAATCCGTGATGCTTGCGGCGGGCGATACGTTCCGTGCGGCGGCCGTGCATCAGCTCGAGATTTGGGGCCAGCGCAGCGGTGTGGCCGTCGTCTCGGGCAAAGAAGGGGCGGACCCGGCAGCGCTTGCGTACGAAGCGCTCGAAAAAGCGCGCGCAAACAACATCGACGTGCTGCTGATCGATACGGCCGGCCGTTTGCACAACAAAGCCGACCTCATGGACGAGCTGAAGAAGGTCGTGCGCGTGATCAAGAAGCTCGAACCTTCCGCACCGCACGACACGATGCTCGTGCTCGATGCGACGATCGGACAAAACGCGCTGCAGCAAGTCGAGACTTTCAAGAGCATCGTTGCGGTCGACAAATTGGTCGTGACGAAGCTCGACGGCAGTGCCAAAGGCGGCGTGTTGGTCGCGATCGCGAATCGATTCGCGACTCCGACGGTGCTTATCGGTGTCGGCGAAGGAATCGACGACCTAAAATCCTTCGATGCGCAAAATTTTTCTGCGAGTCTTTTGGACCTCGTCGACGACGAAAAACAGTGACGAATTTCATCCGCATCATGCGGACCATAGACCTTCACTTTGTTTCGATTTTATGCGGGTTTCTTGCATGCGCTTTACTAAATCTAGCGTCGTGTTTTTTCCTTTCCGCTAGACTCGGCAGATGCCGCTACGCGTAGTGGGAAGCACGATGTCAACCCCCCTCATATTGTTTTTCCTTGACATGCCCTTGTTCAAAATGATGTTCTGTCCATGGTCGGATCGTGTTCAGGGAGGGCTCCAACTCCGTTAGTGGTCGAAAGTGCAGGGATAAACACCCAGCTCCGCTCCGTCCGCTAACGTGCCTTTCCGGGTCCGACTCCATCGGAAACAAGGAGTCACATCATGGCTGCGAAGAAAAAGGCGAAGAAGAAGGCCGCTAAGAAGAAGAAGTAAGCGGCTTCTGCTCGGTGCATTTGGGGGCGTGGAGGGTTCTTCTCTCCGCGCCCCTTCCGTTTTTGGACCCTGCAAATCGGATCGGCCTTGTACGGCCGCAATTGAGCGCTAGTTTGAAACCCGCATGGAACACGAAGCGTCATTGCGGCTGTCGGTTTTTTTCGGACTGCTGATCGGCATGGCGTTGTGGGAGGTTGCAGCCCCGCGCCGACCCGCCACGCTGGGGCGCAAAGGCCGCTGGCCCGCCAATATCGGCATTGCGATTCTCGATTCGATCGTCGTACGCGTTTTGCTGCCGGGCGGTGCGGTCGCATTCGCGGCCGTCTATGCGACGTCGGGCTACGGCTTGCTGCCGATGCTGGGCGTGCCCGACTGGCTCGCCTTCGTGATCGCGGTCGCTGCCCTCGATCTTGCGATCTATTTCCAGCACCGCGTTTTCCATGCCGTGCCCGTGCTGTGGCGGCTGCATCGCATGCATCACAGCGACGTCGATCTCGACGTGACGAGCGGCGCGCGCTTCCATCCGGCCGAAATTCTGCTGTCGATCGCGATCAAGCTCGGCGCCATCGCCGTGTTGGGCGCGCCGGCGGCGGCCGTGTTGGCGTTCGAGGTGGTCCTCAATGCCTGTTCGATGTTCAACCACGCGAATGTCGCGATGCCCGCATGGCTCGAGCGCGCCTTGCGGTTCATGCTCGTGACACCCGATCTGCACCGCATCCACCATTCGCGCGACCGCGTCGAGACCGACAGCAATTTCGGCTTCTCGGTGCCGTGGTGGGACCGGCTGTTCGGTACCTATCGGCCTGAGCCCGCACAAGGCCAGCTCGGCATGACGATCGGACTCGATGTTTTCAACGAAGCGAAAGACCAGAAGCTCGCGGCCCTTCTGGTGCAGCCGCTGCGAAAAGCGCCTTAATCGGCTGGATTTACGTCGGGTGCGAAGGTGCTCGCATCGCCGATGCGCCGCCATGCGGCCAGCGCCCAAGCGACGGTCGGGAACGCAAGTTCGTTCCACGGGATCGCATCCCAATCGAACAGCGCAACCTCGAGGCTCTCGGGACTCGGTCCGAAATTGGGTACGGCGAGAGCCGCGCGATAGATGAGCTGCACCTGGCTGATGCGCGGCACCGAATAGACCGCAAGCAGCGCATCGATGGCGATTTCCGCGCAGGCTTCTTCGCGCACTTCGCGCGCCGCACCCTCGATGGGCGATTCGCCGAGCTCGAGATATCCTGCCGGCAGCGTCCAATAGCCGATGCGCGGTTCGATCGCGCGCCTGCACAGCAGCACTTGGCCTTGCCACTGCACGACCGCACCGACCACGATCTTGGGATTGTCGTACTGCACGAAGCCGCAATCGGCGCACACAAGGCGCTCGCGATTGTCGCCTGCGGGCACGGTGCGTAGCGTGGGGCCGACTGGTTTATCCGCTGCCATCTCGACGCAAAGTGTCGGACGCGCGCGGGCCGCCGTGCAAGCGTTAGATGACGAGATCGACGAGCGAGCCGCGCGGCAAGGTGCGCGCCGGTTTTGTTTCGTCCGAAAAATTCGCCGCGATGGCGAGCCGCACCTCGGCCAAAGCCGCGCCGCGCGCGGGGATCGGCAGGTTCTGCACGAACTCCGCCGAGGCCGTTGCGGCCGTGCGTGTCGGCGTGCCGGTGCGGCCATTCCCGACCCGTGCCGAATCCGGGCGGATGCCGTTGTTGCCGATGGAGATGGTCGCTGTTTGGATATTCATCGATTCGATTATTGGCAAAATTGGATAAATTTTTCGTTAACTCGTGGAAATACAGTAAATTTTACGTCTTTATGACGCTTTAAAACGTGCATTCATTGCAAAATGCAAAACCGGGTGCACTGCGGCAACGTCACATTTCAAAAGCACTTCGAACTCTGCAGGCGGTGCTAGCGTAGGCGACGAGTCGAGCGTTAGACTAACTAATGATCGCGCTAGGGGACTCGAATCAGGAGATGCGCGTGACAGGACGTATGCGAAAATGACCACGCCTTTCGACAGCACACAATTGCAAGGCTTGCTGCTTCTTGCCCAAGACAAGCGCCCGGATGCCCGCGCCCATTTGGCGACGCGCATGGGCGACATGATTGTGGGCACCGATTTGGGTGCCATGTCGGCGCGCGAACGCGAGCTTGCCGAAGAAATTCTGCAGCGCCTGCTGCACCAGCTCGAAATGCCGATCCGGCGCAGCCTCGCCGAGCGCCTGGCCCAGGAAGACGTGGCGCCGCGCAATCTGATCGTGCAGCTGGCCAACGACCGCATCGAAGTGGCGTGGCCGGTGCTGCTGCATTCGGGCCTGCTCGACGACAACGAATTGCTGAGCGTCATCCGCTCGCGCACGATGCAGCATCGCCTGGCGATCGCGCGGCGCGAAACAATCTCCGAGCCGGTCAGCGACGCGCTCGTGCGCCCCGGCGAACAGGACGTGGTGCGCGCCGTGCTCGAAAATCGCGGGGCGGCGATCGCGGTCGGCACGTTCGAAACGCTCGTCGAAAATTCGCAGGGCGACAGCGACTTGCAGGAAATCCTGCTGAAGCGCGACGATCTCGATCCGCGCCTGGCTGGGCGCATGTATGGCTGGGTCTCGGCCGCGTTGCGCCACTATATCGTCGAGAATTTCGAGATCGACCATTTCGTGCTCGACAAGGCGATCAGCGAAGCCTTGGCCGACGTCGTGGCCGACCAGCGGCGCACGGCGGCCATCAACGGAACGCTGCAGCGCATCCGCTTTGCGGTCGACCGCAACGAGGTGCAGGATCTGAAGATGCTGCTGCCGCTGATCCGGGCGGGCGAGCGGTCGCTGTTCGAAGCGTTGTTCGCCAAGCTCACGGGCATCTCGGTCGCAACCGCGCGCCGCTGCCTCTACGAAACCGGCGGGCGCGCGCTCGCAGTCGCCTGCCGCGGCTGCCAGATCGACAAGGCGTTGTTCACCGAATTCTTCATCGCCTTGCGCCAGCTCGGCGAAGAATCCGGCACCAAGGTCGATCCGGGCGAGCTGTTCGAAGCGCTGTCCTTCTACGACTCGGTCGATCAGGCGACGGCCGAAACGCGCGTGGCCGCTTGGCGACGCGGCGAAACGCGCGGCGCACTCGTCGAAGACATTCCGGTTGCCGAATCCGCGCCGCGCCCGAGTGCGGCCGAAGGCCCGACGCGCAAAATGTACGCGGTTCCCGAACGGCGCAAAACGCCGTTCAACCGGATGCACTGAGCGCTCTTTCGCGTTCGCGCAAGCGTCAGGCGCTGCGCACGTAAAGAGCTGCGACGCCGGGCAATTCCTTGCCCTCGAGCCATTCGAGAAAAGCCCCGCCCGCCGCCGACACATAGTCGAACCGCTCGACCACGCCCGCATGCGCAAGGGCCGCAACCGTGTCGCCGCCGCCGGCCACGGCCATGAGCTTGCCGGCCGTGCACAGATCGGCCGCGCCGCGCGCAAGAGCGGTCGTGCCCTTGTCGAAGGGCTGGAACTCGAAAGCGCCGACGGGGCCGTTCCACACCAATGTTTTTGCGCCCGAAAGCACGCGCAGCGTTTCAGCGACCGACAGCGGGCCGATATCGAGGATCATCTTGTCGTCGGGGACGGCCCCGATCGCGACGGTCTGCGCATCGGCCCCGTCGGTGAGGGCGCTGGCCACGACCGCATCGACCGGCAGCACGATCTGTTTGCCGCCCGATTGCGCGTCGGCAAGGATGCGCCGTGCGGTTTCGGCCATGTTGGCCTCGCACAGCGAGCGGCCGATGCCGATGCCCTTGGCGTGCAGGAACGTGTTGGCCATGCCGCCGCCGATCACGAGAATGTCGACGCGCGCGAGCAGATGGCCGAGCAGATCGAGCTTGGTCGAAACTTTCGAGCCGCCGACGATCGCCGCCACCGGCCGCTTGGGCTGGTCGAGGGCTGCCGACAGCGCATCAAGCTCGGCCTGCATGGCGCGCCCGGCCGCACAGGGCAGCAGATGCGCAATGCCCTCGGTCGAGGCGTGGGCGCGATGCGCGCACGAAAACGCGTCGTTGACATAGATGTCGCCGAGTTCGGCCAACGCTTTGGCGAAGCTCGGCGCGTTTTTCTCTTCGCCCTTGTGGAAGCGCAGATTCTCGAGCAGCAGCACGTCGCCGTCTTTCATCAAGGCGACCGCCGTTGCCGCCGGTTCGCCTATGCAGTCGGCCGCGAACGCGACAGGCTTGCCGATCGCCGCCGCCAAGGCCGGTGCGATCGGGGCCAGCGACTGCGTCATGTCGCGGCCCTGCGGGCGACCGAAATGCGACATCACGATCGTGCGCGCCCCCTTGGCGACCAATTCGCGCACGGTGGGCGCAAAACGTTCGATGCGCGTGGCGTCGCTGATTTCGCCTTCCAGCATCGGCACGTTGAGGTCGGCGCGAACCAGCACGCGCTTGCCGGCAAAGGCGAAATCGTCGAGGGACTTGTAGCGGTTCATGGCACTGGCAATCCTGAAGAAAACGAGCGTATACCCAAGCGGCGGCAAGCGCCGCTTCTATCGCCCAACGGGGAGTGATTTTCAATGGCCGATGCGTTGCCGCCCGCCCTTCCTGCCGTGTTCGTGGCGATCGACCGGGCCGATCCGGCCCAGGCCGCCGGCGATCTGGCGGCATTGGGCCAGGACGGCTTCGCGCTGAAGCTCGGGCTCGAGTTTTTCGTCGCCAACGGGCCTGCGGGCGTGCGCGCCGTGGCCGGCACGCGGCCGCTGTTCCTCGACCTCAAGCTCCACGACATTCCGAACACGGTCGCAGGCGGCGTGCGCGCAGCCCAGGCCTGTGCGCCCGCCTTCCTAACGATCCATGCGAGCGGGGGACCTGCGATGATCGCGGCCGCGCGCGAAGCGGCCGACAAAGGCGGGAAGCCGCGTATGCAGATTCTCGCCATTACGGTGCTGACGAGCCTCGACGACGGCGATCTCGACGCGGTCGGGCAGATCGGCCCCGCAGGCGACCAAGCGCTGCGCCTCGCAACTGTGGCAAAAGCGGCCGGTGCCGACGGCGTGGTGTGCTCGGCCCACGAGATCGCGCGCTTGCGCGCCGCCTGCGGGCCCGACTTCAAACTCGTCGTGCCCGGCATTCGGCCCGCTTGGGCCGCAGCGGGCGATCAGAAGCGCGTGATGACGCCGCGCGAGGCCATGGATCTGGGTGCCGACCATCTCGTGATCGGCCGCCCGATCACGCAGGCCACCGATCCGCGCGCCGCCCTCGACCGCATCCTGGCCGAGATCGCCGCGTGAGCGTGGCCGTCAAAATCTGCGGGCTCAATGCGCCTGCGGCCATCGAAGCTTCGGCCGGTGCGGCCTATGCGGGCTTCGTGTTTTTCGCGCGCAGCCCGCGCCATGTAAGCCCTGCGACCGCCGCGCATTTGGCAAGCGGCTTGCCGCCTTTGACGATCCGCGTGGCGCTTGCGGTCGACCCGAGCGACGCCGATCTCGATGCGATCCTGGCCGGGTTCCGGCCCGATCTCTGGCAATTGCACGGCACCGAAACGCCTGCGCGTGTGGCCGAAATCAAAGCGCGCACGGGCCTGCCGGTCATGAAGGCGATCGGCATTTCGCAGGCTGCCGATCTCGCACAGGCCGAGCCCTATTTCGAAATTGCCGACCGGTTGCTGTTCGACGCCAAACCGCCCAAGCGACCCGACGCTTTGCCCGGCGGCAATGCCGTCAGCTTCGATTGGACGATTCTGGCCGGGACCGAATGGCCGCTGCCGTGGATGCTGTCGGGCGGGCTCAACGCCGCCAACGTTGCCGAGGCCGCGCGTATTTCAGGCGCCTTGTGCGTGGACGTTTCCTCGGGCGTGGAAGACCGGCCCGGGAACAAGGCCCCGCGCTTGATCCGCCGCTTTTTGAGTGCGGCAGCAGAAGCTTGAGGCGGGCTTGGCCCTCGGCGTTTGCTCGGCTATAACCCTCCCGGCCATGAACCAGATCAACTCCTTCCGCGCCGGCCCCGACGAGAACGGCCATTTCGGCCTGTTCGGCGGCCGCTATGTGTCCGAAACCCTGATGCCGCTGATCCTCGAGGTCGAGCGCGCCTATATGGCCGCCCGCAAGGATCCGGCCTTCCAAAAAGAGCTCGATTATTATCTCGCCCATTATGTCGGCCGACCGTCGCCGCTTTGGTTCGCCGAGCGCCTGACCAAGATTTTGGGCGGTGCCAAAATCTATCTGAAGCGCGACGAGCTCAACCACACGGGTGCCCACAAGATCAACAGCTGCATGGGCCAGATCCTGCTGGCCCAGCGCATGGGCAAGCGGCGCATCATCGCGGAAACGGGTGCAGGCCAGCATGGCGTGGCCACCGCCACCGTGTGCGCTTTGTTCGGGCTGCCGTGCACCGTCTATATGGGTGCGACCGACATTGCGCGCCAAGCGCCCAACGTGTTCCGCATGAAGCTGCTGGGGGCGGAAGTGAAACCCGTCACGTCGGGCACGGCCACGCTCAAAGACGCGATGAACGAAGCCTTGCGCGACTGGGTCGCCAATGTCGAAGACACCTACTACATCATCGGCACGGTTGCGGGCCCGCATCCCTATCCGATGATGGTGCGCGACTTCCAAAGCGTGATCGGCAAGGAAGCGCGCGAGCAGTTTCTGGCGGCCGAAGGCAAATTGCCGGACAAGCTCGTGGCCTGCATCGGCGGCGGCTCGAACGCGATGGGGCTGTTCCATCCGTTCCTCGACGACCGCGACGTGTCGATGGATGCAGTCGAAGCCGCAGGCCTCGGGCTCGATTCGGGCAAACACGCGGCCTCGCTGCAAGGCGGGCGGCCCGGCGTTTTGCACGGCAACCGCACCTTCCTGCTGATGGACGAAGACGGCCAGATCGACGAAGCCCATTCGATCTCGGCCGGGCTCGACTATCCCGGCATCGGGCCCGAGCATTCGTGGCTGCACGACATCAAGCGCGTGAAATACGTCGCCGCCACCGACGACGAAGCGATCGAAGGTTTCAAACTTCTGTCGCGCACCGAAGGCATTCTGCCGGCCCTCGAGCCCGCCCATGCGGTCGCCCATGTGGCGCGCATCGCACCCAGTCTGCCCAAGGACTACACGATCGTCATGAATCTGTGCGGCCGCGGCGACAAAGACATCTTCACGATCGGCGAACGCCTCGGGGTGAAATTGTGAGCCGCATTTCGGCACGCTTTGCCGCCCTGGCCGCCGAAGGGCGTGCGGGCCTCGTCACCTACGTGATGGCGGGCGATCCGGATGCCGCTGCGTCGCAAGCGATTCTGGACGGGCTGCCCGCTGCCGGGGCCGACATCATCGAACTTGGTCTGCCCTTCTCCGACCCGATGGCAGACGGCCCGGCCGTGCAGGCAGCGGCGTTGCGTTCGCTCAAAGCCGGCGGCTCGACGCGCAAGGCGCTCGCCCAGCTTGCCGCCTTCCGCAAGACCGACCAGACCACGCCGGTCGTGCTGATGGGCTATTTCAACCCGATCTATATCTACGGCCCCGAGCGTTTCTGCCGCGATGCCGCCGCAGCCGGTGCCGACGGGCTCATCGTCGTCGATCTGCCGCCCGAAGAAGATGCCGAGCTGCGCCCGTTTGCACAGGCCGCCGGGCTCGATCTCGTGCGGCTTGCAACGCCGACGACCGACGACATGCGCCTGCCGACCGTGCTCAATGGCGCATCGGGCTTTCTCTACTACGTGGCCGTGCTCGGCGTGACGGGCACGCGCTCGGCGGCATCCGACGAGGTCGCCGCCGCCGTTGCCCGCATCCGCCGTTCGACCAAGCTGCCGATCGCCGTCGGCTTCGGCATCAAGGATGCGGCCGGGGCTGCCGCCATCGCGCGCCATGCCGATGCCTGCGTCGTGGGTTCGGCGCTGGTCGCACTGTCCGACAAACCCGCATCGCTGCACGGCCTCGTGCGCGACCTTGCCGCCGCCGTGCGCGGTGCCCGCACCAAACAGATCGCCTGATAGGGACACGATGAGCTGGCTCACCAACTTCGTCCGCCCCAAGATCCGCGCCCTCGTTCGCAAGACCGAGGTGCCGGACAATCTGTGGGACACCTGCCCCGCTTGCAGCAAGATGATCTTCCATCGCGATCTGGAAGCGGCCCAGCGCGTGTGCCCGCATTGCGGCCACCATATGCGCCTGCCGGCCAAGCGTCGGCTCGAGACATTGTTCGACGAGGGCGTTTATGCCCGCATCGAGCTGCCGAAGGTCATTGCCGATCCGCTCAAGTTCCGCGACCAGAAGAAATACGTCGATCGCCTAAAGGCCGCGCGCGACAAGACCGGCGAACAGGACGCGATCCTGGTGGCGCATGGCCGTATCGGCGGCATGTCGGCGGTCGTGGCGGCGTTCGATTTCGAATTCCAGGGCGGCTCGATGGGCATTGCCGTCGGCGAAGGCCTCGTGGCCGCAGCGAAGCTCGCCGTGCTGCAGCAGGCGACCCTCATCGTCGTTCCCGCCTCGGGCGGGGCGCGCATGCAGGAAGGCATTTTGTCGCTGATGCAGATGCCGCGCTCGGTCATTGCGGCGGAGGAAGTCAAAGAAGCGGGCCTGCCCTATATCGTGCTGCTGACCGACCCCACGACGGGCGGCGTGTCGGCGTCGTTTGCGATGCTGGGCGACATCGCCATCGCCGAGCCGGGTGCGACGATCGGCTTTGCCGGCGCGCGCGTGATCGAAGAGACGATCCGCGAGAAGCTGCCGGCCGGATTCCAGAAGGCCGAATATCTGCTCGAACACGGCATGGTGGATATGGTCGTGCATCGCCACGAACTGCGCGCCACGCTCATTCGACTGATCGGCCTGCTGACCGAGCCCAAGCCGCGCGCCGAGATCGTGGCCATGCCGATGCCGCAGCTCGAGATCCCCGACGCCAAGGCGTGAGTGCGGATCCGATCCTGGAGCGGCTGAAGACGCTCCATCCAAAAGCCATCGACATGTCGCTCGACCGGCTCGTGCGATTGATGGCGGCACTCGGCAATCCGCAAGACCGGCTCGCACCGGTCGTGCATGTGGCCGGCACCAACGGCAAGGGCTCCACGCTCGCTGCTTTGCGCGCCATGCTCGAGGCCGCCGGCAAATCCGTGCATGTCTACACGTCGCCGCATCTCGTGCGCTTCAACGAGCGCATCCGCGTGGCCGGCACGCTGATCGACGACGCGTCGCTTGCGGGCTTGCTTGAAGAGATCGAGACCGTGAATGCGGGCGCGCCGATAACGTTCTTCGAGGTCACGACGGCCGCAGCCTTCCTCGCCTTCGCGCGCACAAAGGCCGACTATGTGCTGCTCGAAACGGGCATGGGCGGCAGGCTCGATGCGACCAACTTGGTCGAAAAGCCCGTCGCGGTGGGCTTAACGCCGATCTCGTTCGACCATATGCAGTATCTGGGCACGACGCTGGCCGCGATCGCGGGCGAGAAGGCCGGCATCGTCAAGCCGAACGTGCCGACCTATGTCGGCGTGCAGCCGCAAGAAGCGGCTTCCGTGTTCGACGCCAAAGCGCGGGCGCTGGGCGCGCCCTTGTTCCGCAGCGGTCGCGAATGGCATTTTGCGCCGACCGCCGACGGCTTCGTGTGGCGACGCGACGGCCGTCACTACGATCTGCCGCGACCCGCCCTTCCCGGCCGCCATCAGATCGACAATGCGGCACTCGCCGTCGCCATCGCCGACGGGCTCGGCCTGCCTGCAGCCGCGATCGCAACAGGTGTCGCCACCGCGAATTGGCCGGCACGGCTGCAGCGCCTCACGAAGGGTCCATTGCCGGATTTGTTGAGCCCCGATGTTCCGCTCTATCTCGACGGCGGCCACAACGAGGCGGCGGGCGAAGTGTTGGCCGCTTGGGCCAAGGGCCGAAAAATCGATCTTGTGTTCGGCATGCTCTCGACCAAGGAGCCCGCCGATTTTCTGCGCCACGTCGCCCCGTTCGTGCGGCGTTTGCGCGCCATCGCGATCGAAGACGAGCCGCTGTCGCGGTCCGCATCCGAGATCGTCGCCGCCGCCCGCACGGTCGGCATCGACGATGCTTGCGCAGCTTCAAGCCCGCACGCCGCGATCGGCGATCTTGCGGCCAGGGCGGATGCGCAAACGCCGGTGCTGATCTGCGGCTCGCTCTATCTGTGCGGCCGCATCCTCAGCCAAAATTCCTGAAAGAAACGGCGAACCGCTGATAGAGTTGCCGCCATGGCGTGGAGCAAATTCTTCGGCAAACAGACGGGCGAGCAGGCAAGCGGGGCGGACTCGTTCCTTGCCGCCGCACCGATCGGCTTCTTTGCGCTCGATGCGGCGGGCCGCTTCGTGTTCGCCAATCCGGCCTTTGCCGAACTGCTCGGCCGCCCGGTCGAGGAAATCTGCGCAGGTCTTCGGCTGCACGACGTGCTGGCCGATCCGGTTTCGCCCGACGCATCCCCCTTCCAGGTCTTTGCCGACGCGCGCGCGCGCAAGGGCGAAGTGCGCTTGCGCCGCGTGGGCTCGGCACCGGTGCTGGTCACGATCGAGCAAACGCTCGATCTCGCGAGCCGCGACGGCATCGCGGTGCGCGGCCTTGCGCGCGATGCAACGCCGACGCAAGCGATGGCAACGGCGCTCGCGCGCAGCGAGACGGGCTTTCGCCGCTTTTTCGAAAACGCACCCGTCGGCATCGCGCTGATCGACCCGGACGGGCGCTTGACCGAAACCAACCGCGCCTTCCAGCGCCTGTGCGGGGCCACGCGCGAGGCGGCGGTGGGCCGCAATGTGGCGATGTTTGCAGCCCCCGAAGAACGCGCCGAGCTCGTCGCCAAATTGCGGCGTCTTGCGGCCGGTGCGGCTGCCAGCGACGCCGCCGACGGTGCTCAAGACCGGCTCAATCTGCGGCTCGTCGCCGAAGACGGCAAGGAACACGTCGTCGCCGTGTTCGCGCGCGCACTCGACGAGGAAGCGGGCAGTGCCGGGGCCGTCATTCTGCATTTTCTCGACATCAGCGAACAGCGCCGGCTCGAGCAGCAATTCGCGCAGTCGCAGAAAATGCAGGCGGTGGGCCAGCTCGCGGGCGGCGTGGCCCACGATTTCAACAATCTTCTGACCGCGATGATCGGCTTTTGCGATCTCTTGCTGCTGCGCCACCAGCCCGGCGACGCGTCCTTCGCCGACATCATGCAGATCCGCCAGAACGCCAACCGTGCCGCCAATCTCGTGCGCCAGCTCTTGGCCTTCTCGCGCCAGCAGACGCTGCAGCCCAAAGTCATTGACGCGACCGATGCGCTCACCGAACTTTCGCACCTCTTGCGCCGCCTCATCGGGGCGGGCATCGAGCTCAAGGTCGTGCATGCGCGCGATCTGTGGCTCGTGCGCGTGGACCAAGGCCAGCTCGAGCAGGTCATCATCAATCTCGCCGTCAATGCGCGCGACGCGATGCAAGGGGGCGGCACGCTCACGATCCGCACCGGCAATGCGGTGAAGACGGCGCCCGAGCGCCACGGCGACGAAGAGATCCCGGCGGGCGACTATGTGCGCATTTCGGTCGAAGACACCGGCACCGGCATTCCGCCCGATATCCTCGGCCGCATCTTCGAGCCGTTTTTCTCCACCAAAGCCGTGGGCTCAGGCACGGGCCTCGGCCTCTCGACCGTCTACGGCATCGTGCGCCAAACCGGCGGCTTCGTGCTGGTCGACAGCCAACCCGGCCAAGGTTCGACCTTCACGCTGCTGCTGCCGCGCTGGATGGGGGCCGCCCAAGCCGAGGGTGCGGCCGAGCCCGCCGCGCGCCGCCGCGACTTGACGGGTGCTGGCACGGTGCTTTTGGTCGAAGACGAAGACGCCGTGCGCCTGTTCGGGGCCCGCGCGTTGCGCAACAAGGGCTACAAAGTCGTCGAAGCCAAAACCGGCGACGCGGCCCTCGAGATCGTGCGCGAGATGGGGTCGAGCGTGGATCTGATGATCACCGACGTCGTCATGCCGCAGATGGACGGCACGACCTTGATCCGCGAATCGCGCAAGCTGTTTCCCAATCTCAAAATCATCTGCATCTCGGGCTATGCCGAAGAACAGTTCCGGCAGACGCTGGAAGGTTTCGACAACGTGCATTTCCTGCCCAAGCCCTTCAGCCTCGACCAGCTCGCGGCGAAGGCCAAAGAAGCGATGCGCCCGGCCTGAAGCGGCACGCCTATGCGATATCTTTCCGCATCCCGCTCGATTGCGCCAAGAATGCGACGAAGGCGGCGGCGGCAGGCGACGGGCGGCGATCGCGGAATAGCGGACGCAGTGCGACGCGTCCGAAATCGAGACCCGGCGCAACGCGTACCAACCGCCCGCGCTTGATGTCGCCTGCGACCGAAACGCCGATCGCAAGTGCAGCACCGAAGCCAAGTGCGGCAAACTCCTTGGCGATGATGCCGTTATTGACCACCATGCGCACGCGTGCGGCGATGCGCATGACTTCGCCGTCCCTTCCGTGCGCAACGTAAAGGCCGCGATTTACGCCGCTCGCCAGCGCGATCTGAGGGAGTTTCGCCAGGCGCGCTGCAGCTGCGCGCGGCAGGTCGGCCAACAAGGCCGGGGCCGCAACGAGTTCGAGCGGCAGCAGCGCCAATGCATCCGCTCCGGCGGTCTTCGCAAAACTGTGCGTCGCGCGCAGGGCGACGTCGAATTCGTCGCGTCGCGGATCGGCCGGCAAGTCGGAGGCGTCGAGCGCGACCCCGACGCCGGGATAACGTTTCTCGAACGCGCGCAAACGGGCGGGCAGCCAATCCAGGGCGAGTTCGGTCGGCAGCGACACGCGGATTTCGCCGGCAGGCGCTGCCCGCCGCGTACCGAGCCCGACGAGCGCGGTTTGGGCCGCCGCCACCATCGCGGCAGCGGATTCGTACAGGGCCGCACCTTCCGGCGTCGGCACGGCACCCTTGCGCCCCCGGCGCAGCAGGCTTGTGCCTGCAATCGCCTCCAGATCGGCCAAAGCGGCACTCAGCACGGGCGGCGACAGCGAGAGGCGCCGCGCGGCCTGGACAAGCGAACCCGCTTCCACGATTTCGGCGAAGTACGCCAGCAGACGATAGTCGCGCGCGGGCATGAAGGCCTCCGATATCGATTCGGGAAAAACGAACTAAAGCATAGATACTTCGTATTTTCCAATTTACAGCGCCGCGGCTAGCGTCGGGCTTCCCTTTTTCAGCCCGGAGACATGCCATGGAACGACGCCTTATGCTGACCGCCGCCGCCCTCGCCCCGCTGGCCGCGGCGCCCGCAATCGCACAGAATTCCGGCGACCGCGCCGTCGTCGAAGCCTTCTATCTCGACATTATCAACGGGGCAGGCCGCCCCGATCTTGCGGCGCGTGCCGAACGCGTGCTGGCGGCCGACTGGCAGAGCGTCGGCGACTATTCGGGCCGCAACAAAACGCGCGCCGAATTCGTCGGCCAGCTCGGCGGCTTCGCCCAGATCATCCCCGATCTCAAATGGGAGATCGCCGAGATCCTGCAGGCCGGCAACCGCTACACGGTGCGCGGCCGCGCGCGCGGCACGCCGGTGCGGCCCTTTTTCGGCGTCGAGCCGGCCGGCAAGTCGTTCGACATCATGTCGCTCGACATCCACACGCTCGAAGGCGGGCGCATCGCGCGCTCATACCATGTCGAAGATTGGGCGGCGGCCTTGCGCCAGCTGCGCGCGGCCTAAGGCCGGAACGCAGGCGATAGGCTAGCACGCATGGAAGCCGGCACCCGGGATCGGGGCCGGCATCCAAATGCCGAGGATACGGCCGCGCGGGGGTACTGGCTCGAGCACGATCGCAGCCCCTTCCGGAAAGGCGCGCCCAGCGACGGCTTCGCCCAACACCATGATTGCGGGCGTGCGATGGCCGACGAGCACGCGGTTCGCACCCGGCGGCACAGGCGTGCTGAACAGCCGCGCGTGCGCGGCCAGCACGTCGTCGAGGCGCGCACCGGCATAATCGTCGGCCAAGAGATCGTCGGTCGCGCGCACGCGCGCGGGCCCGAAGGCGAGCTCGGCCGTGTCGCGCGCGCGATAGACCGGGCCTGCCAGCACGGGCAGTTGCACGGGAATGCGGTGCGTTTCGAACGCCTGGCCGATCGCGCGCGACTGGGCTTGGCCTGCGGTCGAGATGTTGCGCTGCCCCTCGCGGTCGCCGATGCGAAACGTCCGGTCGCACGGCATGCCGAGCGTGTCGGCATGGCGGAAATACAGCACGAGCCCGCCTGCCTGCAGCCGCGCGATCAGCGCCTGGCCTGCCGGCGTGTCGCTCGCCGCAGGCAGAAGCGGCTGGGCTGCAGCCGCGTTCGCAAAGAAAAGCACGAAGGCAAAGATCAGACGCTTGAGCATCTGCGCGCTAGCCCGACAATGTCGCGAGCCGCCAAGGGCCGGGCACCAGCCGGACCGGCACGGCGTTGGCGAGTGTGGCGGCGCGCGGCAGGCCCAGCGTTTCGCGCAATGCCGAAAAGCTACCGCCGTGGGCGACGATCAGCACGGGTGCCGGGTTCTGCAATGCGCGCGCAACCGCACCCGCAATGCGCACGCAGAATTCTGCGAAGGGCTCGGCACCCGCCGGCGTTTCGCCCGCATACCATTTGGGCAGCAGCCCGTCTTCGGGCGTGCCTTCGCGCGCGCCCCAATGGGTCTCGGCCAAAGCGGGCTCGAGCACGATCTCGAGGCCGCGCGATGCCGCAACGATTTCGGCCGTGCAGCGCGCGCGCACGAGCGGGCTTGCGACGATCGTGGCGATTTCGACGTGGCGCAACGCGGCCGCCGCCGCATGCGCTTGGGCGCGGCCCGTGTCGTTGAGCGGGATATCGCGGCTGCCTTGCAAGAGGCCCTGGCGGTTCCAGTCGGTCTCGCCGTGGCGCAGAAAGAAAAAAGGAACAAGCGGGATGTTGCCCGGCTTGTTCCTTTGATCGGTACCGTGCACGCGGGAACGCCCTAGATCGTGCGCGCGACTTCTTCGATTTCGAAGCACTCGATGAGGTCGCCCTCGCGGATGTCTTCGTAGTTTTCGAAGGCCATGCCGCACTCGTAGCCGTCCTGCACCTCGCGCACTTCGTCCTTGAAGCGGCGCAGAGTCTTGAGCGTGCCCTCGTGGATGACGGTCTGGTCGCGCAGCAGGCGAACCTTCGCACCGCGCTTGACCATGCCTTCGACCACGCGGCAGCCCGCGACCTTGCCGACCTTGGTGATGTTGAAGATCTGGCGGATCTCGGCGTTGCCCAGGAACTTCTCGCGCAAAGTCGGCGAGAGCATGCCCGAGAGGGCCGCTTTGATCTCGTCGATCACCTGGTAGATGATCGAGTAGTAGCGGATCTCGATGCCGTCGCGCTTGGCCATCTCGCGCGCCTGCGGGTTGGCGCGCACGTTGAAGCCCACGACAAAGCCTTGGCTCGCCTTGGCAAGGGCGATGTCGCCTTCGGTGATGCCGCCGACGGCCCCGTGCAGCACGCGCACGGCGACTTCGTCGGTGCGCAGCTTCGTGAGCGAGGCCACGATGGCTTCGAGCGAACCTTGCACGTCGGTCTTGACGACGACGGCGAGCTCCTTGGCTTCGCCTTCCTGGATCTTCGTGAACATCTGCTCGAGCGTGCCGCGCGCGCGCAAGGCGGACGAGGCGTCGCGCGCCCGGCGCTGGCGGAACTCGGTCACTTCGCGTGCGCGCGCGTCGGTTTCCACGACCTGGAAATCGTCGCCCGCAAGCGGCGTGCCGTTGAGGCCGATGACTTCGACCGGCGTGGAGGGCCCGGCCGCATCGATCTGCTTGCCGCGCTCGTCCACAAGGGCGCGCACGCGGCCCCATTCTTCGCCGGCCACGAAAATGTCGCCCACACGCAGCGTGCCCTTCTGCACGAGCACGGTCGCGACGGGGCCGCGGCCGCGTTCCAGCTTGGCTTCGACGATGGCACCTTGCGCCGAACGGTTCGGGTTGGCGCGCAGCTCGAGAATTTCGGCCTGCAGCAAGATGGCTTCTTCGAGCTTGTCGAGACCGGTGCGGGCCTTGGCCGAAACGTCGATGCCGAGCACGTCGCCGCCGAAACCTTCGATGGCGATGCCGTGCTGAAGCAAATCGGCGCGCACGCGGTTGGAATCGGCACCCGCTTTGTCGACCTTGTTGATCGCGACGATGACCGGCACGTTGGCGGCCTTGGCGTGCGCGATGGCTTCGATCGTCTGCGGCTGGATGCCGTCGTCGGCAGCCACGACCAGCACGACGATGTCGGTCACTTTGGCGCCGCGCGCGCGCATCGCGGTGAAGGCTTCGTGGCCCGGCGTGTCGAGGAACGCGATCGCCTGGCCGTTCTTGAGCTGCACCTTGTAGGCGCCGATATGCTGCGTGATGCCGCCTGCCTCGTGCTTGGCGAC
>VYKU01000021.1_pt1 | contig 96156 bp, 92 predicted proteins | sample 5114491 | NCBI WGS metagenome assembly VYKU01 (sample SAMN12291796, study PRJNA351875) | freshwater metagenome | isolation source: freshwater lake | place: USA: Michigan, Gull Lake | collected 2011-07-05 | reverse complement strand
GCCTGTTCGGTCCGCACGGGCAAGAACAGCCCGCCCGCCCGGCCCGTCCAATCCATATGGTCGAACGCGATGCGCGTGAACTCGGCGAACGCGATCGTGAGCAGCGCGAAATACACGCCCGCAATGCCGAAGCGGAAGCCGAGCCAGCCGATCGCCGCCCCGAACGCCATCGCGATCGCCATCCCGGCGAACATCCCCGCCCACGGGCCGATGCCGAACATGGTCCACAAGGCCGCCGCGATATAGGCACCCAAGCCCACATACAGCGAATGGCCGAGCGACAATTGGCCCGCGAAGCCCATCATGATGTTCCAGGCTTGGCCCAAATAGGCGAAGTAGAAAATCAAGATCAGCACCGACAAAAGATAGCGGTCGGCGGCAAGCGGGGCGGCGGCAAGGCCGACCACGAACAAGGCCAGCAGCAATTTGGCGCGGCCGTTGAGGGCGGCAAACACGCTCATTGCTTGCGGCCCAGCAGGCCTTGCGGGCGCAGCGCCAAAATCGCGATCAGGATCGCGAAGCTGAACATGCTCTTGGCCGAAGGTGCGACGAGGAACGACGCGAACGCTTCCGACACGCCGATCAAAATGCCGCCCACCAAAGCGCCCGCCATCGAGCCCATGCCGCCGACGATCACGATCGTGAAAGCGAGCAGCGTGAAAGCAGGGGCGAGCATCGGCGTAGCGTCGGCCAGCACCACCATCAAGGAACCGGCCGCCCCCACGCACGCCATGCCGAGCCCGAAGGTGAGCGCGTAGAGATGCTTGACGTCGAGCCCGACGATCGCCGCACCCAGGAGATTGTCGGCGCATGCGCGGATCGCCATGCCCGTGCGGCTCCAGCGGAAGAACGCGAACAGGAGCGCTGCCACGACCAACGCGGCGGCCGCCGCGTAGACGCGCACCTTGTCGATGAGCACGTTCGCCACTTCGTAGCTGTCGAAGCCGTAGGGCAGGTTGGCGTGCCGCGTGTCGGGGCCGAACAGCATCAGCAAGCCGTTCACGAGCACGATCGCGAGGCCCACAAGCAGGATGAACTGCTCGTGCTCGGGCCGGCCGACGAACGGATTGATGAGATGCCGCTGCAAGAGATAGCCAAGGCCGAAGAAGGCGAGCCCGATCGGCAGCATCGCCAGGATCGGGTCGAGGCCGAACATGGCGAATCCGAGAAACGCGAGATACATCGCCACGACCGCGAATTCGCCGTGCGCGAAATTGACGACGCGCACGACGCCGAAGATCACGGACAGGCCGAGCGCCATCAGCCCGTACACCAGCCCCGTCAGAACGCCCTGGACCGCAACCGTGACGTAGAAATCGATCGGCATCGCCGCGCGTCGATTCTTTAAGTGCGGCCCTGCCAGCCCGGCATCGGCAGCACGGGCGCCATCGTGGCGGCGTCCTCGGGCAGCACGACGACCGGCGTGCGGCCGCGATTCTGCACGCAGGCCGAACCGATATTCGGGTTCTGGCCCTTCTCGTCGAAGCGGATCGGCCCGCCGATCATCACATGCTCCGCGAGGTTCGTGGCGCGGACCGCTTCCATGAGCGGCACGCCGCTCGTGGTGCCCGCGCGCTTGAACGCGTCGGCCGCGATCAGCAGGGCTTCGAAGGTGAAGCCCGCATTGAAGCCGTCGGCGGCGAAGCGGTTGCCGGGGTTGGTCGCGGCAAAGCTGCGCTCGAGCGCTTGCGTCATCGCCGATTTCGGATTGACCCACGGCAGGTTCGAGACGTGGAAATCGGCGAGCGGCCCGAGGGCCTGGTAGAATTCCTCGTCGTACATGCCGGGGCTGCCGGGCGACACGATGCCCATCGGCTCGAAGCGCTGGCGCACCATATCGCGCACGAGCTTGATCGCGTCCGACGCGCGCGTGACGACCAGCACCAGATCGGGCCGCAGGCTGCGCAGGCGCGTGACCTCGACCGACAGATCCTGCGCGCGCGGATCGTAGGCGATGCTCTCGACGAGCTGGAACGGCATGTTCGTGCGCGGGAAGATCGCATCCATCGCGTTGCGCTGCGCCTGGCCGAACGTGTCGTTGGCATGCAGGAACACCGCACGCTTGGGATCGATCTTCGTGGCCGCGATCAGGTTGTTGATGAGGCGCAAGCCGTTGGTCACGAGCTGCGGCCCGGTCTGGAAATTGCGCACGAGGAACTTGAGACCCTGCTCGGTGATCGGCGGTGCCGCCGCGATGTTCACCACGAACGGCACCTGGCGCTGTTCGCACACTTGTGCCACCGCCAGCGTGTGGCCGCTGTCGAAAGCGCCGGTGAGCACATGCGCCCCGTCGTTGATGAGCCGCTCGGCCTGGGTGCGCGCGATGTCGGCGTTCGATTCCGTGTCGACATGCACGAGCTCGACCCGGTAACCGAGTTCGGCCAGCACGCGCGGAGCCGCCAAAGCGCCGCGATGGCAGCTTTGCCCGGCTTGCGCGAGCAGGCCCGAGCGCGGCAGCAGCACGCCGATGCGCAAGGTGCCGGCCTGCGCCGAAACGAGGGAGGGAGCGGCAAGAGCGGCCGAGCCCGCCGCAGCACCCGCCAACACGGCACGGCGCGAGACGTTTGTCTTGAGGGTCATGGCGGCTTCCTCCCGGCACTCTTGTGGATCGATGTTCGGCTTTGAGTGAAGCAAGCAACGCGCCCAAGCGTCAAGCGCCCCGGCAGGCCCAACAATAGGTTACCTTGAGCGACAATCCGCGACGGTAGCCTATTTATCCCATTGATTTTTCGCGCATGTAACCACGGCGAAGATTTTGCGTTACCTGTGCGCAAGGCTGCAAAAACGGGGGTTTTCCCCACATCCTTATTCACCTGTCAAACAGCGCCCGCCGCAAGCGACGTTGGCAAAACTAGAGCATATTCCTAGCAAAAAAGCAAGCTGCGTCCGGCGTCAGCGGGCTTTTCGGTACTTGCGAAGTTCGTCGGCCGTAATGTCGGAACCGGGTACAAGCCTATAGTGCCTTTGCTCTGCAATCTCTATTTCGCCGTCGCCGCTTTCTTCGAGTTCGAACATGGCGACTTTGTCGTCGGCCATGAACTGCGCCGAAATCGCGCGCGACACCAAATCCGGATACCGCTCGCGGCAGAAAGCGAGGTCTTGTTTGGCTTGGATCACCGATATCTTGTCGCGCCCCGACTTCGCCTGGACAGGCACGACGTACTGGACGCCCCTCTTGTCTACCGCGACATAGAGTTCGTCGATTTCGATCTGTCCCATGTCCTTTACGGACGTGCGCAGATGGTTCTGGAGAGAAAACGCGGATACGCCGAGGAAAACATCGACCAGCCGGTTGTATCTGATGATCGCAAGCAGCGCCTGTTCGTCGTCGAGCGCTCGCTGCCTTACGATTTGCGGGGTGGCGTCGGGGATCTTTATCGTCTTGTGATTCGGATCGGGGACGACTCTGTTTATCCGGCCCAAGCGGAACCGGTACATTGCCGGCCCAGCCCCCTCGATCCGCCATTCCTTTCCGTTCGGCGCAGTCGCGGTGATTTCGGTCGGCATCGCCACTCGGTATCTCAGAGAGTAGATAACGTCGCCGAGGTTTTTCGGAAGCTTCCGCCCGAGCGTCTGCGCCGCTTGGGACAGTTCGTCGCGCGAAAAAACAAACGCTTCAGAGTTCTTTCGGTAATGGCGCTTGAATACTTCGAGAATGAGCGCCGCATAAAGGTTTTCGTCACCCATTCGCCGCGATCCTCTGGCGCTTGGCGATCGTGTTCGACGGCACGTCGAACATCGCGGAGGCTTGGCGCATGTCGAGGCCCAGCAGGGAGGCGTCGCCGAGAGCGATGGGCTTGCGCGGGCGTTGCGGCTTGCGGCCGAGCGCGCGCAGCATCTGTGCGGCAACGGCGCGCGCGAGCAAGGGCGGCACCGAATTGCCGATCTGCCGGAAGCCGTGCCATTTGCTGGCGTGGAAGCGGAACCAGTCCGGATAGGAGTGGAGGCGCGCGCCCTCGCGCACGGTGATGCAGCGATGCGAGAACGGATGGATGGGACGCGGCGAGGTGAAGGCGCCGCGGTCGCTTGCTGTCCCGGCGCGCAGCGTGTTGCTGGCGCCCTCCGGATTGAGTTTGTGGAAGCGGCTGACGGGTTCGGTCTCGCCGTGCGGCGTCGCGGCGAAGCGCTTGCGCGAGAGCGCCGTGTGGTCGGCGCGCGCGCTCGACGTGAGGATATCCCGGTCGTAGATGCGCGGATGGGAATAGTCGTCTTCGCCGTTGCTGAGTCCGCGAAGCGTCATCGCGTAGCGGCTCGGCTCGCCGAACCGCGCCTTGACCGTGTCGCTCGATTCGAGTTCGGCGAAGTCCTCGGCTTCGGGAAGGTCGGCGAGCGCGTCCCAAACGCAGGGTCCTGCCGGAAGATCGAGCGCCCCTTGCGCCGTGCCCGCCTTCCGGCAAAGCGGATCGGGATAGCTCGGCAGTTTCGCGCCGATCTTCGCGCCGACGAGAAAGAGGCGGCGTCGGTCCTGCGGCACGCCGAACTCCGCCGCGTTCAGTACGCGCCACGGCGTCAGAACCGCGTAGCCGCACGCGGCGAATTCCTCGACGACTTCGTCGAGAAACTTCCGGTGCGCGCCGACCGTGAGGCCTTTGACGTTCTCGAAAACGAAGCAGGTCGCGTCGAGTTCTTTCACCAGCCGCACGAAATGGTAGACGAGCGAATTGCGCGGATCGTCGAGCGCGCGCTTGCCCATCATCGAAAAGCCCTGGCAGGGCGGTCCGCCGAACACGACGTCGATCTTGCGCGCGCCGAGACCTGCGCGTCGCCGGATCTCCGCGCCGGAAAGATCGGCGACCGACGCGCAGATCGTCTTGGTCTGCGGGAAGTTGAACTCGTGCGTAGCGCAATGGATCGGATCGATCTCCACGCACGCGGCAATGTCGAATCCAGCCTGCTCGAAGCCGAGACTCATGCCGCCCGCACCCGCGAACAGATCGATGCCGATGGGTCGTGCGTCCATGCGTCTACTCCGATATGAAGCGTTCGAGGCGTCGGGCGAGCGAATCCGAGCGCTTCGTCTGGCATTGCCATACGACGAGAATCCGCCAGCCGTCCATGCGCAGCTTTCGCTGCACGCGCCGGTCCCGCGAGACGTTGGCTGCGAATTTGGCGTTCCAGTAAGCGGTTTTCGACTTCGGAGTCGTCGCGTAGCGGCAGCCGGGATGCCGATGCCAGAAGCATCCGTGGACGAATATCGCGCGCTTGCGCCGCACCCAGGCGAGATCGGGTTTGCCGACGACGCTGCGCGCGTTCAAGGTCGGCCGCGTGCCGAGCCCGCGCACGATCTTCCGCACGGCGCGTTCGGGCGCCGTATCGCGCCCTCGAATGCGCGACATCAATCGACTGCGTTGCAGCTTGGTCAACCTGTCCATTGCGACTTCCGATGGAGTCGGAACTTTACAGGAACAAAGCTTGCCGAAATTCCGCAGCGGCGTCAATGGCCGAACGCGCGAGGCCGCTCACCCCACCGTTTCCGGCGTCAGGTCCATTTCGGCGGCGTAGCACGCGGTCGATCGTGCTGCAGCGAGAGGTAGCGCATAGCAGACACAATTCTGCTTGCATTTCATCCGAATCAAAGGTTTTATTTGAGGTGGCAGAACGCCTTTAACATCGGGAGAAACTCCAATGCGCGATTCCTTCGCCGTCGCCATCGGCAGGTATCTGGCCGCGACCGCACCCGGCGCGAACTTGTCCAACCCCAGCGTAAGCCCTTCCAGCAAAGCGATGCTGCGCGCCTACGGCAGCCGCATGTCCATGACCTCGCCTGCGGGCCTGAACATGTCGATGGACACGTTTTCCGTTTCCATCGGTCTCGGGGCCAATCTGCGAATTCTGCGGGAGTTGTCCGGCTTTCTGTCGCAATTCTCGCCCGAGTTCGCGAAGAACGGCCCGCCGCTCGGGTTCAGCCACGGCAGCCGCGCATCCCAGACAAGCGTGGAGCTCTACTTCTCGGACGCCCCTCTTGCCATACAGGCGTCGAACCTGCGTGTCGTCTATGCCGGCAAGGGTTCCGACACCATCCAAGCCACGAACGTGGACGCAGTCACCGCCGAAGACGGCGACAACGTGGTCCAGCTTCGAGATGTCGGATCCTTCAATGCCGGAAGCGGTCGGGACACGATTCAGGCGCGCAACACGGGCAGCGTCTCCGCGGGGGGCGGCGACGACGGCATTCAGGCTTACAATGTCGGCAGCGTCATGGCTGGCAAAGGCAACGATAGGATCCAGGCGCAATTGGTCGGGAGCGTTTATGCCGGCGAAGGCGACGACACGATCCAGGCCCAAAGCGTCAAGAGCGTCAGTGGCGGGACAGGCGACGACACGATCCAAGCGCAGAATGTCTATGCCGTGCACGGGGATATCGGCAACGACACGATCCAGGCGACGGACGTATATTCCATCGGCGCCGGTGCGGGCGACGACATTGTCGTCGCCAGGAACGCCCGCGGCGAGATTGGCGGCGGGATCGGCAACGACACCATCCACGCGACCAACGCGGGCAGCGTCCACGGCGACGACGGCGACGACACCATATACGCGACCAATGCGCGCAACGTGTACGGCAGCGACGGCAACGACACCATCTATGCTACCAACGCCGGCGGCGTCTCCGGCGGCGATGGCCGCGACACCATTCGCGTGACGGACGCACAGGTCGTCTACGGCGACGGCGGCGATGACGACATCGTCGCTGAAAACGTCAAATACGTTTACGGCGGTGCCGGCAACGATCGCCTGACGTTGAAGAACGCCACCGTCGCATATACGCGCAACCAAGGGTTCGATACGGTGATTGCGGGCCAAGGCGTCGTCGTGGACATGCTCGGCATTTTGACGGCGAAAGCCGACGTGACGCGCACCGAGGACGCGGCTGGCCGCACGGTGGCCTACGATGTGCGCCTCAAGGACGGCAGCGGCGGCATCCGCATCGAGGCGGGAGCCGATGGCGGCGATGCCTTCATCCGCTTTGCCGACGGCACGCGACTCGGCTTCTGGGACGCGCGCGCGATCGCCGCAGACTTGGCCAAGGAAGAAGCACGCTTGAAGAGCTTGGCGAGTTTGGCCAGCTTGACGACCCTGCGATCCTGACGAGAGCCATCTCCGTTCGCAGCGGCGCCACGGCAATGGATCGAGCCGTTTGTCGTCGATCGCCTCGTACGTCGCCGGGTCGATCTCGTTCGCGACCGGATACGACGAATATCCGCCCCAATCTCACCCCACCGTTTCGGGCGTGAGGTCCATTTTGACGGCGTAGCGCGTGAGGTCGGCGCGCGCGACCGAGCGGCCGAACACGACCGGGCGGTCGGCTTTGTCGTAGACGACGAAGCTGTGCGACAGCATCGCCGTGCCCTCGGGGACCTGCAGCAATTCGGCTTCGGCCGCGGCCGCACTGCAGCCTTCCACTTCCATGTCGGCGCGCACGAGGGCCGCGTTGCGCGCGAGGCCCGCGAAAATGCCGGTGCGCGCGTCGGTGCGCGTGATCCCTTTGGCGAAATCGAGCGGCACGTAGCGCCAATCGATCGAGATCGGCGCCACCTTCATCGCGCGCAGCCGCTTGATCGCCAGCACCGGCGTCTTGGCCGCAAGCCGCAGGGCGGCGGAGACGTTTGCCGGCGCTTCGATCGTGCCGAACGACACGACCGCGATTTTCATCGGATCGCCGCTGATCCATTTTTTGGCGAGATTGCGCCCGAGGCTCAGCTTCTCTTCGACCTTGTGCGCGCGCACGCGGGTACCGGCACCGCGCTGGCGCATGAGATAGCCCGACTCCGCAAGCTCGGCCAACGCCCCGCGCACGGTCACGCGGCTCACGCCGAACATTTCGGTCAAGGCGGCTTCGGTCGGGAACTGTTCGCGCTCGTCGGGCCACGCCATGATCATCGCGAGCAGGCGGCTGCGCACCTGCACGTACAACGGCAACGGCGACTGGCGGTCGAGTTTGAGGTCGACCCCGCCGTGAGCAATCGAATCGGAAGCGCGTTTTTTCACAATCCCCAATTTAGGGGTGCGGCGCTTCGACGGGAAGCCTGTTTTTTTCGGCGGCCGTTTTGTCAGGCGGCCGCGGGCACCCCTGCCTGGGCCAGCGCCTTTTTCTGGCGGGCGGCAAGGGCTTCGACGCTGAAACCTTCGATGAGGCCGTGGAAGGCGCGATGCCAATTCACCTCCGCTTTGAGGTGCAAAAAGACCGAGCCCAAGCCCACGGCCGCACGGTCCATCAGCACGAACTCGCGCGGCGGCTGCACGCCGCCCAAATCGCGCAGTTCCTTGTGCACTTTTTCGGCGACGTCGCGCCCATACGCCCCCGAATTGGTCTCGTCGATCGGGCGCGCGCGATCTTCCATCAAGGGCGCATAGATGAACGAGGCCCAGCGATTGAGGGCCTGGACCTTCACCTTGGTGAGATCGGAAAACCCCCAGGTTTCGTAGGCGTGCACGGCAAGGGCCTCGTCGCCGTCGCGCAAGGCGCGGTACAGGTCGATGACCCCGCCCACGAAGCGCGGCGGGAAGATGCGCACGCAGCCGAAATCGAGCAGATTGATGCCGCCGTCGGGCCGCACGGCATAGTTGCCGAGATGCGGATCGCCGTGGATGGCGCCGTAGCCGTAGAACGGCACGTACCAGGCGCGGAACATGTTCATCGCCACCTGGTTGCGCAGCTCGACGGGGGCGTCTTTGAGCGTGAGCAGCCCCGCCCCCTCGAGCCACGTCATCGACAAAAGCCGCGTGCTCGAAAGCTCGGCGATCGCGCGCGGCACATGGATCTGCGGCTCGCCTTCGAGCATATGCGCGTAAAGCGCCATATGCTGCGCCTCGCGCCCGTAATCGAGCTCTTCGCGAAGGCGCGCCGACAATTCGGCATGGATCTGGCCCGTGCGGATGGCGGGATCGTAGCGCTCGTAGACGCCGAAGATGAGCCGCAGCTGCTTCAGATCCGCTTCGACGGCCGAGGCCATGTCGGGATATTGCAGCTTGCAGGCAAGCTTGGTGCCGTCTTTGGCGACGGCGCGATGCACCTGCCCCAAGGACGCGGCCGCTGCCGCCTCGCGCTCGAACGACGCGAAACGGTTCTGCCAATCGGGCCCCAATTCGGCCGCCATGCGCCGCTTCACGAACGGCCAGCCCATGGCGGGCGCGTTCGACTGCAGCTGCGAAAGCTCGGCCACGTATTCTTCGGGCAGCGCATCGGGGATGGTCGACATGAGCTGGGCGACCTTCATGAGCGGCCCTTTGAGGCCGCCCAAGGCCGCGCGCAACTCGCCCGCATGGCGCTCGCGATCCATCTTCACGCCGAGCACGCGCTCGGCGCCGAGCCGCACGGCGAGCCCGCCCACGGCCGTGCCGACGCGCGCATAGCGCGCCATGCGCCCGCCGAGCCGGTTGGATTCGCCGTTGCCTGCCATCAGAGCGGTCCCATTACAGCGTCTCGAGTTCGTCGATGAAGCCTTCGATCACGCCGAGCCCTTGGCGCCAGAAGCCGGGATCGGACGCGTCGAGCCCGAACGGGGCCAGCAATTCCTTGTGCCGCTTGCTGCCGCCTGCGCGCAGCATCGCGAGGTACTTCTCGGCGAAGCCGTCCGGCGTCCGGCGATAGAGCGCGTAGAGCGAATTCACGAGGCAATCGCCGAACGCGTAGGCGTACACGTAGAACGGCGTGTGCACGAAATGCGGAATGTAGGTCCAGAAATTCCGGTATTCGTCGTGCAGGCGCAAGGCCGGCCCCAGGCTTTCGCGCTGCACGTCGAGCCAGATTTCGCCGATGCGCTCGGGCATCAATTCGCCGTTGCGCCGTTCGGCATGCACGCGCGTTTCGAACGTGCAGAACGCGATCTGGCGCACGACCGTGTTCAGCATGTCCTCGACCTTGCCCGCCAGCATCGCCTTGCGGCGCTGCGGATCGCTTGCTTGGGCCAGCAGCTTGCGGAACGTCAGCATCTCGCCGAACACCGAGGCGGTTTCGGCGAGCGTGAGGGGCGTGTCGGCCAAAAGATGGCCTTGGCCGGCCGCGAGCAACTGGTGCACGCCGTGGCCGAGCTCGTGGGCGAGCGTCATCACGTCGCGCGTTTTGCCCTGGTAGTTCAGCAGCAGATAGGGGTGTGCGGAGGGCACTGTGGGGTGCGCAAACGCCCCCGGCGATTTGCCCGCGCGCACGCCCGCATCGATCCACGGATTGTCGAAGAAGCGTTTGCCCAAGCCGGCAAGATCGGCCGAGAAATCGCCGTAGGCTTCGAGCACGGTGTCGCGCGCGGTCGCCCACGGCACGTTCGTGTCGTCGGCCATCGGCAACGGCGCGTTGCGGTCCCAATAATCGAGCTGCGCGACGCCGAACCATTTGGCCTTGAGCGCGTAGTAGCGGTGCGACAGGCGCGGATAGGATTGCTGCACCGCCGTCATCAGCGCTTCGACGACTTCGTCTTCCACGCGGTTGGCAAGATTGCGCGCCGAGATGGGGGCCGGGTAATGGCGCCACTTGTCTTCGATCTCTTTGTCTTTGGCGAGCGTGTTGGTGATGAGGGCGAACAGCCGCGCATTGTCGCCGAGCGTCTTGCCGACGGCTTTGGCGGCTGTTTTGCGCACCGCCCCCGAGCGGTCCGACAGCAGATGCAGCGCTTCGGCCGAAGTAAGGCTTTTGCCGTCCACGTCGAAGCGCAGGCCCGCCATGGTCTCGTCGAACAGCCGCGTCCAAGCGGCGCGGCCGGCCACGTATTTCTCGTGCAGCAGCTTTTCCATGTCGTCGCCCAATTGGTGGGTGCGGAAGCTGCGCAAATCGGAAAGCCACGGCGCGTAGTGGCGCAAGGCCGGCTCTTTCAGTTTGGGGGCGAGGTCGGATTCTTCGAGCCGGTTGAGCTCGAGCGCGAAGAACAGCGTGTGGCTGGCGGCCGCGTTTACGCGCTCCTGGATGCCCTGGTAGAATTTGGCGATGGCCGGGTCGGACTGGTCGCCCGCATAGGTGAGGTCCGAATAGCTCGTGAGGCGCGACAGGCGTTCGTCGAGCTTTTCGTAGGTCTGGATCGCCGCACCCAGTTCGGAGCCCGACAGGCCGTCGAGCTTGCCCGCATATTTCTTCTCGAACGCCTTGGCATCGGCCAAGGCCGCTTCGAGGGCGGCGTTGAGTTCGGGCGAATCGCGGCCGGGGAACAGATCGGCAAGGTTCCACACCGGCAGCGTGTCGGATGCGGCAAGTTTCGCGGCGGCAGACATGGTTCCATCCCGGGCTTTAAATTAAGGTCGGACACTACGATATATGTCGGGAAAGGCGGCGCGCCAAGCGCCGCCGCCGCTGGGAGGTCCCATTGCGCGTCGATTTTGCCAAGTGCCCCAATCTGCTGAAGCTTTTCTTCGACCGTGCGGCGGCTTTTGGCGAAGCGCCGTTTCTGGTCGCCAAGATCGACGGCGTTTGGACGCCGACCAGTTGGACACAAGCCGCCGCCAAGGTGCGGGCCCTTGCCAAGGGTTTGGCGGCCTTGGGCGTGAAACAAGGCGACCGCATCGGCCTCATCGCCGAAAACCGCCCCGAATGGCTGTTGGCCGACCTCGCGATCATGGCGGCCGGGGCGATCACAGTGCCGGCCTATACGACCAACACGGTCGCCGACCATCGCTATATCCTCGCCAATGTTTCGGCCGTCGGCGTGATTGCGTCGACGGCCGATCTGGCGGCGAACGCGCTTGCGGCCGCGCGCGAGGCGGGGCCGCAATGCCGCTTCGTCGTAGCGATCGACATGCCGAAGATCGCGCAGCATGCCGGCGTGGATCTGCATGGCTGGAACGATGTGGTGGCGCTGGGCAAAGACGCGGCCGATCCGACCGATGCTGCGACCGCGCGCCTTGCGCGCAGCGATCTTGCCTGCATCATCCACACGTCGGGCACGGGCGGCTTGCCGCGCGGCGTGATGCTGCATCACGGGGCCATCCTGTGCAACGCGATGGGCGCCGACGATCTCGTGCGATCGCTGGGCGGCGACCGCGAGCGGTTTTTGTGTTTCCTGCCGCTGTCGCATGCCTATGCGCATTCGGTCTATGTCGGCGTTGCGACCGGCATCGGCGCGACGATCCATTTTGCCGAGAGCGTGGACAAGCTTTCGGCCAACATGCTCGAGGTGCGCCCGACGCTGATGACCGCCGTTCCGCGTCTTTACGAAGCTTTGCACCAGCGCATTCTGGCCGGGCTCAAAAAGGCGCCGCCGTTTCGCCAAAAATTGTTCGCCGCCACGCTCGATCTGGGTACCAGGCGCTACAACGGCGAAAAGCTCGGTATGTTCGACCGGTTGCTCGATGCGCTCCTCGAAAAGCTCGTGCGCGAAAAAGTGCGCGCGCGCTTCGGCGGATCGCTGAAGGCGTTTGTGTCGGGCGGGGCGGCGCTCAATCCCGAAATCGGCATCTTCTTCCACGCACTCGGCGTGCGCGTACTGCAGGGCTACGGCCTCACCGAGGCCGCCCCTGTGGTTGCGTGCAACCGGCCCTTCATGGAGCGCATGGAAACGGTCGGCCCGCCCTTGAAGGGCGTGGAGGTGCGCTTGGCCGAAGACGGCGAAATCCTCGTGCGCGGCGAGCTCGTGATGACCGGCTATTGGAACGATCCGGCCGGGACGGCCAACGCCGTGCGCGACGGCTGGCTGCACACGGGCGACGTCGGCAGCTTCGACGCGGCCGGGCGCTTGTGCATCACCGACCGCAAGCGCGATTTCATCAAAAACTCCGGCGGGCAGATGATCGCGCCCACGAAGGTCGAGGGCACGTTGCTGCTCGAGCCCGAGATCGCGCAAGCGATGGTCGTGGGCGACGGCAAGCCGTATCTGGCGGCCGTGCTGGTGCCGAACGCAGACGCGATCGGTGCGGGCGACGTGCGTGCGGCTTTGGCCGCTGCCGTCGAACGCGCCAACGCCAAACTCGCTTTGCCGGACCGCGTGCGCAAATTCGTGGTAGCATCCGCCCCCTTCGCCATCGACAATGCGCAATTGACGCCCACGCTCAAAGTCCGTCGCCACGCCGTGCGCGACGCTTACGCCGACGCTCTGGAGGGGCTCTACAAATGAAGTATTTGGCTATTGTGTTTGCGGCTTTGGCGCTCGCCGCCTGCGGCGCTCCGCCCGGCGTTTCGACCGTCGCCCGCCTTGCGAGCGAAGACCGCACCACCTCGCAGATCACCGAAGACAACCGCATCCTCATTGCCTTCAACCGCGCGGTTGCGAGCGAGTCGGGCGCTTTGTTCCGCGACGTTTCGACGGACGTCTATCTCACGCGCATGATGCTGACGGGTGCGGTCGCAACCGCCCCCGCCAAAGCGCGCGCCGAGGCGATCGCGCGCGGCGTCCAAGGCGTAGGCTCGATCGTCAACGAAATCCAGGTCACGAGCGAGGGCGGGGTCGGGGCCACGGCCAACGATCTCGTGATCGAGCAGAAGCTCGGCGTGAAGCTGCTCGCCGCCGACGGCGTGCGCTCGGTCAATTTCCGCTACCGCGCGGTCAACGGCACGGTCTATCTGTTCGGCCGCGCGCACAGCCAGGCCGAACTCGACAAGGCGATGGCCGAAGCGCGCGGTACCGACAATGTACGCCGCGTCGTCTCGCACGTGCAGGTGCGGCCCTAGCCGACCGGGCGCGCATGGACGAGCTGCTCGATCTCAAGCTCTATACCGAGCGCTTGGTGTTGCGCGCGCCCGACGAGGGCGACGCGCAAGCACTGGCGCGCTGGTGCGGCGATTGGGAATTGGCGCGCTGGACCGCCAATATCCCGCATCCCTACACGCAGGCGGATGCCGAAAAATTCGTCGACGCGGCGCGCCGCGCCATCGTCGATGCGCGCACGCTGACCTTCGTGTTCGAGCGGCTTGAAGAACCGGGCCTCATCGGCGCCATCGGCCTCGGGCTCGACGGGGCGGGCGAAGAGGCCGACATGGGCTGGTGGGTCGGCGGCCCGTTCCAGGGCCAGGGCTACGCCAGCGAAGCAGCGACCTGCGTCGTCGATTTTGCGCGCACCATGGGGTTGCGGCGCTTGACGGCGGGCACGCATCCCGACAATCTGGTTTCCCAGAGTGTTGCGCGAAAACTCGGGATGCGACCGGCGGGGCGTCTGTTGCGCGCCCAACCGGCACGGGGGCATCCGGCCGAAACGCTGGAGTTCGTGCTGACGCTTTAAGGGGAGCGAAATCAGGGGGGGTCCGATGCGGTGGATTGCGGGTTTGACGACAGCGTTGCTGCTCGCGGCAGCACCGGCGTTTGCGCAGTACGAAGTCGTGCAAGGTTTCGACGATCTGCCGCCCAAAGGGCCGGGCACGGCGCTGGGCATCGTCATCTGGAACCACGGGCTGCATGGTGCCGCCGATGTCGGCCGTCTGCCGCCGCCGACCTATGTGCGCAGCCTGCATGCGGCCGGCTGGGACGTGATCCGCATCAAGCGCGACGGCTTGTCCGAACAAGGCGGCTGGGCAAATTCCGGACTGCGCCATGTCGCGCGCACGGTGGAAGAGGTCGAAAACGCCAAAAAACAGGGCTATGCGCGCGTCGTTCTTGCAGGCCAAAGCTACGGCGGCGCCATCACGCTCGAAGCCGCCCGCCGAACGGCGGTCTACGCGATCGTCCCGTCGGCGCCCGGCACGGGCATCCGCCTGACAGATATCGGCAGCAAAACCGCCTCGACGGCGGGAACGGCGCAACTCTACGAAGCTTTGGCCGAGGGCAAGTTCGAACGTGCCGTGACTATTCTGCCCGTCGACGACGAATACGCGCTGGCCAATCCCGAACGCGGCCAGCGCAGCCGCGAGATTCTCGCCAAGCGCAACATTCCGTTCCTGCCGCTCGACGACCGTTCGACGATCCTCGTCGGGCATTCGGCTTCGGGCACGCCTGCGATGGCAGCCCTCTATGCCAAATGTCTGGTGGCCTTCCTCGATCCGGCCGCTTCGCCTGCGGGCATGGCGCGGTGCGGCGCCGCCGGTCTGCCGCCGAGCGTCGATCTGCTCGACGACATCGCGACGCTGAAGCCTGCGGCAATGCCGACCGGCGAATGGTGGAAACCCTACGAGGGCGTGTGGGTCGGCGCTTGGAACGATCCGATGCTGATCGCCTTGGCGGTCGAAAAGACCGCGACCGGCTACGATCTTGTGTATCTGCGCGGCGGGCGCGACGGCACTGTCGCATCGACCAAGACCGCCGCAACATGGCGCGCACCGGCCAAGCTCGACGGCCGCAACGTCGTCGGCGAATTTCCGACGCAGACGATCACGCTCGAATTCAACGCCTCGGCCAGGCAGGTGTTTCTCAAATGGGCGAATCCGCAGGGCCGCAGCGGCACGCTGCAACTGCGCGCCTACGCCCCGCGCGAACCGGGGTCGTAAGCGCGGCCTTGCCTTAGATGCCGTGGTAGCCGCGGAACCAGGACACGAAATTCGGCACGCCGACGTCGATCGACGTGCGCGGGGCGAAGCCCAGATCGCGCGTCGAGGCTTCGATGTCGGCGAAGCTTTCCGGCACGTCGCCCGCCTGCAAAGGCTGCAGGTCGAGGATCGCTTTGTGGTTCGTCGCGCGCTCGATGAGTTCGACGAAGCGCAGCAGCGGTTCGGATTTGTGGTTGCCGAGATTGTAGACGCGGTGCGGGGCACTTGCGCCCGCCGCCGGCACATGGTCGAGGGCCGCGATCACGCCTGCGACGATGTCGTCGATATAGGTGAAGTCGCGGCGCATCTGGCCGTTGTTGAAAACCGGAATCGGCTGGCCCGCGAGGATCGCCTTGGTGAAGATCCAAAGCGCCATGTCGGGGCGGCCCCACGGTCCGTAGACCGTGAAGAAGCGCAAGCCCGTCGCGGGCAACGCATAGAGATGGCTGTAGCAATGGCCGACGAGCTCGTTGGCGGCCTTGGTCGCGGCATAGAGCGAAACCGGCCGGTCGATCTTGTCGGCGACGTCGAACGGCAATTTCGTGTTGCCCCCGTAGACCGACGAGGACGAGGCGTAGACGAGATGCTTGATGTCGCCGCGCCGCCGGCATGCTTCGACGACGTTGAAATGTCCGATAATGTTGGTGCGGATATAGACTTCCGGGTTCGTGATCGAATAGCGCACGCCCGCTTGCGCGGCCAGATGCACCACACGGTCGATCGCCTTGTCGGCGAGGGCGGCCGCAAAAGCGCCGTCGCTCGCAATGTCGGCGCGCACCATGCGGAAGCTTGCATGTTTGGCAAGCTCTGCCGCGCGCGCTTCTTTGAGCGCCACGTCGTAGTACGGATCGAAATTGTCGAAGCCCACGACGCTCTCGCCGCGCGCGAGCAACGCGCGCGCGACGGAAAACCCGATGAAGCCGGCGGCGCCTGTGACGAGAACACTCATGATGGACGGCGTTTTAGGGGGAACTTCGAGCAAAGGCAATGGCATGCTGTCGCTGTTACAGCATTGAGCCCCTTTCCATAAAAACATAGATAAAGCCTGGTAGATTTTATTTGCTACTTACATACTTTCAAGTATTTTGAATAACAATCGACTAAAAAAGTCGTCGCATTATTGGGGGCTCAATGGCGGCAGAGGAAGATTTGGAAAAAGTCTCGATGGCGCTCGAGCTTGCGCGAAAGCTCTGCGAACCAAAGCGACGCCCAGTTATCGACGCTAGATTGGTTCCGAATGCTATCCGACAGCGCCTGAAGGACTGGCTCGAGTTAGAGCTTGTATCGCTAAAGGCCCCAAAGGTTGAATGGGATGCCCCTGTTGCGCAGTCGACGAGACGCCACATCGACGCGGCAATTTATTTTGAGGACGCATCACGCCTTTGTATTGAAACAATGGGAATACCAAGTCGAAGCGCTATTTCGGCTTCGATCGACCACATAAGAGGCATATCAAAAGACCTTCCGCTTATTGGTTCCGTACTCGTTGCCGTAGCAGCGGTGGCGCCGAAAGACAAGGCGGAGGTCGAGCTTCGACTTCAAGCGTTTTCGAGAGAGCAGTCGGGGTTTCTTTACAAGATTGTAGCGGTCTTCGAAAACACGGTTTCTTCTAGTATTGAAGTCAGCGCCTCAGATCGTAATCTAAATTCGAGTTCGGCCGATGACGCACTAAAAAAGCCTGAAGGGCCGATAGAATCTTCTGATAGCGAAACGCGTCCGGAAGTGCTTTCCGACGAGGCGATCGTATCCGCAGCGGAAGACCAGCTCGGTTTTGGACGCTACGCGCGCGCTTTGTATGCGTTGATCGATGGGCAGCGAACACAAACGCCTCTGACCTTCGCAATTCACGCGCCCTGGGGCAGCGGAAAAACGTCGCTTGCCAGGTTGATCGCCGAACCGGCGCAAAAGTACCCTTCCACCGGCGGTACGGCGCCGCACCAAGTGTTTTGGTTCAATGCTTGGCTGCACGACGAGGGAAACGTTGTGCATGCCAGTTTTGTTTCCGCGCTTGCCCAATACTGCAATCGACAACGCCCTTTCTACAAAAGGCTAGTCCGGCCGATCTCCCAAAGTCTTCTGACAGTCCATGAACGTCGCCAGCGCCGCTATCGGGTTACATTTGTATTTTTCTTCTTGATTGTAGCTCTGTTTTATTTTCTGGCGCCGGACCACTTGCCAAATCTTCCGAATTTATTTCTTACCGAGGTGGATAACGCAGAGAGAGGCAAAGCATTCTACGAAGGTGGCATACTCGTTCTGTTGGCCGCCATTCTTCCGGCGGCCTACAGCTTTTTCACGAAGTTCTGGGAAGTCGGTGCCGCAATGGGCGCCTATGCGCTCGATCCGAAAACCGAGGCGCAATCGGCTTCTCTGGGTAAAGTTCGCGCCGAGATTTGCAATCTGATTGTTAAGACTGTGCCGCCAGGGAGCCGGCTGATCGTCATTATCGACGATCTCGAACGCTGCCGCCCGCCCGGTTGTATCGACTTGCTTGAGGCAATCAACCAGCTGTTCGACAAACGCGGCTTGCCAGTTGTCTTCATTTTGCTTGCTGACATGACGGCTCTCGCGGCGGCGGCAACCGTTAAATATGAGAACTTGTCAAAACACTACATGCCAAACGCCTCGGCGTCCGCAGAAAAGACAGAGACTGCATCTGGACGCCACAATTTTGGCAGAATGTATCTTGAGAAGCTGGTCCAACTTCAGTTCGATCTGCCGCGATTGTCGAAGGAGCAGCTGACCGCCTGGGCTGAGCGATTGCAAGCGCCGCAGCGACAGTTCAGCGAACTTGAATACCGGAGTCTCGATTCGTCGAGCTTGATGCGCGAGTTGATTTCCGACCCTCAGATTCGCCTGACTGAAGTTTGGCAGCGCTTCCGCGAGAGCGGATTTCAGCCCTGGTGGAAGTCTGGATGGTCCGATTGGTTTCTCCGGATCGTATATCTTCCGTTTTATCTTCCCATGCTTGGCTCCGTGTTTTTTTCGCTCACTTTCTGCATGTTACGGTACCTACGCAGAAAGAACGCGGATATTTCAACCTGGATTCGCGATGCAGAGCTATCTGAAGGGAAGTGTCGGTCTTGGTTGTTTGGTTTTGGTTGGATCCTTGTAACCGCTTCACTTCTGTTGCCAACAATAGTCGGCCTAGTTTATGTCGCGTTGACACAGTACCCAATCATCAATCTCAAGATTTTCGGACATGAGCCTGAAGAGTCGGAATTTGCAAAGTTGATTGCTAAAGATGTTTTCGAAGCAGTTACGGTTACGGTTATGGTGCTTACGTTCAGCGCCTTACTCATATCTGTCGCAATACTGCTTTGGAGATTTACTGCAAAGCACCTTTCAGATCGCCGCCGTACTCGCGCGGCCTTTGAACTGCGCAAAGACTTGAGAAGCGGAAATTCAGACTCCAAAGCTTATTCGGAGTTTATGGATGAATCGACGCTCGAGCATATTCAGCGGCGAGCGAAAGAGGAGAAATCACAGGATTTGGGGGATCGCTTCGGAAAAGCACGGGAGGCCGCATTGAGGTTTTCTCGCGGCGGTCCGCGCGCGCTTAAGCGACTTATAAATCGAGTTCGGCTCGCAGTTTATTTGACCGAAGAAGACAAGATATCTTCAGGAAGCATTGGCAAATGGGCGGCCTTCCAAGAAAGTTGGCCTGCACTAGCCAGTGCGGTATCAAGCCAAGTCGATGCAAGCCAGTTTTTGAAGATTCTCGAGGCTGCGGCTGAAGATTCGACGACGCTCGACGAAGAACTTAAGAAAGTCACACCTGGGCTTCGGGCCGACAAGCATCTGATCGATTGTTTGACAATTGAGCCACGCCTATCCCGCGATATCGACCGGCTTATTCAATCCTCTGCTGCGGCATCGGCGTAGCGCTGTCGATCGCAACTCTTTTTCTGGACTTCTGCCCGCCCTGCCTGTTAGCGTTCGAATCATGGAAAGCGTCGCGGTTCGCATCGTCCGTTGGCAGGCTTGGTGGCGCTAAGCGCCAGCCAACCCATTTCCCCTTTCCGATTCCTGCAATCGACCGACCGTTTCGCCGCCCCGTACCAAGCCGGGGCCGCCGCTCTTTCTTGACGAGGGTTCCATGCGCACCGAATTCGCCTCCAAGACCGGCCTCGTTGTCGCGCGGGTGAAGCGCCCGCTCGCCTACGAAACCGCACTCGACGGTTTCGCCGAAAAGCTCGACCGCACGCGCGGCGGACTGTTTTCGTCGGGCGTGGATTATCCGGGGCGCTATTCGCGCTGGGAATTCGGCTTCATCGATCCGCCGCTGGAACTGGTCGGCAACGGCCGCCGCCTGACCTTGCGCGCCCTCAATGCGCGCGGCGAAATCCTGCTCGATCTGTTCGACCCGATCCTGGCCGAGTTCGCCTGCGTCGAAAAATCCGCGCGGTTGCGCGTGCTCGAAATCGTCCCGGCCGCCGGCCCGTTCCCGGAAGAGCAGCGCAGCCTGCAGCCGTCGCTGTTTTCGCCCTTGCGGCGCATCGTGGCGGAGTTCGCCGGCATTGGCGACGCGTTCCTCGGGCTCTACGGGGCGTTCGGCTACGATCTTCTGTTCCAGTTCGAGCCCATCGCGCTCAAACATGCGCGCTCGGAAGATGCGCGCGAGCTGCATCTGTTTTTGCCCGACCGCATGTACATCGTCGATCGCCGCAAAGAGACGGCGTTCCGCTACGACTACGAATTCTCGCGGGGGGACCTTACGACCGTAGGGGCCGCCCGCCGCTGCTACGCGCCTGTGCCCAAGCGCCGCTATGTCGAGCCCACGGAAAAGCCCGAAATCACGAGCGATCTCTCGGCCGAGCAATACGGCGCCATGGTCGATGCGGCGCGCGAGCGCATGCGCGTGGGCGACATTTTCGAGGTCGTGCTGTCGCGCCGCTTCGATGCGGCCTATCCGGGCGCGCCGTCGGGCCTGTTCGCCAAGCTAAAAAAGGTAAACCCGTCGCCGTTCGAATTCTATCTCCAGCTCGGGCCCGACCGGCTTGTGGGGACGAGCCCGGAGATGTTCGTGCGCGTCGAGGGCACGCGCGTGGAATCCTGCCCGATCTCGGGCACCGCCCGGCGCGGGCGCAATGCCATGGAAGACGCCGAGCGGCTCAAAGCGCTGATCGATTCCGAGAAGGACGAAGTCGAGCTCACCATGTGCACCGACGTCGACCGCAACGACAAATCGCGCATCTGCGAGCCGGGCTCGGTCAAGCTCCTGGGGCGCCGCCAGATCGAAACCTATGCCGGCCTCTTCCACACGGTCGACCATGTCGAAGGCCGCTTGCGCGCCGACGTGACGGGGCTCGACGCGTTCATCAGCCATATGTGGGCCGTGACCCTCACGGGTGCGCCGAAAAAATGGGCCGTCGAAATCGTCGAAGCGATGGAGACCGCCCCGCGCGGCTGGTATGGCGGGGCCGTCGGCGCCTTGCTGCTCAACGGCGACGTCAATACCGGCATCACGATCCGCACCGTGCATCTCGAAGACGACGCGAAGAAGCGCCAGACGGCGCGCTATCGCGTCGGCGCCACGCTGATCTGGGATTCGACGGGCCCGGAGGAAAACGAAGAAACGTATCTGAAGGCCAACGCGCTGTTCCGCGTGCTCGCCCCGCCCGCAGCGGCGACAGCGCAAACCGAACAAGCACCCGGGCCAGGGGCGGGCCGCAAGATCGTGCTGATCGACAACGAAGACAGCTTCGTGCACACGCTCGCCGACTATTTCCGCCAAACGGGGGCGAAGGTTTCGACATATCGCCACGGACTCTCGGCCGCGCAGATCATGGCGCTTGCGCCCGATCTCGTCGTGCATTCGCCGGGCCCCGGCACGCCGCAGCAATTCGGCGTGCCCGCTTTGGTCAAGGCACTCGCGAACGCGGGCGTGGCGCAGTTCGGCGTGTGCTTGGGCCTGCAGGGTACTGTCGAGGCGTTCGGCGGCACCTTGTCCGTGCTGCCCGAGCCGCGCCACGGCAAGCGCTGGAATGTGGTGCACGCGGGCAATGGCCTGTTCGCCGATCTTCCGAGCCCGTGTGCGGTCGGCGCCTACCATTCGCTTTATGCCGATATGGCGACGTTCCCGCACGACGCTCTCGACATCACGGCCAAGACCGAGGCCGGCATTGTGATGGCCGTGCAGCACAAGACGCTGCCGATCGCCGCCGTGCAGTTCCATCCCGAATCGATCCTGTCGATGGGCTGGGCGGGGCGCGGCGAGATCGGGCGAATCCTGATCGAAAACGTGCTCGCAAACCTTGCGGCCAAGAAGCACACCCAGGCGGCCTGACGAAACGTCGTTGCGCGAACCTGCCGGGATCGCGCAACAACGCGAAAGCAAATCGAACGAACGCAAGCTGGAGATTGCGTTTTTTGCGCAAGCTTGTCGCGGCGATTGAGCGGCCTTGCGCTTCGCTGTACGGTTTTCCAAGACCGACGCGACACCAATGCAAACGGCAATCAGGGACGGGAAACTCGAAAAATGACCCCAGCCGCCGGCAAGCTGCTCGATCTCGCCCTCGACGACAAATACACCGCGCATGCGGGCCGCGTGTTCCTGACCGGCACGCAAGCGCTCGTGCGCCTCACGCTGATGCAGCGCGAGCGCGATCTGGCCGCAGGCCTCGACACGGCCGGGTTCGTCACGGGCTATCGCGGTTCGCCGCTCGGCGGTCTCGACCAGGCGCTGTGGAAGGCCAAGCGCCATCTCAAAGACCACCACATCCATTTCACGCCCGGCGTGAACGAAGACCTCGCTGCCACCGCCGTATGGGGCACGCAGCAAGTCAACATGTACGAGGGCGCCAAATACGACGGCGTGTTCGGCATGTGGTACGGCAAGGGTCCCGGCGTGGACCGCTGCGGCGACGTGTTCAAACATGCGAACGCCGCCGGCACCTCGCCGCATGGCGGCGTGCTCGTGCTCGCGGGCGACGACCACGCGGCCAAATCCTCGACCCTGCCGCACCAGTCCGAGCACGAATTCGTGTCGGCCATGATCCCGATCCTCAATCCGTCGGGCGTGCAGGAATTTCTCGATATGGGCCTCTATGGCTGGGCGATGAGCCGCTATTCGGGCTGCTGGGTCGCGTTCAAATGCACGGGCGAAACGGTCGACAGCACGGCCTCGGTGTCGGTCGATCCGCACCGCATCAAGATCGTGCAGCCGACCGATTTCCAGATGCCCGAAGGCGGCGTGCATATTCGCTGGCCCGATCCGTGGCTCGACCAGGAATACCGGCTGCAGAAATACAAGGTCTATGCGGCCCTTGCGTTTGCGCGCGCCAACAAGCTCGACAAGATCGTGATCGACAGCCCAAGCCCTCGCTTCGGCATCGTGACGACCGGCAAGAGCTATCTCGATGTGCGCCAGGCGCTCGAAGATCTCGGCATCGACGATGCGTTGGCCGCGCGCATCGGTTTGCGCGTCTACAAAGTCGCGATGCCGTGGCCGCTCGAGCGCGAGGGTGCGCGCGCCTTCGCCGAGGGCCTCGAAGAAGTGCTCGTCGTCGAGGAAAAACGCGCGCTGATCGAAAACCAGATCAAAGAGCAGCTCTACAATTGGCGGGCCGACGTGCGCCCGCGCGTGATCGGCAAGTTCGACGAGAAGGGCGAATGGATTCTGCCCTCGTCCTACGAACTCAACCCCGCCCAGATCGCCAAAATCATCGCAAAGCGCCTGAAGCCTTTCTACTGGTCCGAGCGCATGGCAGCACGCGTGGCGCTGATCGAGGCCAAGGAAGCCGCCCCCGAAGGCCACAGCTTCAAACGCATCCCCTATTTCTGCTCGGGTTGCCCGCACAACACGTCCACCAAAGTGCCCGAAGGCAGCCGGGCGGCGGCCGGGATCGGCTGCCATTTCATGGCGCTGTGGATGGACCGCGAGACGACGACCTTCACCCAGATGGGTGCCGAGGGCACGCCGTGGATCGGCCAAGCGCCGTTCACGACGACCAAGCACATTTTCCAGAATCTCGGCGACGGCACTTACTACCATTCGGGCTCGCTCGCGATCCGGGCCGCCGTCGCGGCCAAGGCCAACATCACCTACAAGCTCCTGTTCAACGATGCCGTCGCGATGACCGGCGGCCAGCCGCACGACGGGCCGTTGACCGTGCCGCAGATCACCAAGCAGCTGCATGCCGAGGGCGTTGCGCGCATCGTGATCACGACCGACGACACGGAAAAATACGGGGCCGCGTCGTTCGCACCCGGCGTCGAGATACGCGACCGCGACGATCTCGACGAAGTACAGCGCGAATTGCGCGACACCAGCGGCGTGACGATCCTGATCCACGACCAGACCTGTGCGGCCGAAAAGCGCCGGCGGCGCAAGCGCGGGACCTATCCCGATCCCGCCAAGCGCATCTTCATCAACGATGCGGTGTGCGAAGGCTGCGGCGATTGTTCGGTCAAATCGAACTGCCTGTCGGTCGTACCTGTCGAGACCGAGATGGGGCGCAAGCGCGCCATCGACCAGTCGAGCTGCAACAAGGACTTTTCCTGCGCCAAGGGCTTCTGCCCGTCTTTCGTGAACGTGCTCGGCGGGCGCGTGCGCAAGGCCAAGAGCAAGGCCGCCAGCGGTGCGGCCGATCCGTTTGCGCTGCTGCCCGCACCTTCATTGCCCGCGCTCGACAAACCCTACGGCATTCTGGTCACGGGCATCGGGGGTACGGGCGTGGTCACGGTCGGCGCTTTGGTCGGCATGGCGGCTCACCTCGAAGGCAAGGGCGTGTCGATCCTCGACATGGCGGGCTTGGCGCAAAAAGGCGGGGCGGTCGTAAGCCATATCCGCATTGCGGGCTCGCCGGACGATCTCCACGCCGTACGCATTGCGGCAGGCGAAGCCAATCTGCTGCTCGGCTGCGACGTGGTCGTGGCGGCGGGTGCCGAAACGCTCGACAAGATGCGCATCGGCATGAGCCGTGCTGTCATCAACAGTCACGAGGCGCCGACCGGCGATTTCACGCGCAACCCCGACCTCGCATTTCCGAACAAGGACATGCAGGACACGATCGCGCACGCGCTCGGCCAAGGTGCGATGGACGTGGTCGATGCCACGAAACTCGCCACGGCCTTGATGGGCGATTCGATCGCGACCAACCCGTTCATGCTCGGCTTCGCCTGGCAGAAGGGCCTCGTCCCGGTCGGGCTCGAAGCGCTCATGCGCGCGATCGAACTCAACGAAGTCGCGATCGAAGCCAACAAGCGCGCCTTCCAATGGGGCCGCTTGGCCGCCGTGGATTTGCCGCGCGTGCACGAAGCAGCTGCCCCAACGATGCCGGTCGAAGCCAAGATCGCCACGACGCTTGAAGACATCGTAGCCGCACGCGTCGCCCACCTCACGGGCTATCAGGATGCGGCACTTGCCCAGCGCTACGCCGCGCGTATCGCCGCGATCGACGCGGCCGAGCGCGCCAAAACGCCGGGCCAGACCGGCCTGGCGCTTGGCGTCGCGCGCTACTACGCAAAACTGCTCGCCTACAAAGACGAATACGAAGTGGCGCGCCTCTACAGCGACGGCAAGTTCCGCGCGGCTTTGGCGCGCCAATTCGAGGGCGATTACAAGATCGAATTCAATCTCGCCCCGCCGATGATCGCCGAGATCGATGCGAATACGGGCTACGCGAAGAAGCGCACCTTCGGGCCGTGGATGCTTTCGGTTTTCGGCGTGCTCGCGAAGTTCAAATTTCTGCGCGGGACGGCGTTCGACGTTTTCGGCCGCACCGAAGAGCGCCGCATGGAGCGCCGTATGATCGCCGAATACGAGACGCTGCTCGACGAAATCGCGGCGAACCTCACGCCCGCCAACCACGCGGCCGCCGTGGGCCTCGCCTCGATCCCCGAAGAAATCCGCGGCTACGGCCACGTGAAACAAGCCCATCTTGCCCGCGCCAAAGCGCACGAGGCGATGCTGCTCGCAAACTTCCGCAACCCCGCCCTAGCGGCCCAGGCGGCGGAGTAACGTTGTTCCCTCCCCCCTTGCGGGGGAGGGTTAGGGAGGGGGGATGCGGCGTATCGCGGGCATTGACGGCTGCAAGAAGGGTTGGGTCGTATGGAGCTTATGCGACGGGCGGCATCGGGTGGAGATGGTTCCGTCGCTGGCACAGGTCGATTTTTCCGCTTGTCGAATCGTTGCCATCGACATGCCGATGGGGCTGCCGGATCTTCCGACGGCAGGCGGGCGCGAAGCCGAAATCGAGGTGCGCAAACGCCTCGGGCCGAAGCGCAAATCCAGCGTTTTCTCGTCGCCCTCGCGCGCGGCATTGACGGCGTTCGGCAGCCTGCCGAAAACCGAAGCGGTCTTCAGGGCGCTCGACGACAAAAAAAGCCTTAACCTTCAGTCGTTTTTCATATTGGACAAAATTTGCGAACTCGACGCCGTACTCGTCGATCCGGCGGCGCGCAAAATCTTTCGCGAAGTCCATCCGGAATACGCGTTCGCGTTGATGCAGAAGGGAAGCGGAATCGCGGCGAAAAAGTCGGACGCAGCCGGTGCCGAAGAGCGGATCGCCCTGCTCGAAAAACAGGGCTTCCCTGCGGCCCTGCTGCGCGCGGGCCTTCGCGGCGCAAAACACGACGACGTGGTGGATGCCGCAGCATGTTGCTGGATCGCGCAAGGCATCGCGCGCGGCGAGGGGCATAATTTGCCGTCCGACCCGTCGACCGACAGCAAAGGAATTCGGATGGCGATTTGGGGGCGAGGGGCCACACCCCCCGCCCTAACCCTCCCCCGCAAGGGGGGAGGGAACAAGGGGCGTTAGATCTCCAACGCCGCGCGATAGAGGTCGAGCAGCTCGTCCTGTTCCTTGCGGTCGGGCTCTTCCATTTTGCGCAGCTTGATGACTTGGCGCATGATCTTGGTGTCGAAGCCGTTGCCCTTGGCTTCGGCATAGACTTCGCGGATGTCCGTGGCGAGGTCGGTTTTTTCGGCTTCGAGCCGTTCGATCTTTTCGACGAACTGCTTGAGTTTCGCCGCTGCAATGCCGCCTACTTCGCCGCCGTCTGCCATCTGCCGTCTCCAATATGCAATGAAGCGCGCGAAGCTAGCGATTCGCGCGAGCCGCCGCTAGGGACTTTTCTTCCCCAGCCTGTGGATAGCGTTAGTGCTTGTGCGTCGCGGCGAATTTTTTCTGGCTCGCGGCGTCGGCGGGGGCCTGGTTCTTGGCCTTCCATTCGTCGTAGGGCATGCCGTAGACGATTTCGCGCGCTTCCGGGTCGGTGAGGGGTACTGCGCGCGTCTGGGCTTCGGCCAGATACCATTTGGACAGGCAATTGCGGCAGAAACCGGCCAGATTCATGAGGTCGATATTCTGCACGTCGGTGCGTTCCTGCAGATGCTGCACGAGGCGCCGAAAGGCGGCGGCTTCAAGCTCGGTGCGGGTCTTGGGATCGAGATCGGCGGCCATGGCGTGTCTCCGGCGCGGGGGTTGCGTGGCTGCAATATAGGGCGGCGGTGCTTGCACTACAAACCGGACGCGGTCTCGGCAATCAGCCCGTCCACCACGGCGACCAGCGCCTCGTGCCGGTCGGCCCCGTCGGCCAAAGCGCGTGCGTAAACCTGGCGCTGGCGATGGGCCGACGTGCCGCGCGCGAGGATCGCGCGTGCGCGCGCGATTTCGGCCGTGCAATCGAGCCTTGCCGCATCGGGGGCGACAAGCTCGAAAACTTCTTCGAGCAAAGCCGAAAAGTCGACGATGCGGTCCTTGCCGAAATCGACGAGGCCGGCATCGAAGCCGTAGCGCTGCGCGCGCCAGCGGTTTTCGCGCACCAGCATGTGCGGATAGATGCGCCAGCGCTGGTTCTGGCGTTTGAGGCGCCACAGCATCGACAACAGGCACTGGTAGAGCGCTGCGATCGCGACCGCATCGTCGAGATAGGGGCACATGTCGGTGATGCGCATCTCGAGCGTGGGGAAGCGCGCCGAGAGGCGCACGTCCCACCAGAGCTTCGAAGCGTCGTCGATGAGGCCGGCGGCCACCAGCCGTTCGAGCTGGCGGCGATATTCGCCGTAGCTTTCGAAATGGTCGGGCAGGCCCGTGCGCGGCAGCTCGTTGAAGATCGCGACCCGGTAGCTCGCAAGCCCCGTATCCTCGCCGCGCCAGAATGGCGACGACGTCGAGAGGGCCAGCAGATGCGGCAGGAAATAGCCGATCTGGTTCATGAGATCGACGCGCAGCTCGTCGTCGTCGATGCCGACATGCACATGCAGCCCGCAGATCACAAGGCGGCGGCCCACGCCCTGCAGGTCGCGCTCGAGGGCGCGATAGCGGTCCTTGTCGGTCGCCTCCACGCCGCGCCATTCGGCGAACGGGTGCGTCGAAGCCGCGATGGGGGCAAGCCCCGCTTCGCCCGTGACGGCGACGACCGCGCGGCGCAGTTTTACCAACTCGGCGCGCAGCTGCCCGGCGGTGCGGCACACGCCCGTCTGCACTTCGAGCTGGGCACGCAGAAACTCGGGGCTCACTTGGCCCGCTTGGCCTTGCGCTGCAAGGGCCGCTTCGCAGCGCGCCACGATGTCGGCCGGCGGATCGCGCGCAAGATCGCGCGTACGCCGATCGACCAGCAGGTACTCTTCCTCCAGCCCGAGCGTGAAAGCGGGCTCGCTCACGCATAGACCTCGACGCGGCGCAGATCCTTGCGCACGAGCAGCGGCTCGAGCGCGTCGCCGAAAATCGCGGCCCATTTGGCGGCCCCGGCGTGCGTGTCGACGAGGTCTTGGCGGAACTCGATCAGCGCATGCGGATAGCCCGCCTGCTCGCAATGTTCGCGCATCGTGAAGCCGTGGCCGTCGCGCGCATCGTAGGGCTCGTTGTCGCCGACCTCGACGTCGCCGCGCGCGCGCAAGGCCGACATCAAGGGCACGGGCAAGCGCGGGTCCGAGCGCCACAGCACGCCGATATGCCACGGCCGGGCAAAGCCTTTGAAGACCGGCGTGCAGGAATGCATCGACACGACGACCGGCACGTGGCCGCCTGCGCGCATATTCGCGAGCACGCTGCGGATCGCGTCGTGGTAGGGCGCATGCAACTCGGCCACGCGGCGCGCGCGTGCGGCCGGCGTCAAATCCTGGTTGGCGGGAATGTCCGTGCCGTCGGCGACGGCAGGGCACAGGCCCGGATCGTCGGTGCGGCGGTTGCAGTCGAGAACGAGGCGCGAATAGCGGCTCTCGATCAGCGTGCAGCCGAAACGTTTGGCAAGATGCTGGGCGACGTCGAGAGCGCCGATGTCCCATGCGATATGGCGGTCCCACTCGGCGCGCGGCACGCCCATGTCGCCCAGCGCCCGCGGCACTTGGCGTCCGGCATGGTCGCACAGCAGAACCAGCGGCGTCGGCCGCTCGGCCGGGCGCGCGAAAAAAACGGGAAGCTCGTCGGCTTCGAGAAGCGGCAACAGATCCATGATTCGCAGCCGAGTATAGCGTCCAACGGCGCGCACCTGCTAGGCTCGGTCGCAGATATGACCGATCCGCGCCGCCTTCTGTTGTCGTTGTTCGAAGCCGCCATCGCGGCGGCCCAACCGGCATTGCGCATTCCGGCCTTTCTGCCGCCCGCACCCAAGGGCCGCCTCGTGGTGGTGGGGGCCGGCAAAGCCTCGGCCGCAATGGCGCGCGCGGTCGAAGACAATTGGCCCGTGCCGTTTTTGGGCAAGCTCGAGGGGCTCGTCGTCACGCGCTACGGCCATGGCGTCGCGTGCAAGCATATCGAGATCGTCGAAGCGGCCCATCCCGTGCCCGATGCCGCCGGCATGGCGGCGGCCGCGCGCATGATGGACCTTGTGCGCGGCCTCGGGCGCGAGGATTTGGTGCTGGCGTTGATGTCCGGCGGCGGCTCGGCCGTGCTCAGCAACCCGGCCCCGCCGGTCACGCTCGAGATGTTCCGTGCGCTGACGTCGGCCTTGCTCAAATCGGGAGCCAACATCGTCGATATCAACACGGTGCGAAAGCATCTCTCGACGATTTCGGGCGGCAGGTTGGCCGCTGCCGCTGCCCCGGCGCGCGTGCTGACCCTCGGCATTTCGGACGTGCCCGGCGACGATCCTTCGACGATCGGCTCGGGCCCGACCGTTCCCGACCCCACGACGCTGGGCGATGCGCGGTCCGTCCTTGCCAAATACGGCATCTCGCCTGCGCCCGAAATCGCGGCACGCTTGCAAGATCCCACAGCCGAAACACCCAAGACGTTGCCGCATGCAGCCTATCGCATGATTGCAGCGCCCATCCAATCGCTCGACCGCGCGGCCGAGATCGCGCGCGCGGCGGGTTTCGCCGTGCATTCGCTGGGTCCCGATCTCGAGGGCGAGGCGCGCGATGTGGCGAACGCACACGCCGATCTCGTGCGCCGCATCAAAGGGGGCCACGGGCCCGTCGCTTCCCCGTGCGTGCTGCTGTCGGGCGGCGAGACGACCGTCACGGTGCGCGGGCAGGGGCGCGGCGGGCGCAATGCGGAGTTTGCACTCGCCTTGGCCGTGGCGCTGGACGGGCTTGCCGACGTGTGGGCGCTTGCGGGCGACACCGACGGCATCGACGGCACGGAAGCCAATGCCGGCGCCATCGTCGCCCCCGACACGCTGGCGCGCGCGGCCAAGCTTGGTTTGTCGGCACCCGAACGGCTCGCCGACAATGACGGCTACGGATTTTTCGCGAAACTTGACGATCTCGTGACGACCGGTCCCACCCATACCAACGTCAACGATTTTCGCGCTATAGTGATCCGATAAACGCGGTCGCATGAGGCCGCCCGACAGGGAGCGACCAACCGCATGCGCCGCATCTGCGCCACCAAAATCGTCGCCACACTCGGGCCTGCCACGAGCGACAGTGCGACGATCGAAGCCTTGTTCAAAGCCGGTGCCGACGTGTTCCGGCTCAATTTCAGCCACGGCGCGCACGAAGACCACAAAAAGCGCTACGACCAGCTGCGCGCCCTCGAAGCCAAAACCGGCCGCCCGATCGCGATCCTCGCCGATCTGCAAGGGCCGAAGCTGCGCGTCGGCACGTTCAAGGCGGGCTCGGCGAAACTCGTCGCGGGTGCGAATTTCCGCTTCGACATGGACGCGACCCCCGGCGACGAGACCCGCGCGCCGCTGCGCCATCCCGAAATCTTCGCAGCACTCAGCCCCGGCCAGCATCTGCTCGTCGACGACGGCAAGCTGCGCTTGGAAGCGATTGAGACTTCGCCCACGTATGCGCTGTGCAAAGTGCTGGTCGGCGGCACCATTTCCGACCGCAAAGGCGTCAACGTGCCGGGTACGGTGCTGCCGATTTCCGCACTCACCGAAAAAGACCGCCGCGATCTCGATTTCGCGCTCGAAATGGGCGTGGATTGGATCGCGCTTTCGTTCGTGCAGCGGCCCGAGGATATGGCGGAAGCCAAAAAACTCGTGCAAGGCCGTGCGGGCGTGTGCGCGAAACTCGAAAAACCCTCGGCCATCGAACGGCTCGAGGAGATCGTCGAGCTTGCCGACGCGGTGATGGTGGCGCGCGGCGATCTCGGTGTGGAAATGCCGCCCGAAGACGTGCCGGCTTTGCAAAAGCGCATCGTGCGCACGGCGCGAAGGCTCGGGCGGCCCGTGATCGTCGCAACGCAGATGCTCGAATCGATGATCGAAGCGCCCACGCCGACGCGTGCCGAAGCCTCCGACGTCGCCACGGCCGTCTACGACGGGGCGGACGCCGTGATGCTGTCGGCCGAGACCGCATCGGGCAAACATCCGGTCGAAGCCGTGTCGATGATGGAACGCATCATCGGCCGCGTCGAACGCGATCCTTTGTACCGGCCGATCATGGATGCCGACCATTCCGCCCCCGAGGCGACCGCATCGGACGCGATCACGGCGGCGGCGGCACAAGTCGCGCGCACGATCAAAGCGGCGGCGATCGTGACCTTCACCACGTCGGGTTCGACCGCCTTGCGCGCCGCGCGCGAGCGGCCGGAAGCGCCGATCTTGTGCTTGACGCAAAACGTGCGCACGGCGCGCCGTCTCGTGCTGTGCTGGGGCACGCACACGCACGTGTCGGACGAGTTCGCTTCGTTCACGAAAATGGTCGAGAAGGCCTGCGAGGTCGCCAAGGCCGAAGGCTTCGCCGATCCCGGCGACACGATCGCGATCACCGCCGGCGTGCCGTTCGGCACGCCGGGGGCAACCAACATTCTGCGGATTGCTTGGATTAGCTGAGGCCGAAGCTTACGAAAGCTGGGCGCGCAGCATCCAGGCGGTCTTGCCGTGCTCGGTCATGCGCTCGACCATGAGGTCGCCCGACTCCGCGTCGCCGACGCGCTCGACGATGTCTTTGGTCTCGCGCGCGAGCTTGGCCAGCGTCTCGTGGTCGGCCAAGAGTTCGGCGATCATCTTGTCGGCCTTCGGCGTGCCGGTCTGCTCTTCGACGGCCGACAGTTTCTTGAACTGCGCGAAGCTGCCCGGTGCTGCGAAGCCGAGGGCGCGGATGCGCTCGGCAATTTCGTCGATCGCGTCTCCCAAGGCTTCGTACTGCGACCCGAACTGCGCATGCAGCGGTGCGAAGAACGGCCCTTCGACGTTCCAGTGGAAGCTCTGCGTTTTGATGTAGAGCACATAGCTGCTCGCCAGCACGCGGCCGAGCGCTTCGGCAGCGGTTTTGCGCGCGTTTTCTTTGAGGCCGATATCGACTTTCATGGGTCTTCTCCTTCGATTTGAAGATTAGAACTATTCTAAACTACAGTCAAGAAGGTCTAAACCATGATGATTTCGGCTTTGCCCAAGATGCCGAAATCGGCCGCGTAAGTGCCTGTTTTGGATGCCAGATACGGCACGATGCACGAGCCCGTCGTGACGATCGCGCCCTTGCGCAAGGCGGTCCAAGACGGCGGATTGTTGGCCATCAGCACGAGGGCGGCAAACGGATCGCCGAGAATTTCGGCCCCGCTGCCGCGGGCCACTTCCGTGCCGTCGAGGGCGAGCGTCATCGTGTGTTTGCCGAGATCGAGTTTTTTCCAGTCGGCAAATCCGGGGCCGTAGGTGAAGCCGCCGCTTGCCATGCAATCGGCCAAACTGCCGATGGGCGAGGGCACGGATTGGCGCGTGTCGAAAATTTCGATCGCGGGATGCAAGGCAGCCACGGCCGCTGCAACCTCGTCGCGCGAATAAGGCGCGTCGCGTTTCGGCAAATCCATGCCGAGCGAAAACGCGAATTCGCATTCGAGCTTGGGCACGAGAAAATCGGCGAGCCGCCACCGCACGGGACTGGCGGCAAACCACGGCGCCAAAAGCGCGCCCGTGGTGACGGCGGGGATGTTCGATTTTTCCTGCTGTGCCGCCGTGAGATTGCCGACTTTCCAGCCCGGGACGGTGCCGCCGGAAAGTTCGGCCATTGCGGCTTGCACCGCATAGGCGTCGGCAGGCGTTTGCGGGGCGGTCGTCGGCCAATCGATCTTGCGCGACGCTTTGCGCGCCTCGAACAACGATGCTGCACAGGCTTTTGCCTCGAAAGCGGCGGTCATTTCGGCTCCTCGATCATGCGCACGAAGCCGCCGCGCTTCACTTCGATGCGGCGGTCGAACAAAGTTGCGACCTGCTTGCGATGCGACACGCAGATCAGAGTCTTCTCCGGGAAGTCGGCAAGCAGGCGGCCGAGCATGAACATCTCGGTGTCTTCGTCGAGCGAGGCCAAGGTCTCGTCGAGAATGAGGCACGGCGAATCGGTAAGCAGCGCGCGCGCGAAGGCGAGGCGCTGCTGCTCGCCGCCCGAAAACGGCTCGCCCTTGTCGCCGACGGAAGCTTTGCGCCGCTCGGGCTCGGCTTCGATGCGCTTGTCCATGCGCACGCGCTCGAGCGTCTGCTGCCAAAGATCTTCCGACAGATGCCGGAAGATGGCCACGTTGTCTTCGACGTCGCCCGCAACGAACGCGGTCGCAGCCCGCGCGAAGAAGAACAGCCGCTTGCGGTCGGTGAGGCTCAGCGACGTCACGTCGCGCCCGTCGACCGTGACGCGGCCCGACGACGGCCGGTGCATGCCCAGCAGCATGAAGATCAGCGTGGTTTTGCCCGCCCCCGAATCGCCGAACAGGCCGACTTTGTCGCCCGCCCGGATCGAAAACGAGAAGGGATGCAGCAGCGTTTCGCCGCGATCGGACACGAGGCCGACTTCTTCGAAGCGGATCTCGCCGAACGAAGCCGCCGGACGCTGCGCCTTGTCGGCCATCACCGCATCGAGCCCGTCGGTCGAAGCCGAGATGCGCTTGAGTGCGAGCCGCGCGTCGTTGATCATCGGCCAGGCTTCGCCGATGCGGCTCAAATTGGGGAAAATCAGCATCGTGTAGTAGGCGAAGATCAGGAACTTGCCGATGGGCGGCGGCCCGCCTTCCGACGTCACGAACAGCAGCACCAGGCACACGGCTGCCGACATGCCGATCACGAACTCGACGAGCCCGTGATAGAGCGCATGGCGGCGCCACAGCAGCAGATTGATGCGCATGAGCCGCCGCGCGCCCGACAGCAGCCGCACGAGATAGATGGCACCGAGGCCCGTGAAACGCAGATCGAGATTCTTCTGGTAGAGGGCGGCGAGATAGCCGAGATAGCCCTGGTCGAGGCCCATTTTGGTGAGATAGCGCTGCTTGCGCCAGTTGGCGTAGATCGCAATGCCGGCCGCCAGCAACGCGATCTCGACGACCAGAATCCAGAAGAGCCAGCTCTCCACGAAGAAGATCACGACGAGCATCAGCGAGATCTGCAGTACGGCCACGCCTGCATGCACGAGCGCTTCGCGCAGCAGGCGCTGCACGGCCTCAAGGTCGCCTGCCGCTGCCGCCAGCACGCCGCCGGCTCCGAGCTTCGACAGGCTCGCATAAGGGCCGCGCAGCAGATTGAGGGCGATCGACCCGCGGATCGACCGGATGATGCGCTCGGACAAGGCGGAGGTGCGGTACTCGGACAGCAGGAAAAAGCCGAACACCAGAAATTCGATCGCGAGGATCAGCGCCACATAGAACCAGACGCGGTTGCCGTCGCCGAGGAGGGCCGCTTCGATGCCGCCCCACCAGCTTTCCGGCTTCGCACCGTCGATCAGCGCGTTGATCGGCAGCGGCCGTGCCACGATCGCGACCGACTGCACGCACGCGATCAGGAAAATCATGAAAAGCGCGAACCGCCAACGCGGATCGTGCTTCTTCAGCAGCGCGTCGATTTCACGAATGAACATGCGGCGTGCCTTGCGCGAACGGCTGCAGCAGGCCGACGATGGCTTCATGCGAAGGCGCGGCAAGCCCGTGCGCCGCCGCAAGGCGCACGACAGCGCCCGACAGCCAGGGCAGCTCGAGTTTGGCGCCGCGTTCGAGGTCGTGCAGCATCGAGGCCTTCATGCCGTCCGGCAAGGATGCTGCCTGCGTCATGGTCTTTTCGACTTGGTTGGGTGCAAGGTCGATCTTTTCGGCGCGCGCGACGGCCACCGCCTCGCGCACCAAGGTCTCGTAGAGCGCGCGCGAAGCCGCGTCGCGCCACAAGATGCCTTTGGCGAGCCTCGAGGCCGCCGTGATCGCGGAGAAGGCCGAAAGGAACACGAATTTTTCCCAGATCGAGCGCGCAATGTCGGGGCTGTGCGACACGTCAATGCCGGCGGCTTTTGCGGCCGCCACGAAGGAAGCAACCTTCTCGTGCTGCGGATTGCCGAAAGCGCCGATCGTAAGGCGCGCCAACGTGCCCGTGTGGCGAATGGTGCCGGGTCCGGCGATGACGGTGGCGATGTGGGCCACGCCGCCGAGCACGCGTTCGGGCCCGAAGGCGGCTTCCAGCATCTTCGGCGAATCGATGCCGTTCTGCAGCGACACCACATGCGTCGTCGGCCCCATCAGCGGGCGTATCTGGTCGATGGTGCTTTCGACGTCCCACAATTTGACGGCCAGCAGCACGAGATCGACCGGGCCGATCGCGGCAGGATCCGCCTCGGCGCGGATTTTCTGGCGCAGATTGCCGAGCGGGGATTCGACCGCCAAGCCCTGGCCGCGAATGGCGGCAAGATGGGGGCCGCGCGCGATCAGCGCCACGTCGGCACCGGCAGCAGCCAGGCGCGCACCAAAATAGCCGCCGACTCCGCCGGCCCCGACGAATACGATTTTCACGCGTCCGTTCTCCCCCGCCCCTAACGGCGCTTACGTCAGTGCAGCACAGGCCTTCTGGATGCGCGTGCACGCCTCGCGCAGCACTTCGGACGACGTGGCGTAGGAAATGCGGAAATACGGCGCCAATCCGAACGCCGAGCCTTGCACGACCGCAACGCCCACGCTTTCCAGCAGATACGTCACGAAATCCGTGTCGGTCTGGATGGTTTTGCCGTCCGGCGTCTTCTTGCCGATCGTGCCGGCACAGGACGGAAACACGTAGAACGCGCCGTCCGGCATCGGGCAGCGCAGGCCTTTGGCTTCGTTCAGCATGGCCACGACCATGTTGCGCCGCTCGACGAACGCCTTGTTGTGTTCGGCGATGAAGCCGGTGGGGCCGTTCAGCGCTTCGACGGCGGCGGCCTGGCTCACCGAGCTCGGGTTCGACGTCGATTGCGACTGGATCGCCTGCATGGCCTTGATCAAGGGAGCGGGGCCGCCGGCATAGCCGATGCGCCAGCCGGTCATGCAATAGGCTTTCGACACGCCGTTCACGGTCAAGGTGCGGTCGTAGAGCTTGGGCTCCACTTGGGCGATCGTCGCGAATTTGAAATCGTCGTAGAGCAGATGTTCGTACATGTCGTCGGTCATGATCCAGACATGCGGATGGCGCAGCAGCACGTCGGCAAGCGCCTTGAGGTCGGCGGCCGAGTATGCAGCCCCCGTCGGGTTCGAGGGCGAGTTCAAGATCACCCATTTGGTCTTGGGCGTGATCGCCGCTTCGAGCGCTTCGGGGGTCAGCTTGAAATTCTGATTCTCCGAGCACGCGACTTCGACCGGCGTGCCCTCGGCGAGGATCACCATGTCGGGGTAGCTCACCCAATAGGGGGCGGGCACGATGACTTCGTCGCCTTGGTTCAGCGTGGCCATCAGCGCGTTGTAGAGCACCTGCTTGCCGCCCGTGCCCACCGTGATCTGGTTGGCCGCGTATTTGAGGCCGTTCTCGCGCTCGAACTTCGCGATGATCGCCTTCTTGAGGGCGGGCGTGCCGTCGACGGCCGTATACTTCGTGTCGCCCGCGTCGATCGCGCGCTTGGCCGCGTCCTTGATGTTCTGCGGCGTGTCGAAATCGGGTTCGCCCGCACCGAGGCCGATCACATCCTTGCCGGCGGCTTTGAGTTCGGCTGCCTTCATCGACACGGCAATGGTGGGCGACGGCTTCACGCGCTGGAGACGGTCGGCGACGATCGACATAGGAGCTTCCTTGGGGTGCGATGGAACGGAAAAAAGACGTTCGAAATTAGACCCCTGAAGCGGTGCTGGCAATCGACTTGACCTTCCTGCGGGGCAGGGTGGCTAAAACATTGTCCGCGCACAATCGCGCGGTTTTCGAAGGAGCCCCAAACGTTATGATTCGCAAAAGCGCCCTCGCCGTCCTCGTGGCGGCCCTTCTCGTCGGCGGGCCTGCATTGGCCCAACATGCAGGCCACCGCAGCGGCTCGGCCAACGATTCGCCCGCAACGCGCGCCTACCGCGCCGCGAACGACAAAATGCACAAGGATATGGACATCCGCTACAGCGGCAATGCCGACAAAGATTTCGTGGCCGGCATGATCGCGCACCACGAGGGTGCCGTCGCGATGGCGCGCATCGTGATCCAGCACGGATCCGATCCCGAGATCCGCACGCTCGCCGAGGGCATCATCCGCGACCAGGAACGCGAAATCGCCCAAATGCGCGCCTGGCAGACGCGAAACCGCTAAGCTCGACCCTCGCTGCGATTCGCGAGAGGGAAGAAACATGCGCGCTGCAATCTATTCGTCGTTCGGGCCGGCGGCCCAAGTGCTGTCGTTGGCCGTGTTGCCCGATCCGGTTCCGGGGCCGGGCGAGGTGCGGGTGAAGCTTGCCGCTTCGGGCGTGAACCCGTCCGACGTGAAGGCGCGCGCGGTTGCTTCGCGCAATGCGGTCTATCCGCACGTGATCCCGCATTCGGACGGGGCGGGCATCATCGATGCGGTGGGCGCGAACGTGGACCCGGCGCGCATCGGGGCGCGCGTGTGGGTGTTCAATGCGCAATGGCAGCGCGCCGACGGCACGGCCGCCGACTATGTCTGCGTGCCGGCCGAGTTGGCACCTGCCTTGCCGAGCAATGTGGATTTCGACACGGGCGCCTGCCTCGGCATCCCGGCTTTGACCGCGTGGCGCGCCGTCACGATGAATGGCGGCGTCTCCCAGCGTCGCGTGCTCGTCACGGGCGGGGCGGGGGCGGTGGGCCATGCCGCCATTCAAATGGCGAAATACGAAGGCGCGACGGTCTACGCGACCGTCTCTTCGCCCGAAAAAGCCGCGATCGCCATCGAGGCGGGTGCGGACGCGACCATCGATTATCGCCGCGAAGACGTGGCGGCCCGCGTGCGCGAACTCACCAAGGGCGAGGGCGTGGACCGCGTGATCGACATGGATATTGCGGCCAACGCAGCGGCAACCGTCGCATCGCTGAAATCGGGCGGGCTTGCCGCGATCTACGGCTCGGGCAAGGCCGAGTTCCAATTGCCCTTCATGCCGTCGATCGCCAAGAACCTCACCTTCGCGTGTTTCATCATGTACGAATTGTCGCCGCCCCAGCGCCGCGACGGCTGCGCCTACGTGAACTCGCGCGTGGCGATGGGCCATCTCAAAACGCGCATCGCCAAACGCTTTGCGCTTGCCGATATCGCGCGCGCGCACGAAGCCGTCGAAAGCGGCCAGGCGGTCGGCAACGTGGTGGTGACGCTGGGTTGATCCTTGGCGCCAAACAGGTCATAATGAAATGACCTGTTGGAGATCTGCCATGCCCGATGGATCGAAGCTGCCTGGGTCCAAGAAAATTCCTGCGGCCGCGCCCAAAGCGCGCAAGGCCGCCCGGGGTAAATCGATCTTCGGGAGCATGAAGGGGCGCGGCCGCATCCTGGGCGACATTGTGTCACCGGTCTTCGTCGAGGCGAGCGCTCCGCCCCCGCCCGGCGTCGAAAAAGTGCCCATGGCGACCTTCAAGGCGCGCATGGCCGAGTATGTCGAGCGCGTCGCCAGCGAAGGGACGACCTTTGCGCTGACCAAGCGCGGCAAGGTCGTGGCCGAACTCTCGCGCCCGCGCGCAGTACCTTCGCGCAAGAAGTCGATCTTCGGGTGCATGAAGGGCAGAATAAAGATCCTCGGAGACATCGTCTCGCCGCTCGACGTCGAGTGGGAGGCCCTCAGGCCGGATGCCAAGCTTGATCCTGATTGATACGCACGTCTTGCTTTGGTCGGTCGCGGGCGCCGATGTGGGCAGTGACGCGCACGCGGCAATGGACGAAGTTCAGTCCAGCGGTCGCCTGTGCGTCTCGGCCGTCTCGGCGTGGGAGCTTGGCATGTTGACGGCCAAAAACCGCATCGCCTTGCCGGACCCGCTCGAGACTTGGTGGCCAGACGCGATATCGGAAGGAGCACTTGTCGTTCTGCCGATCAGCGCAGAGATAGCGCTGGCAGCAACCCGGCTGCCGGGAGCGTTCCACAGCGATCCAGCCGACCGTTTTCTTGTCGCAACCGCGCGGCATCACGACATGCCGCTCGTGACGGCGGACAAACGCATCCTCGCCTACGCAAAAGCCGGGCACGTGAAAGCCATTCGCGCGCGTTGACGGGGGGCGGCAACGCGCTAGAGTGCGCGCGTCATGGCTCTTCCCAAGATTTCGGCACCTTTGCCCGATGCGCTGCAGAACCCGGCCCCGCCGCTGGCGGTCGATCCGGACGCGCATCCGCCCGAGCGGCTTGCGGTCGTCTCCGACTACGTGCCGGCCGGCGACCAGCCGACGGCGATCGCGGAGATCACCCAAGGTCTGCAGCGCGGCGAAAAGGATCAGGTGCTGCTCGGCGTCACCGGTTCGGGCAAGACCTTCACGATGGCGCATGTGATCCAGAATCTGCAGCGCCCGGCCCTCGTGCTCGCACCCAACAAGACGCTCGCCGCCCAGCTCTACGGCGAGATGAAATCGTTTTTTCCCAACAATGCAGTCGAATATTTCGTCAGCTACTACGACTACTACCAGCCCGAAGCCTATGTGCCGCGCTCGGACACCTACATCGAGAAGGAAAGCTCGATCAACGAACAGATCGACCGCATGCGCCATTCGGCGACGCGCGCGTTGCTCGAACGCCAGGACACGATCATCGTGGCGTCGGTGAGCTGCATCTACGGCATCGGTTCGGTCGAGACCTATTCCTCGATGACGCTGACGCTGAAGACCGGCCAGCGCATGGACCGCAACGCGCTGCTGCGCGAGCTCGTGAAGCTGCACTACAAGCGCAACGAAGCCGCGTTCCAGCGCGGCACGTTCCGCGCGCGCGGCGACGCGGTCGAGATTTTTCCCGCACACTGCGAGGACCGCGCGTGGCGCGTGTCGCTGTTCGGCGACGAGATCGAGGCGATCTTCGAATTCGATCCGCTGACCGGCGAGAAGAAGGCCACGCTCGCGACGGCCAAGCTCTACGCCAATTCGCACTACGTGACGCCGCAGCCCACGCTCGAACAGGCGATCTCGCAGATCAAAACCGATCTGAAGCTGCGCCTGGCCGAGCTCAATGCGGGCGGCAAATTGCTCGAAGCCCAGCGGCTCGAGCAGCGCACGACATTCGACGTCGAGATGATGGCGGCGACGGGCTCGTGTGCGGGCATCGAGAACTATTCGCGGTACCTCACGGGCCGCCCGCCCGGTGCGGCCCCGCCGACCTTGTTCGAATATCTGCCCAAGAACGCGGTGCTGATCTGCGACGAAAGCCATGTGATGGTGCCGCAGATCGGCGGCATGTACAAAGGCGACTACATGCGCAAGTCGACCTTGGCCGAATACGGTTTCCGCCTGCCGTCCTGCATCGACAACCGCCCGCTCAAATTCGAAGAATGGGACGCGATGCGCCCGCAGACCGTGTTCGTCTCGGCGACACCCGGCAATTGGGAACTCGAGCGCACCAAGGGCGTGTTCGTCGAACAGGTGATCCGCCCCACGGGCCTCGTCGATCCGCCGGTCGAAATCCGCCCGACCGAGCGCCAGGTCGACGATCTGCTGGGCGAGCTCAAGGCCGTCGCCAAGAAGGGCCAGCGCGCGCTGGTGACCACGCTCACCAAGCGCATGGCCGAGGACCTCACCGAATATCTGCACGAGAACGGCGTGCGCGTGCGCTACATGCATTCGGACGTCGAAACGCTCGAGCGCATCGAGATCATCCGCGATCTGCGGCTTGGCGCGTTCGACGCGCTGATCGGCATCAACCTGCTGCGCGAAGGGCTCGACATTCCCGAATGCGCGCTTGTGGCGATTCTCGACGCCGACAAGGAAGGCTATCTGCGCTCGCGCACGTCGCTGATCCAGACGATCGGCCGTGCCGCGCGCAACGTCGACGGGCGCGTGATCCTCTATGCCGACAAGCGCACCGATTCGATGGAAGCGGCGTTGGCCGAAACCGACCGTCGGCGCACCAAGCAGGTCGCCTACAATCTCGAACACGGCATCACGCCCGAGACGATCCGCAAGCAGATCGGCGACATTCTGGGCAGCGTGTACGAGCGCGACCGCGTCACTGTCGGCACCGGCGACGAGGGAACGCAGCATCTCGTCGGCCACAATCTGCGCAGCCATATCACAGGCCTCGAAGCGCGCATGCGCGAGGCGGCGGCCAATCTCGAATTCGAGGAAGCGGCCCGCTTGCGCGACGAAATCAAACGGCTCGAATCGATCGAGCTCGAAATGCCGGGCGGGGTCGGCGAGGGGACGCAAGCGGGCTACCAGTCGGGGCCCGACCGGCCGCGCCCGCGCTCGACCGGCGGTGCGGTCAATTCGCGCAAAGGCCGTGCGCGCCGTCCCCCACCGGGCGGTGCGCGCAAGTGAACGCGTTCTGGCTGCCGCTTTTCCTGACGCTCGGTGTGCAGATCTTGGTGAGCGGGGCGACCCTCACGGTCGCCGTGCTCGCCCCGCTCGTCGGCCCCGATTTGGGCGTGCCGACGGCGGGCGTGGGCTACTACGTGGCGGGGCTCTACGGCATCGCCGCAGTCGCAGGCATTGCGAGCGGCGGCCTCATTCAGCGCTTGGGCGCGCTCGGCACGATGCAGGCGACGTTGTGCATCGGCGCTGTCGGCCAGCTTTTGCTCGCGGTCGGCACGCCGTGGAGCGTGGCGCTGGCGGCCGTCGCGTGCGGCATCAGCCTCGGCCCCACGACGCCGGCTTCGTCGGCGATTCTCGTCGGCAACACGCAGACCGCCAACCGCAATCTCGTTTTCTCGTTGAAGCAGACGGGCGTGCCCGGCGGCTTCATGCTGGCGGCCTTGAGCATGCCGCCGATGGCGTTGGCGTTGGGCTGGCGCGGGGCGGCGGTGGTTGCGGCGTGCGTGCTGTTCGCGGCAGCCCTTGCGCTGACGCCGTGGCGCGAGCAATTCGCGAGCGGTCGCACGGCGTCGCGGCCCGCTTTTTCGCTGCGTGCGCAATTCGTCGATCCTTTGCAGCGCCTGTGGGCCGTCAAAGAACTGCGCCGCTTGGGCCTTGCCTCGGCGGCGTTCTCGGGCCTGCAGGGTTCGCTTGCGGGCTTTCTGGTCGCGTTTCTGGTCCACGACACGTCGCTCGATCTGGTCGCGGCCGCCGGCGTGCTCGCCGCAGCCCAAGCCGCCGGTGTCGTCTGTCGCGTCGTGTGGGGACTGGTTGCCGACAAAAGCGGCCGGCCCGACCGCGTGCTCGGGTTGCTGGGCTTGGCGATGGCAGCGCTCGGCGCGTTCGTGGGTCTTGCCGCACCGACGCTGAGCTATCCCGTGCTGCTGCTCGCCTGCATGCTGTTCGGCGCCACGGCGATGTCGTGGAACGGCGTCTATCTCGGCGAGGTCGCGCGCATCGCCCCGCCCGACCGCGTGGGCGAAGCCACGGGGGCCATCGGCCTCTTCACCTTCGGCGGTGTCGCAATCATGCCGGGCCTGTTCGCGTCGATCGTGCTGGCGAGCGACTCCTATGCGTTGGCCTACGCGGTCGCAGCCTTTGCGCCTGCCGTCTTCGGCACGGCGCTGTTGCGTGCGGCGCGCACGAAGGGTATCGGAGCGTCATGACCCTGCCGTCCAACCTGCCGCGCACCGCCCTCGTCACGGGGGCCGCCAAACGCATCGGGCGTGCGATCGCGCGCGACCTTGCCCGCCAGGGCTTTGCCGTCGGCATCCATTATGCTCAGTCGCACGACGACGCACAGGCGCTCGTCGCCGAGATCGTCGCCGACGGCGGGCGCGCTTTTGCGTTCAAAGCCGATCTTGCGAACGAGGGCCAAGTCCAGCAACTCGCGCGCGACGCGCACGCGGCCCTCGGGCCCATCGGCGTGCTCGTCAACAACGCCTCGACCTTCGAGCGCGACGAAATCGACGATGCGACGCGCAGCAGCTGGGACATGCATATGGAGGCCAATCTGCGCGCCCCCTTCGTGCTGATCCAGGAAATGGCGCGCCATCTCCCCGCCGATGCCGAAGGGATCGCGATCAACCTGATCGACCAGCGCGTGTGGAATCTCACGCCGCATTTCACGACCTACACATTGTCGAAAGCGGGCCTGTGGACGTTGACGCAGACATTGGCGCTCGCACTTGCCCCGCGCATCCGCGTCAACGCGATCGGCCCGGGGCCCACACTTGCGAATATCCGCCAAGACCCAGCGCAGTTCGCGCGCCAGGTTGCGAGCGTGCCGCTGCGCCGCGCGCCGCCGCTCGACGAGGTGTGTGCGGCCGTGCGCTTCCTCGTGGCGGCGCGTTCGGTCACGGGCCAGATGATCGCGCTGGACGGCGGCCAGCATCTCAATTGGGGTGCCCCCGGCACCCATCAGCCCGACGAATGAACGCGACCGATTGCCGAATCGTGCTGATCCGCGATCTGGTGCTGCAAGCGCGCATCGGCATTTTCGACCGCGAGCAGGCTGCCGCCCAGCGCGTGCGCTTCAATATCGAGCTTGGCGTGCCCGATCGGCCGCCGCAGCGCGATTCGATCCGCGAGGTCGTGCGCTACGACCATGTGATCGACCGGATTCGCCAAATCGTCGATGCCGGGCACGTCAATTTGGTCGAAACGCTGGCAGAACGCGTGGCGGCACAGTGCCTTGCGGTGCCCGACGTGCTGTGGGCGCGCGTGCGCGTCGAGAAGCTCGATATCGCCCCCGATGCGGCCGCCGTCGGCGTCGAAATATTCCGAAAAGGCGCTTGACGCGGGCGGTGCGCATACAGGAATTGCGTTTCGCAACTTGTGCACACCGACCCAAACCAGCCACAAAAATGGCGGAATTCAGCGGTTTCTGACGGAAATGTTAAGCAATGAAGGCGATTGTTAACCTCTATGTCCATGTAAATCAGCGGCTTAACAAAAACGTCTAAAAACTAGGCAATACGGCATAAATTACCGTTTTTCCTCGATTCGAGGGGGCTCGAAGGCGGTTTTGCACAAGTTTATCCACAGACTTGGTGGATAGAAGAATCGTCCGAAATCGACGTTGCCTGCCTCACGTGCAGGCGCGTGGCCCAAGCGCCACAGCACGCATCCTCTTGCCCGCCGCGGGCGGACTCGCTAACGCAAAGCAGCCATGGAAAATCCGTCCGACGACGACGCTCTGCAGTTCGAACCGCCGCCGATCGCCGCGGAAGGGGCGGGCGTGCTGCGCGCGGCTTTGGCCACGCTGCCGCTGAGCCCCGGCGTCTATCGCATGCTCGATGCCAAGGGCGACGCGCTTTACGTGGGCAAGGCGCGCGCCTTGCGCAAACGCGTCGCGCAATATCTGCAGTTCGAGCGCATGCCGAACCGGCTGCTGCGCATGGTCGCCGAAACGCGGCGCCTCGAGATCGTCACCACGCATACCGAAGCCGAAGCGCTGCTGCTCGAGAGCAATCTCATCAAGCGGCTGATGCCGCGCTACAACGTGCTGCTGCGCGACGACAAATCCTTTCCGTACATCGCGTTGTTCGAAGACCACGATTTCGTGCAGGTCGCCAAACATCGCGGCAGCCGCGAGCGCAAAGGCCGCTATTTCGGCCCCTTCGCGTCGGCGGGTGCGGTCAACCAGACGCTCACCGCCATGCAGCGCGCGTTTCTGCTGCGCTCGTGCACGGATGCGATCTTCAGCCAGCGCACGCGGCCGTGCCTGCTCTACCAGATCAAGCGCTGTTCGGCACCGTGCGTGGGGCGCATTTCGGCGGCCGACTATCGCGGCCTCGTGGATGAAGCCATCGACTTTCTCGAAGGCCGTTCGCGCGGGGCGCAAAGCGAACTCGTCGCCAAGATGCAGACCGCCGCCGACGCGATGGATTTCGAGACGGCCGCGATGTATCGCGACCGCATCCGCGCGCTCACGGCCGTGCAAGCGCGCCAGGACATCAATTTCGAAGATCTCGGCGATTGCGACGTGGTCGCGATCCATGCCGAGGGCGGGCAGAGCTGCATCCAGGTGTTCTTCTTTCGCGGCGGGCGCAATTACGGCAACCGCGCCTATTTCCCGCGCCACGACAAGCTCGTCGATGCGGCCGACGTGCTCGCGGCATTTCTGGGCCAGTTCTATGCCGACAAGCCGCCGCCGCCGTCGATCCTCTTGTCGCAGGACGTGGCCGAGCGCGCGTTGATCGAAGAAGCGCTGACCGCGCGGGCGGATTCGCGCGTGCGCATCGCCGTGCCCGAGCGCGGCGAAAAGCGCAAACCGGTCGAGCATGCGCTCAACAATGCGCGCGAAGCGCTCGCCCGCCGCATGGCCGAGACAGGGGCGCAGGCGAAGCTGCTCGACGGGGTTGCGACCGTTTTCGGCCTCGACGGCCCGCCCGCGCGCATCGAGGTCTACGACAACAGCCATATCCAAGGGACGGGTGCCGTCGGCGGGATGATCGTCGCCGGGCCCGAAGGTTTCGCCAAAGCCCAGTACCGCAAATTCAACATTCGCGGGGTCGGCAAGTCCGACGTGGGCGAGGGCGGCGACGACTATGCGATGATGCGCGAAGTCTTCGAGCGGCGCTTTTCGCGCGCCTTGCGCGAAGACCCGAACCGCGACGAGGGCACCTGGCCCGATCTCGTGCTGATCGACGGCGGGCAGGGCCAGCTCAATGCCGTGGCCGCCGTGCTGGCCGAGCTCGGCATCGACGATTTGCCGTTTGCCGCGATCGCCAAGGGGCCGGACCGCGATGCGGGCCGCGAGCGGTTTTTCCTGCCCGGGCGCGCTCCCTTCCAGCTCGAGCCGCGCGACCCGGTACTCTACTATCTGCAACGCCTGCGCGACGAGGCGCACCGTTTTGCCATCGGCAGCCACCGCGCGCGGCGCTCCAAGGCGATTTCGAGCTCGTCCCTGGACGAGGTCGAAGGCATTGGCCCGCGCCGCAAAAAGGCGCTTTTGCTGCATTTCGGCTCGTCCACGGCCGTCAAGCGCGCGGGCCTTGCCGATCTCGAGGCGGTGGCCGGGGTCGGGAAGGCGGCCGCCAAAAAAATCTATGACCACTTCCACGGCGGCGGGTAAAATAGCACCCTGGATTCCGCGCCCCCGCCACCCCGTTTCGACCCCCGCGAGGCTCATGTCTTTTTCGCTGCCGATGTGGCTGACCTTGAGCCGCATCTTCGCCATCCCGGTGATCGTCGCGCTGTTCTGGCTGGACGGCGATCTGTGGCGCTATGTGGCGTGCGGCGTCTATACGATCGCCGCAGCGACGGATTGGCTCGACGGGTATTTGGCGCGCGCCTGGGCGCAGCAATCCAAACTCGGCCGCATCTTCGATCCCATCGCCGACAAGCTTTTGGTCGCGGCCACGATCCTGCTGCTCGTCGCGTTCGGACGTGTCGAGGGTTTCACCGTGCTTGCGGCGTTGGTGATCTTGCTGCGCGAGGTGCTGGTCTCGGGCTTGCGCGAGTTCCTCGCCGAGATCCGCGTCGGGCTGCCGGTCTCGAAACTCGCCAAATGGAAGACCGGCATCCAGATGACGGCTTTGGGCTTCCTCATCGTCGGCGATGCGGCCCCGACCGCGATGCTGCCGGTATTGCCGATCGGCGAAATCGGTCTGTGGATCGCGGCAGCGCTCACGCTCTACACGGGCTACGACTATCTGGCGACCGGCCTCAAACATGTCGACGAAGAGACGCCGCCGCCGGCACCGCCGAAGCCTGCCGCCCCTGCGCGCCAGTCGGTCTGAGGGCGATGCGCATCATCGGCCTTGCGGGCTGGAGCGGCAGCGGCAAAACCTCGCTCGTGGTCCGGCTGCTGCCCGTGCTCGTCGCGCGCGGCTTGCGCGTCTCGACGATCAAACACGCGCACCACGAATTCGACGTCGATACGCCCGGCAAGGACAGCTACGAACATCGCGCTGCGGGTGCGCACGAAGTGCTCGTCGCCTCGGCGCGCCGCTTTGCGCTGATGCACGAATTGCGCGACGCACCCGAACCCACGCTCGAAGAACTTGTGGCGCGCCTCGCACCGGTCGATCTGTTGATCGTCGAGGGCTTCAAACGCCACGCGCACGACAAGATCGAAGTGCATCGCCCGTCGGTCGGCAAGAAGCTGCTGGCACCTGAGGATCCGCATATCGTGGCGGTGGCAAGCGACGCGGCCCTCGAAGGGCTGGCCGTGCCGCGCCTTGATCTCGACGATACGGCCGCCATTGCCGATTTCGTCGTGCGGCACACGGGGCTCGGCTGATGGCGCAGCTCTCCGACGATTGTTTTGCGTTCGGCGGCGAGTTGATGCGGGCTGACGCAGCCGCCGCAATCCTCGCCGCGCGGGCAACGCCGCTTGCGGCCGTCGAACGCGCCGCTTTGCGCAACGCCGTCGGGCGCATTCTGGCGGCCGACATCGTCGCCGCGCGCAGCGTGCCGCCGCACGACAATGCGGCGGTCGACGGATATGCGGTTGCGTTCGCCGATCTCGATCCGACCACGGCCACGCGGCTGCCGATCGTCGGGCGCAGTGCGGCCGGCCATCCGATGGCAGAGGCGTTGCGCCCTGCCACGGCCGCGCGCGTGTTCACGGGTGCGCCGATGCCGCTTGGCGCCGACACGGTCTTCATGCAGGAAGACGTGGTCTGCGAAGGCGACACGGCGATCCTGCCGCCGGGTCTCAAACGCGGCAGCAATCGGCGCAAGGCGGGCGAAGACATTGCCGCCGGGGCGACGGTGCTCAAAGCGGGCCACCGTCTGCGCGCGCAAGACGTCGGCCTCATCGCGTCGTTGGGCCATGTCGAATTCGACGCCTATGCCAAGCTGCGCGTCGCGGTGTTTTCGACCGGCGACGAATTGCGCGAGCCGGGTGCGCCCGCACCTGCCGGAAGCGTCTACGACGCCAATCGCTTCGTGCTGCTGGCCGCCCTCGACCGGCTCGGCTTTGCGGTGAGCGACCTCGGCATCTTGGCCGACCGACAAGATGCGGTGCGCGAAGCATTGGCGTCGGCGGCCGCGACGCACGATGCCGTGATCACGTCGGGCGGCATGTCGATGGGCGAGGAAGACCATGTGCGCGCTGCCGTCGAAGCGCAGGGCGCTTTGCATTTCTGGCGCCTTGCCATTCGGCCCGGTCGGCCTGTCGCGTTCGGCACGCTCGCGGGCAAGGCGTTTTTGGGATTGCCGGGCAATCCCGTCGCCATGATGGTCACGTTCCTGCGCTTTGCACGCCCGGTGCTGCTGCGCTTGGCTGGGGCCGCCGACGTCGTCCCCCGCCTGCAGCGCGTGCGCACGGCCGCCGACATCGGCAAAAAAGCCGGGCGGCGCGAGTGGCTGCGCGCAAAGCTCGTGGCGGGCGAAGACGGCATTCCGGTCGCGCACAAATTTCCGCGCGACGGTGCGGGTATCCTCACGTCGCTCGTCGAATCCGACGGCCTCATCGAACTCGACGAAGACACGCGCGCAGTGGCGGCGGGCAGCCTCGTCGATTTCCTGCCCTATACGGAGGTTGCCCAGTGAAAATCCTGTGGTTCGCTTGGCTGCGCACGCGCGTGGGCACGGGCGAAGAGAGCGTCGAAAAACCCGCCGACATCGCGACGGTCGACCAATTGCTCGATTGGCTTGCGGAACGCTCGCCGGGCCATGCGCAAGCTTTGGCGCGCCGCGATGTGGTGCGCGTGGCCGTGAACCAGACTTACGTGAAGCTCGACCACGCCGTTGCCGACGGCGACGAAATCGCGATCTTCCCGCCGGTCACGGGGGGCTAGGCATGGCGATCCGCGTGCAGCGCGAAGCTTTCGATGTCGGTGCGGAACTTGCGGCGCTGACGGCCGGGCGCACCGATATCGGTGCGGTCACGAGCTTTGTGGGCCTCGTGCGCGACATGGCGGGCGATGCCGCGATCGGTGCTATGACGCTCGAGCATTATCCCGGCATGACCGAAAAGCAGCTCGCCGAGATCGAAGCCGAAGCCCATCGCCGCTGGCCGTTGCAGGCCACGTTGATCGTGCATCGCTACGGGCGCATGGAACCGGGCGAGCCCATCGTGCTGTGTGCGGCGGCAAGTGCCCATCGCGAAGCCGCTTTCGCCGCGTGCCATTTTCTGATCGACTGGCTCAAGACGCGCGCCCCTTTCTGGAAGCTCGAAGATACGGATGCGGGCCCGCAATGGGTCAGCGCCAAGGCAAGCGACGACGAAGCGGCCCGCTGCTGGGAGCAGGAGCGATGAAACTGCGCGACGTCTCGCCTTACTGGGTGGCCCTTGCTTTCGCGTGCGGGGCGCTGTCGGTGCTGATCTTCCACCAGGGTGCGATTCAGATGCTCTTCAAGTCCGGCATCCTCGCAAACCCGCCTTACCAGATGCGGCCCGTGGGTCCGCTCGGCGTGCCGGCGGTGCTGAACGCGGCGTTTTGGGGCGGGATGTGGGCGCTGGTCTACGCCGCCTTGCGGCATCGCTTCCCGGCCAATCTGCACCCGCTGCCGATGGGCTTCGTGTTCGGCATTCTGGGGCCGACCTTGTTCGGCTGGTTCGTTCTCGCACCGCTGCGCGGGAGCCCCGTCGCGGCCGGTTTCGTGCTCGAGAACATGGCGCGCGGCGTGTTCATCAACGGCATGTTCGGCGTGGGCGTGGCGGCGCTGTTCATGCTCGCCGACCGCTATCTGCCGCGCGCACCCTGAAAAAACGCGTCGAGCGCTGCGCGTGCCGCGTCGGCGCTGACACCTTCGCCACTCAATTCGGCCAGCACCGCATCGCGCGCAAGACGATCGAGGGCCTGCGCACGCTCGCGTCGTGCATAGCTTTGCGAGTCCTTGCCGAACAGCCGCAGCAGCGGATCGATGAGGCGCGGGCCTGCGGCAGGTTCGGGATAGCTGCACGCGAACCGGTCCCAGGCGGCTTGAAAGCGCGCCGCGATTTCAGCCGCCGGGACCTTGTTCTCGGGCATTAGGCGATCGGGAAATCGACCTCGCCGCGCGTGGCACGCCCGAAATCTTCGAGCAGCGCTTTGGTGATCGCACCCGGCGTGAAGCGATATTTGTCGATCTCGCCGACCGGCGTGATCTCGGCGGCCGTACCCGTCAAGAACACTTCTTGGGCTTGCGCCAATTCGTCCGGCCAGATCGCGCGTTCGACGATCTGGATCTGGCGCGCCTTGGCCATCGCGATGACCGAGCGGCGCGTGATGCCGTCGAGGAAGCAATCGGGCTTGGGCGTGTGCAAGACGCCGTCGATCGCCATGAAGATGTTGGCCCCCGTCGCCTCGGCGATCTGGCCGCGCCAATCGAGCATCAGCGCGTCGGCATAGCCGTTCTTCTCGGCCTCGTGCTTCGACATGGTGCAGATCATGTAGAGGCCGGCCGCCTTCGAGCTCGTGGGTGCCGTATTCGGCGCGGGGCGCGACCATTTGGCCCAGCACATGCGAATGCCCTTCTCCTTGTCCGAGAAGTAGCTGCCCCAGGCCCAGCTTGCGATCGCGACATTGATCTTCGATTGCTGGGCCGACACGCCCATCATTTCCGAGCCGCGCCAGGCGATCGGGCGCACATAGCAGTCGGGCTGGCCGTTGGCGGCCACGACCGCGTTGGTGGCTTCGTCGATCTCTTCGACCGTATAGGGGATCTCGAAGCCCAGGATGCGCGCCGAATCGAGCAGGCGCTGCGAATGTTCGCGCAGCTTGAAGACTTTGCCGTTGTAGGCGCGCTCGCCCTCGAACACGGCCGAGGCGTAGTGCAGCCCGTGCGACAGCACATGCAGCTTGGCATCGCGCCAGGGCACGAGTGCGCCGTTCCACCACACAAAACCGTCGCGATCGTCGAAGGGAACCAGAGCCATGGCGGATTTCCTCGCTATAGGGGTCTTTCGTTTCGCCTGCAGGGGTACAGACGCAATTAACGGCCCGTTTTGGGCTTGCGCAAAGAAACACTCTTGCGGCATATATGTCAACAACACTGACGTATTTGGAGCATGAAAAAACCACATGCCTGATTTGCGCCCCGGCCTTCAGCATCTCTATTTGCGCGACGAAGATCTGCGTCTCGGCATCGAGCTGCTGTTCTACGCCTATCGCGATTTCACGGCCGAGCCCGACCGGATGCTCGAGGAAATCGGCTTCGGGCGTGCGCACCATCGCGCGATCTATTTCGTCGGCCGCTATCCGGGCATCAATGTCGGCGAATTGCTGGCGATCTTGCGCATCACCAAACAAAGCCTGTCGCGCGTGCTGGGCGAGCTTGTGCGCAAGGGCTACATCCTGCAGCGCCAGGGCACGTCCGACCGCCGCCAGCGGCGCCTCGAACTGACCGAGCAAGGTGCGGCCCTCGAGCGCAAATTGTCCGAAAACCAGCGCCGACGCATTGCGGCCGCCTACCGGGCCGCGGGACCTGCGGCGGTCGAAGGCTTCCGGCGCGTGATGCTGGGCCTCATCGACGAGCGCGACCGGCGCAAAGTCGCCGCCGAGCCCGCCAAAACGCCGCCGCTTGCCTCGCCGCGCCGCGCTTGAAACTGTCGTCAAATGGTCTGTTGGCAGGCGGACCCCGCAGCCCTAAATTCATGGCCATGCTTGAAGGGGCCCATCTCCTCGTCGTCGACGACGATACGCGCACGCGCGAATTGCTGCGCCGGTTCCTGGCCGAGCAGGGCTACCGCGTGGCCACGGCCGCCGACACGACCGAGGCCGAAGCCCAGCTCGACGCGCTCGCCTTCGACCTCGTGGTGCTCGACGTGATGCTGCCCGGCGAAGACGGCATTGCCTTCACCAAGCGCCTGCGCAGCGCCAAACGCGACGTGCCGATCGTGCTTTTGACCGCGCGCGGCGAAACCGCCGACCGCATCTCGGGCCTCGCCTCGGGGGCCGACGACTATCTGCCCAAACCCTTCGAGCCCGAAGAGCTCGTGCTGCGCATCCGCGCCATTCTGCGCCGCGCCCCGCCGCCCAGCGAAGCGCCCGAGGCCGTCGATTTCGGCGGCTTCCGCTTCGACATTGCGCGCGAGCAGCTCACGCGCGGCACGTCGCAGATCAAGCTCACCTCGGCCGAAATCTCGCTGCTGAAGGTCTTGGCGAGTTCGGCCAATGCGCCCGTGAGCCGCGAGGAGCTGCTGCGCCGCTCGCGCCTGTCGGGCAATGTGCGCACGGTCGACGTAACCGTCACGCGCCTGCGCCCGAAGATCGAAGAAGACCCGCGCAATCCGCGCTTCCTGCAGACGGTGCGCGGGGCCGGCTACCTCCTGCGCACGGATTGACGGCACCAAGATGGGCTCGATCGGAAACACGCTTCGCAACTATCTGCCGCGCACGCTCTATGCGCGCGCCCTCATCATCATCGTCGCGCCGATGGTGCTGGTCCAGCTCGTCGCCGGGCTCGTGTTCTACGACCGTGTCTGGGACACGGTGTCGCGCCGCCTGTCGAACGCGCTGGCGGGCGAGGTGGCCGCCGTCGTGCAGACGCTGGGCCGCTTCCCGGAAAGCGCCGACCGCACGTGGCTGTTCGAGACGATGCATCTGGCCAACGGCTCGACCTACCGCTTCGAGCCGGGTGCGATCCTCGATCGCACGGGGCCGGAAGCGCCGGGCACGCTGCTCGAGCATTATCTCGTCTCAGGCCTCAACGAGCGCGTGCGGCGGCCGTTCCTGCTCGATGCGTGGGGCGATCCGGCGGATCTCAAGCTCGCGGTCCAGCTGCCGGGCGGCGTGCTGCATCTCGTGGCCTCGCGACAGCGCGTGTTCACGACGAACGTCTACGTGTTCCTGCTGTTCATGGTCGGCACGTCGCTGATCTTGATCGCGGTTGCTTCGACCTTCATGCGCAACCAGGTGCGGCCGATCCGGCTTCTGGCCAAAGCCGCCGACGATTTCGGCAAGGGGCGCATCGACACCGAATTCCGCCCGCACGGGGCAAGCGAAGTGCGCCAGGCGGCGGCGGCCTTCCTTACCATGCGCGAGCGCATTGCGCGCCACATGGCCCAGCGCACCGAAATGCTGGCCGGCATCAGCCACGATCTGCGCACGCCGCTCACGCGCATGAAGCTCGAGCTCGCGATGCTGGGCGACCATCCGTCGGCGCAAGGCCTCAAGGCCGATGTGGCCGACATGGCGCGCATGGTCGAATCCTATCTCGCTTTCGTGCGCGGCGAGGGCGAAGAGCAGATCGAGACGACCGATCTTGCGCCCCTGCTCGACGGGCTCATCGCCGCCACCCAGCGCGGCGGCCATTCGGTGGCACTCAGCATCGAAGGCGACCTCACGCTTCCGGTGCGCCCGCACGCGATCAAACGGTGCCTCGAAAACCTCATCGCCAACGCCGTGCGCCACGCGGCCCAAGTGCGCGTCGCCGCCGTGCGGCATGCGTCGGAAGTCGAGATCGCGATCGACGACGACGGCCCCGGCATTCCGGCCGAATCGCGCGAGGACGTTTTCAAGCCGTTCTTCCGCCTCGATCCGGCGCGCAACGCCCAGACCGGCGGCGTGGGCTTGGGCCTTACCATCGCGCGCGACGTGGTGCGCGGCCATGGCGGCGACGTGCGCATCGAGGAATCGCCGATGGGCGGGGCACGCATCCGCATCCGCCTGCCGCTTTAGCGCTGTCGCTCTCGCAACGCCTCCATTTTCGGCCTTGCAGCCGCAGGCCCTGGGGGCTATGTGCAGGCCCACCCATGCCGCCAAGCCCCCAAAGCGGTGCCGCCACGCGCCGCACCTTTGCAATCATCTCGCATCCCGACGCGGGCAAAACGACGCTGACCGAAAAACTTCTGCTGTTCGGCGGAGCGATCCGTTTGGCCGGCCAGGTGAAGGCGCGCGGCGAACGCCGTCGCGCGCGCTCGGACTGGATGGCGATCGAACAAGCGCGCGGCATTTCGGTCACAAGCTCGGTCATGACGTTCGACTATGCGGGTGCCACGTTCAACCTGCTCGACACGCCGGGCCACGAAGATTTCAGCGAAGACACCTATCGCACGCTGACGGCGGTCGATTCGGCCGTGATGGTCATCGACGCCGCCAAGGGCATCGAGACGCAGACGCGAAAACTGTTCGAGGTCTGCCGCCTGCGCGACATTCCGATTTCGGTGTTCGTCAACAAGGTCGACCGCGAAGGCCGCGATCCGTTCGACCTGCTCGACGAAATCGAAAAGACGCTGCAGCTCGACGTGTGCCCCATGGTGTGGCCCGTGGGCATGGGCTCGGATTTCCACGGCTGTTTCGATCTGCGCAGCAACGCGTTCCTGACCGGCAAGGTCGGCGGCAATTACGAACGCACGCAAGCCACAAGCGGCATCGACGACGCCGCCCTCGACGCGGCCGTCGCCGAACGGCCGCTGCGCGAGTTTCGCGAACAGGCGGGTTTGGCGCTGTCGGCATATCCCACGTTCGATCTCGAAGCCTATCGCAGCGGCAACATGACGCCGGTCTTCTTCGGCTCGGCGCTCAAAGACTACGGCGTCGAATCGCTGATCCACGGGCTGGCGGAATTCGCACCCAGCCCGCGCTTCCAGCCCGCCGAGCCGCGCAACATCGATCCCGAAGAAGCGCGCGTGACGGGCTTCGTGTTCAAGGTCCAGGCCAACATGGACCCCAACCATCGCGACCGCATCGCGTTCCTGCGCCTGTGCTCGGGCCGCTTCAAGCGCGGCATGAAGCTCGTGCAGGTGCGCACCGGCAAGGCGATCGCGATCCACAGCCCGATCTTCTTTTTCGCCCAAGAGCGCGAACTTGCCGAAGAAGCTTTGCCCGGCGACATTATCGGCATCCCGAACCACGGGACGTTGCGCGTGGGCGACGCGCTGACCGAGGGCGAAACGCTGCGCTTTACGGGCATCCCCAATTTCGCGCCCGAAATCCTGCGCCGCGTGCGGCTCGACGATCCTTTGAAGGCCAAACAATTGCGCCGCGCCCTCGAAGATCTCGCCGAAGAGGGTGTGACGCAGGTCTTCCGCCCGCTCTTGGGCGCGCAATGGATCGTCGGCGTGGTGGGTGCCCTTCAGATCGACGTGCTCGCCAGCCGCATCGCCGCCGAATACGACGTCAAAGCCGGGTTCGAGCCGGCCCCGTTCGAGGCGGCTCGCTGGGTTTCGAGCAACGATGCGGCGGCACTCAAAAAATTCGTCGACGGCAATCGCGGCAGCCTTGCCGACGACCGCGACGGCGCACCGGTGTTTCTTGCGCGCAATGCGTGGGAGCTCAACCGCATCCAGACCGATTGGCCGGGCCTCACCTTCCGCACCACACGCGAGCGCGGCTGAGTTGCGGGCGTGCTGGTGCTCGCACATTCGCTCGCTATAATGCCGCGTGCCCGCAAGCGACCTTAAATTTGTGTGCCGCGCCACGCTGTCGGTCGGCAACGGCCAGGAACGGCTGGCCACGCGCAATTTCGCCGCCGCCGATGCCGCTGCCGATTGGGCTCTCGTCACGGCCCAGCGCCTGCGCATGGCGCTTGGCACCGCCAATTTCGGCAAGATCGGGGCCGCGATCGAGATCCATATTGTCGGCCATGTGCCGGGCGATCCGGCCGCCGAGAGGGTCACGGTGTTTGCCGGCGCGCTTGGCGCGGCCGACGATTCGCTTTCGTTGCGCGCGCAAGCTTTCGAACGCGACGAGCTGCCGCTGCTGTTCCGCGCGGTCGCTGCGCGCATCGCTTCCAAGCGGCGGCGCAAATATCTCGTGGCCGGGGCGAGCTTCGCGGTTGCAGCCCTCGCCGTCGGACTTGTGATTCTGCTGCCGCCGATTCTCGACGCGGAACTGCAAGCCGAGGCGATTCTTTCGGGCCCGCCGCCCGACATCGACGGGCGCTGGGCCCTCGGCAATCCCGCCACGAATTGCGAGACCAACTATGTCGAGTTCGAACGCCGCCGCTACACGGCCGTGATCGGCGCCAATCGCCAGAGTTTCGATGCCGCCTATTCGCAGCCCACGCCGGCCACGATGCGCATCGAATACGGCCAAGGTGGGGTGCGGCTGGCCCAGACTTTCAGTCTGCCGGGCGAAAATGGGCGCATGACGATCGCAAATATCGAGGCAAGCGACCCCACCATCGAAAATACCGCCCGCCGCGCCATCGGCACGGTCTTGCGAAAATGCCCGCCGCCGACCCCGCCGCGCTAGTGTCATTTCAGCGTCAAACGCTTGTAATGAAACCCGATTCCGGTTGTGGGATGCGGTCGGCCGGTGTCCGGTTTGGGGCGTGACACGCACAAAACGCTGCTCCGGACGCTGCAACCATGCGAATCGCGCTTGTTGCTAATTTTTTGTTAAGCGGTTATGGACATAACCGGTAACTGACATCTAGGAGTGATCAATATGCCTACAGGTACGGTCAAGTGGTTCAACGGCACCAAGGGTTACGGCTTCATCCAGCCGGAAAGCGGCGGCGCTGACGTGTTCGTTCATATCTCGGCGGTCGAGCGCGCTGGGCTTCGCGGTCTGAATGAAGGCCAGAAGGTGTCGTACGAAGAAAAGCCCGATCCCAAGAAGGGCAAGACTTCGGCCGACAATCTGAAGGTCATCTAAGCCTTTTTCGGCTTCGCAAGTCCCCTCGGGGGCTTGCGGCAACGACGCGCCCCGCCATACCAGGTTTTGCCTTTTCGGGTTCACCCTGTCAGGCTGGGCGCTTCTTGCGGTACTGCGCTGGTTCCGATTCAGCTGCCCTCAATGGTTACTTGCTCTCCACCGTGAGGGCGAGTCGACCGGCAACCGATTCCCCAGGCTTCAGATCGATCGTACCCGTTTCGCGCCAACCCTTGGCCGCGAGATTGAAGCCGTTTGCGACGTGCGAAACGGGTTCGAGGCACAAATAATCGATATTGCGCGGCCGATGGACCACCATCTGCCCGAAAATTTCGTCTGCGCGCAGCGTGAGGCCGAGGCCAAGCCCGGTTTCGAACGCGGCAGACCCATCCCATCCGCCCAAATAGCGCGTCCCGCCTGAGCGATCGAGCGTGAGCCCGCCTTGGGGGGCTGCCGTCGTTTCGCCGGTCGGCAGATTGAGGTCGTCCTGCAGCCATTCGGTTTTGGCGTCGAGTGCAACCGCCGGATCGCCGGAGATCGCAAAATACGGATGCCAGCCGATCCCGGCGGGCGCGGGGTCGGAAGCTTTGTTGCGCAGTTCGATGGCGACGTTGAGCGTTGCGTCCTCGACCCAAAAACGCTGCGTGGCCGAAAACGCCCATGGCCATTGCGTATCGCCGACATGCTCGATGGCGAGCGTGAGGCTGGTCGCACTTTGGGCCGCGACCTGCCAGGGCCGCAATTGCGTGTGGCCGTGCAGCGTGTGCGGCTTGGCATCCGGATGCGGGGCGAGCGCATAGGTTTTGCCTGCGTGCAGCACTTGCGCGTCGGCAATGCGGTTCGAATAGGGGATCAGTGGATAGGCCCCGCCTTTGGGCCAACTCGGCGGCAAGGCCGGGTCGGCGCCGATCGGCACCAGCACGTCGCGCGGCGTCTCGCCGCCGAGATATTGCAGGCGAGAAATTCGCCCGCCCAGTTCCGGCAGTGCTTCCACAAGCAAATGCCGATTGCCGAATTCGAATCGATCCATGCGGCCAAGCTTAGGCCGTTCGGCTGTCCGATGCACGTTCGCTGCGTTCGTCGACATGCCAGCCCGATGTGGCGAGCCCGGTCTTCAGCGCGTCGCTTTCGTCGGCCGCGAGATCGATCTTGCCGGGATTGAGCAACCCGTGCGGATCCATGCGGCGTATGAATGCGATGTCGGCGTCGGACACCACCTTCATGCCGACCGCGCGCACCGAGGTGGTGTGCGAGTTCGCAACCTGGCCGCCGCCGGCCTGGATCTGGGCCACGATGGCGCTCATCTGCTCTTCGTTCTCGTACACGAACAGCGGCGAGCCGACAGCCACGAGACGGCCTTGGGATTTCTGGAACTCGAGCCGGAAGGGCAGGCGACCGGCAAAAAGCGGATGCAGATCGGCGATCTGGCGTTTGAGATCCGAACCTGCGAACAGCGTTTGCACGCTCGTGAATTTGGGATCGCGCTTCTGCACCTGTGCCAAACTGTGGCCGTAGCAGAATTTGTAGAGCGGCTCGCCGTAAGGGCCTTGGCCCTCGCTTGCTTCGCTCACAAGCTTGCCGCCGAATTCTTCGGCGAGTTCCACAAGCTCGTCGCGATGCTGCTTGGCCACCATCGCCGACAGCATCGTGTGGCCCGCGGGCACAATACCGGCCATCGTCGGCATCAATTGCGCGATCGGCCATTCTTGCAGCGACAGCACTTTGAGCAGGATCGAATCCTCGTGCCCGGCCCGCACGCCGCATTCCAGCGCCGACGCGAAGTCGGAAAACGCGAAGACCGTCTCGCGCCATTCCCAGGCCGGGGCGAGCGGCAGTTCGATTTCGGTGATGAGGCCGTTGGTGCCGTAGGCATGGTGGGCAAGGCCCGTCGCCTTGCCGCGCAGCTCGATCGTTTGCGGCTCGGCCTCGATGCTCAGCAATTCGATCGCCGAAATATTGCCGCGATCGCGCAGCAGCCCGTAGCGGATGCTGCCGATGCCGCCAGAGCCCCCGGCGATGAAGCCTGCGAGCGTCGAGGCATGGCGTGTGGAAGGGTGGATGCGCAGCTCGAGCCCGCGTGGACGCAACTCGGCATCGAGCGCTTCCATATTGGTGCCGGCGCGGGCGCGCACATGCGTGGGCGTGACAGCGACGATGCCGCTGAAGCCGCAGAAATCGACGAGCACGCCGCCGTCGAGCGGCACGCTTTGGCCGTAATTGGCCGTCCCGCCGCCGCGCGCGATGAGTTTGATGCCGTGCGCCACCGCCGCCTTGATGATCGCTGCGATCTCTTCGCGCGTTTTTGGCGCCACGATCGCGTCGGCGATGCGGCCACGCAGCGATTTGCGCAAGAGCGGGCTCACGGCCGACCAGTCGCGGCTCATCGCCTTCAGCGTTTGCGCGTCTTCGCTGTAGGCGATGGCACCCAGCGCTTGGCGAAAAAGCGCGAGGCGGGCGGCGTCATCGGCATCGCGTTTCGTGATCGAATCGGCCATTTCCAGCCTTCCGCCAGAATGCTGAATTTTTGGGCGCGCCGTGCTGCGGACGCGCCCAAAACGATGCAACAACGGCGCCAAGCAGCGGCCGAATTTGTCCGCTTGCTGGCACAATGCTTGCTGCGCAAGAGGCCTGTCGGCAGGCGCATCGGGCGCTTGCGCATGTTTTCGGTGGGAGCCCTTCGATGATCGCTCGCCTGGCAACTGGCCTTGCCCTTGTGGCGGCCCTCTTCGCCCCGCAAATCGCGCAAGCCCAGGAAAAAATGACGTTCCTCAGCAGTTGGCGCGCCCAGGCTGAGCATGGCGGTTACTACCAGGCCGTGGCCAAGGGCATGTACCGCGCCTGCGGCCTCGACGTGACGATCCGCATGGGCGGCCCCGGTACGGACGCCAAGGCGCTGCTGGCGGGCGGTGCCGTGGACGGCATGATGGGTTCGTTCACCGACGATCCGTTCCGCCTCAACGAGGCGGGCTTTGCGGCCCAGGCCGTGATGGCCTCGTTCCAGAAGACGCCGCAGATCCTGATGACGCATCCGGGCAACGGCATCGAAAAGCTCGAAGACATGAAGGGCCGTCCGATCATGATCGGGCAGAGCTCGCGCACGACCTTCTGGCCGTTCCTGCGCGCGCGCTACGGCTTCACCGACGCGCAGATCCGCGCCTACAATTTCCAGATGGGTCCGTGGCTCGTCGACAAGATGGCGATCCAGCAAGGCTTCGTGTCGAGCGAGCCGTTCAAGGTGCGAACGGAAGCCAATGTCGAGCCCGTCGTGTTCATGCTGTCGGATCTCGGGTATCTCAGCTACTCGTCGATGCCGATCTTCCCGACCAAGACGATCCGCGAGAAGCCGCGCGCGATCCAATGTTTCGTCGATGCGACGACCGACGGCTGGATCGATTTCTTCCGCGATCCCGCCCCCGCTTCGGTGCTGATCAAGCGCGACAACCCGGACAACACCGACGCGCTGATCGCCTATGCCATCGACAAAATGAAGAGTTACGGTATCGTCGAAACGGAAGACACGAAGCGTCTGGGCATCGGTGCGATGACCGAGGCGCGCTTCCGCGGCCATTTCGAGATGATGCGCGACGAGGGTCTCTACAAGCCGGATTTCGACTGGCGTTCGGCCTTCACGCTCGACTTCATCAACAAGCGCCGCGGCCTTTGAGAATTTAAGAGGAGGAGCGATCCATGCTGGTCACGCAACAGCCGGTTCTGCGCCGTTTCTGGTACCCGATCCTGCCCGTGGGCAAGCTCGGCGATGCGCCCTACGGCTTCACGCTGCTGGGCCTGCCCATCGTGCTGTGGCGCAAAGAGGACGGCTCGATCGCCTGCATCGAAGATCGCTGCTGCCATCGCTCGGCCAAACTTTCGCTCGGCTATCTCGAAGGCGGCAACGTCGTGTGCGGCTACCATGGCTGGACGTTCGACGCGTCCGGCAAATGCGTGCGCATTCCGCAGCGCGAGAACCCCGAGGCGACCGGCAAGATGGGCGTGTCGGGCTATCGTGCCGTCGAGCGCTACGGCCATGTGTGGGTGGCTCTTGGCGAACCGTTGGCCGATCTGCCCTATATTCCGGAGGCCGACGAGCCGGGCATGCGCAAGATCGACCAGTTTTTCGAGCCGTGGAAAATCGGCGCGTTGCGGCTCATGGAGAACTCGTTCGACAACGCGCATGTGGCCTTCACGCATCGCAAGACGTTCGGCGAAGCCTCCGAGCCGATCCCGGCCAAGAACGAACTCGAAGAATACGATTACGGCTTCCATCTGCGCGCCGAGATCCCGGTCAAAATCCGCGGCGACCTCGCGACCAAGGTTTTGAGTGCGGGCGAGGGCGACACGGTTCGAAAACTCAAGAACACGTGGTTCATGCCGTTCGTGCGGCGCCTGGGCATCACGTACCCGAACGGCCTGCGCCACACGATCATCACGGCTGCGACGCCGATGACCGACGACACGACGATGCTCGTGCAATGGTGCTATCGCTCGGACACCGAAGAGCAGGCGCCCGCCGCCGACATCGTGGCGTTCGACCGGCTTGTGACGCTCGAGGACAAAGTGATTCTCGAATCCTGCGATCCGGACGTGCCGCTCGACGAGCGGTTCGAAACGCACATGCCGAGCGACATGCCGGGCCTGCGCATGCGCCGCATGCTGCGCGAGCTTCTCGCCCGTCATGGCGAAACCGAAGCGACGCGCCATCGCCGCCCGGCGCAGGCGGCCGAATAACGGAGGTTTCGACCATGTTGCCGACGCAACAACCCGTTCTGCGCCGCTTCTGGTATCCGGTCATGCCGGTGGGCCGCATCGCCGACGGCCCGCAGCCTTTCACGCTGCTCGGCGAAGCCATCGTCGTGTGGCGCAAGCCCGACGGCAGCTTGGCCGCCATCGCCGACCGCTGCTGCCACCGCACGGCCAAACTGTCGCTGGGCTATCTCGAGGGCGGCAATATCGTGTGCGGCTATCACGGCTGGACGTTCGACGGGACGGGCAAATGCGTGCGCATTCCGCAGCGCGAGAATCCCGAAAACACCGGCCGCATCGCGGTCGACGGCTACAAGGCGACGACGCGCTACGGCCATGTGTGGGTGGCACTCGGCGAGCCCTTGTGCGAGCTGCCGCAGATCCCCGAGGCCGAAGAGCCGGGTTTCCGGCGCATCGACCAGTTCTACGAAGAATGGGCGATCGGCGCTCTGCGGCTCATGGAAAACTCGTTCGACGTGGCGCACCCGGCCTTCGTGCATCGCAGCACCTTCGGCGACACGTCGCGCCCCTTGCCGCCCGTGATGCCGACCGTGGCCGAGGGCCCGTGGGGCTTCGACTATTTCGTCGAAAGCGAAGTGTCGGTGCGCGGCACGGATGCGGCCGAAACGCTCAAAGTCGCCGAAGGGACCACCACGCGTCGGCGCACCAACACCTGGTACATGCCGTTCGTGCGGCGCTTGGGCATCACCTACCCGAACGGTCTGCGCCACACGATCGTGACGGCCGCAACGCCGATGACCGACGACCGCACGATGCTGGTGCAGTTCTGCTTCCGCAACGACACCGAAGAGATGGCCTCGACCGAGCAGGTCATCGCCTTCGACCGCAAGATCATCGAGGAGGATCGGCGCATCCTCGAAGGCTGCAGTTGGGACGTGCCGCTGGCCGTGGTCGATGGCGAGGAATTCCACATGCCGTCCGACCGGCCGGGCCTTGCCATGCGCCGCAAGCTGCGCGAATTGCTGGAAGCGCACGGCGAACAGGAAACGCGCGCGGCCCCGCACTCCGCTCCAGTCGCTGCCGAATGAGTGCCGGCGGCGCCGACGGCGCGTGGGCCCGCCATTCGCGCTACGCGCTTCCGGCCGGGGCGGGCCTCGTGTTCCTCGCCGCCTGGGAGTGGGCGGTAGCGGCGTGGAACGTGCCCAAATTCGTGCTGCCGCCTCCGAGCCTTATTGCCGCCGCGCTGATCAACGACGGCCCCTCGCTTCTGAACTCGCTGTGGTTCACGACCAAGGTGACGCTCGGCGCGTTTTTCTCGGCCGTGGCGACGGGCATCAGCCTCGGCGTTTTGTTCACGCTCAACCGCACGCTCGAGCGCACGCTCTGGCCTTATGCCGTGATGCTGCAGGTGACCCCCGTCGTGGCGATCGCCCCCTTGGTCATCATCTGGATCGGCTTCGAAAAACTGTGGCTCGCTTTGCTGATCCTTGCCTGGCTTGTGGCGTTTTTTCCGATCCTTTCGAACACCACGATCGGCCTCTCCTCGGCCGACCACGGGCTCAAGAATCTGTTCGAGCTCTACGGCGCTTCGCGCTGGAAGCGCTTCCGCTATCTGCAGTTCCCGTCGGCCTTGCCCTACATACTGGGCGGCGTGCGCGTGTCGGGCGGCTTGGCGCTGATCGGCGCGGTCGTGGCGGAATTCGTGGCCGGGTCGGGTACGGCCACCGGCCTTGCCTGGCGCATCGTCGAGAGCGGCAACATGCTCAATATCCCGCGCATGTTTGCGGCCCTCTTGATGCTGTCGGTGTTCGGCATCGTGCTGTTCTATCTCACCATGTGGCTGCAATGGGCGCTCCTGCATCGCTGGCACGAGAGCCAAGTGCGGCGCGAGAATTGAGCGCGACCATGCCCCTGTCCGAACCCAAACCCCTCGTGCGCCTTGCCGGCATTCGCAAGGTTTTCTCGAACGGCACGGAGGCCATTCGCGGCCTCGATCTCGACGTGCGCAGCGGCGAGTTCATCTCGCTGTTGGGCCCCTCGGGCTGCGGCAAGTCGACCGCCTTGCGCATGATCGCGGGCCTCGGCGAGCCCAGCGAGGGCACCATCGACTGGCCGTCTTCGAGCTACGATGCGGCCGGAAGGCCGGAGCGCGAGATCGGCTTCGTGTTCCAGGAGCCGACCTTGATGCCGTGGGCGACGGTGTTCGACAACGTGGCCTTGCCCTTCACGCTCAAGGACCGGCCCAAGGGCGACGTGCCCGCGCGCGTTCACGAAGCGCTCGCCATGGTCGGGCTCGACCGTTTCGCCAAATCTTATCCACGCGAATTGTCGGGCGGCATGAAGATGCGCGTGTCGATCGCGCGCGCCCTCGTGCTGCGGCCCAAAGTGCTGCTGATGGACGAGCCCTTCGCGGCCTTGGACGAAATCACGCGCTTCAAGCTCAACAACGACCTGCTGGGCCTGTGGGAGAAGCAGCGCTGGACGGTCGTGTTCGTGACCCACAGCGTCTATGAGAGTGTGTATCTCTCGACGCGCATCGTGGTGATGGCGGCACGGCCGGGCCGCGTGGTGGGCGAACTCGACGTGCCCGCCCCCTATCCGCGCGGAACGAATTTCCGCACCTCGCAGCCCTACAACGATCTGTGCCGCAATGTGTCGGAGATGCTCGACCGCGCGATGGATGCCGATCCAGCTGTGCCCTAGGTCCGGATGGTGGGCGCTACAGGGATTGAACCTGTGACCCCTACCATGTCAAGGTAGTGCTCTCCCGCTGAGCTAAGCGCCCATCCGGACCGGGAAGGCGCGGAATATACCGATCCTCGCTTTTTTGGCAAGCCTTCGAAACGACCCCAGCCCGATGCCCGCTTCTTTATCGCGACCGCCGGCCCCGACCTACGAACCCGATCCGCCGTTCGAAATCGTGCCGACGACGGCAGCGGCGGCCCCGCTTGTGTTCTCCTCGCCGCATTCGGGGGCCCATTATTCGGCCGATTTCCTGGCTTCCTCGCGCCTCGACCCGACCGTGCTGCGCCGCTCGGAAGACGCGTTCGTCGACGAACTTTTCGCCGCCGCCGCCGCCGCGAACGGTGCTGCCCTCATCAAGGCCCTGTTTCCGCGCGCCTACGTGGATCCCAACCGCGAGCCGTGGGAACTCGACCCGGCGATGTTCGAGGGGCCCTTGCCGGCCTTCGTGAACCGCCAGTCGCCGCGCGTGGCGGGCGGGCTCGGCACGGTGGCGCGCGTGGTGGCCAACGGGGCCGAAATCTACCGCCACAAGCTCGATTTCGCCGAAACGCGCCGGCGCATCGAAGCGCTCTACATGCCCTACCATGCGGCCCTCGAAGCGCTGCTTGCCAAAACCCAAGCGCAGTTCGGCATGTGCCTGCTGGTCGATTGCCATTCGATGCCGTCGGTCGGCGGGCCGATGGACCGCGACCCGGGTCGTCGTCGCCTCGATTTCGTGCTCGGCGACTGTTTCGGGGCGGCTTGCGCGCCCGTCGTGATCGCGACGGCCGAGACCTGCCTGCGCGATTTGGGCTACGCGGTGGGCCGCAACGACCCTTACGCCGGCGGCTTCATCACGCGCCATTACGGCACGCCCGCGACCGCTCGCCATGCGCTGCAGATCGAGATCAATCGCGGCCTCTACATGGACGAACTCGCGATCGCCAAAGCGCCGGGCTTTGCCAAGCTTGCGGCCGATCTGGGCCTGCTGGTCCAGAAGCTCGCCGATCTTTCGCGTACCTTGGTGCCGCAAGCCGCATGAGCGCCGAACTTTCGATTCGCGATTCGGCCGAGGCCGACATCGCCGCCATTCAGGCGATCTACGCGCACCACGTGACGCACGGCCTCGGCAGCTTCGAGGAAGCGCCGCCCGACATCGAAACGATGGCCGAGCGGCGCGCAGCCCTGCTTGCCAAAGGCCTGCCCTACATCGTGGCCACACGCGCCGGCAAAATCGTCGGCTACGCCTATGCCGGGCCCTTCCGGCCGCGTGCGGCCTACCGCTATTCGCTCGAGGACTCGATCTACGTGGCGCCCGATGCGGTCGGCGGCGGCATCGGGCGCGGCTTGCTCGTCGAGCTGCTTGCCCGCGCCGAAGCGTGGGGCGCGCGCCAGATGGTCGCCGTGATCGGCGACAGTGCGAATGCCGGCTCGATCGGTCTGCACAAGTCGCTCGGCTTCCGCATGGTTGGCGTGTTCGCGGCGATCGGCTACAAACATGGACGCTGGGTCGACAGCGTGATGATGCAGCGTCCGCTGGGGCGCGGGGCGCAAGCACCCCCCGATGCGCCAAGCTGAGGAGAAAACATGACCGAAGCCACGTTGGGGGCCGCCCTCGATCTGCACGCCAAAGGCAAGCTCGCCGAGGCCGAGGCGATCTATGCGCAACTCCTCGCATCGAACCCCGACGATCTCGACGCGCTCAATCTCGGCGGCTTGGCGCTGCATGCGCTCGGCAAACGTCCGGCGGCGATCGCACGCCTCAAGCAGGCGATCGCACTTGCCCCGGACTTCGCCGATGCGCACGCCAATCTTGGGGCCGTCTACCGCGCCGAAGAGCGCAGCGACGATGCCGCCGCGTGCTTCCAGCGTGCGCTCGATCTCGAGCCCGGCAACGGCTTGGCGGCCAACAATCTCGGCCTCGTGCGCATGAGCCAGGGGGCGTATCTCGAAGCGATCGGCTTACTGTCGCAGGCGCGCGCCTTGATGCCGGGCCAGCCCGACATCGTGATCAATCTGTCGATCGCCTACATGCGCTACGGCGACTACGCCAAAGCGCTGTCGATCCTCGACATGCTGGCCGAAGCGGCACCCAAAGACAAACGCGGCCATTTCGGGCGCGGGGCGGCGCTGCTTGGCTTGGGCCGTCTCGACGAAGCGCGCACGGCCTTCGACCGCGCCCTTGCCCTCGATCCCGACTACGAAGCCGCCCGCCAACAGCGCGATGCGCTGGCCTGAAAGGGCTGCGGCCTGAAATAGGTTACCAAACGCGACAAAGCGCGACGGCAACCTATATATTCCTTTGATTTTGCAGGGATGTCGCCTCGGCGCGGATTTGTGTTACGTCGCCGAGTAGCCCTGTAGAACCGGGAAAAAACCTTCTTCACGATGAGAAACAGCGCCCCGCCACGCAGCGTGTGGCGGATGCATTATAGAAGCATATTCCTGGAGTTTTGGCAAGGCTCAGGCTGGGCCGACGCTCGTCCCGGTTTTCGGATCGTAGCGCCCGCCGCCGAGATGCTTGTTGCCCCACGCCATGATTTGCAGAAGAACAGGCTCGAGAGATTTTCCCAGATCGGTGAGGCGATATTCGTAGCGGACGGGATTCTTCTGGTAGGCAACGCGCCGCAGCAAGCCCCAGGCCTGAAGGCGCTTGAGCCTTTCGGACAGGATGTTCGAGGGAATGCGCTCCGCGCTGTCCTGCAGCGCTTGGAACGTCAGTTTGCCGTGCCACATCAGATCGCGAACGATCAGCAGGGTCCATTTGTCGCCTGCCAGCTCCAACGTGCGCGCGATCGAACAGGTCGAACGATATTCGCGTTTCGCGGCCATGCGAGAACCTCCCTTGCGACCCGGAACAACTTCGAGCTTTCGGGCCTCGACGAGGCTAGCAGAGTCACTTGCAGAACGAAAGTGTATGGCTTAAGGTCACTTCGTTTTTGCAAGTCACTGGCCGCGAACGCCGCCGAACCGAGGACGCGAATCGATGAACAGGATCTTGCTGGCCCATGCCGCCGCAGCGACCGCAGCCTTGAGTGCCGGCGTCGCTGTGGTCGCGACGCGCTTTCTGGTCGGCGAGGTCGATCCGTTGTCGCTGGTCTTCTACCGGTACGTGATCGCCGTCTTTTGCTTCGCGCCGTTTCTGTCGGCGATATGGCCGCGCGAGCGGCTCGAAGCTGCCGCCTGGGCCAAGATCGCGGCCTTCGGCGTGCTCTTTTTCGTGCTGTTCCCGTGGGCCTTCAATGCGGCCTTGCGCCATATCCCGGCCGCACGCGGCGCTGTCGGGCTGGCGACGATCCCGATCCAGACGCTCATTGTGGCGGCGGCGTTCGGGCGCGAGAAATTGACGTCGAACAAGGTCGTCGGCGTGTTGCTGGCGTTTGTCGGCATTCTCACGGCGTTCGGCACCGCCGCCTTCGTTGACGGCGACGCCGAGCATCTTCTGGGTGACGGTCTGATGCTTCTCAGCGCTCTGTGCGCGGCTGTCTATTCCGTGTTCGGCCGTCCTGTCCTGCTGCGCCATGGGCCGCTTTTTGTCACGGCCGCGGGCATGTTCTTCGCGGTCGTCGCACTTTTGCCTTACATGGCGCTGAGCCAGGGGCTTGCGGCGTGGCCGAGCCTCTCGGCGCATGGTTGGGCAACGCTGCTCTTTCTCGGCACGGTCGCGGGGACGGTGCAATTCTCGCTGTTCATGTGGGCGCTGCGCAGCCTGCCGCCAACGACGACCGTTCTGTACCTGACGCTGAATCCGATCACGGCAATGCTGCTGGGCATCCTCGTTTTGGACGAGCAGCTGACCGTCGAACTGCTCGTCGGAATGGCATTGGTCCTGGTCGGCATCCTTGTCGGCTCGGGCGCCGCACTGCGGCCCGGCAAGGCCGCGTAAGGCCGATTCAAGTGCCGCGGCGAGTCGAGAGGGCGGCGCGCTCGGCATGCAGCACGCGCCAAACGTCGATGGCGTCGCCGCTCTCGATATAGAAGATCAGATGCGGGTAGCGTTTCACGGGCCAGCATCTGAGACCGGGCAGAAGCAAGACGGCCGCGTGCCAAAACGTCGCTTGACAAAATGAACGAACATTCATTTTATAGCTTCCATCATGCCCAAGCTTGCCGACCACGACCGCGCCGACCGGCGCACGCGCATTCTGGATGCGGCCAAGGAATGTTTCGTGCGCCACGGGTTCCACAGCGCTTCGATGCAGCAGATATGCGCTGCCGCCGGCATGAGTGCGGGCAATCTCTACCGCTATTTCGCCTCGAAGGACGCGCTGATCGCAGGGCTCTGCGCGCGCGACATGGACGATGCCGCCGCAGGCTTGGCGCAAGTGCGCCGCAGTGCTGACATTCTGGCCTCGCTCGAAGCTTTGATGGTGCAGCATCTGTGCGGCCGCAGCCTTGCCGACTACGCTTTGTGGACCGAGACCACGGCCGAAGGCTCGCGCAATGCCGCCGTGGCGGCACTGGGCTTGCGCGTGCACGAATTCATCCGCACGACGCTCGAAGACATCGTGCGCGAGGGCATTGCCGCAGGCAGTCTGCGCGCCGATTGCGAGCCCAAGCGCATCGCCATGTTCCTGGTCGCCCTGTTCGACGGGCTCGTCGTGCAGTTGAGCCGCGTGCCCGGCTACGATCCGCGGCCCGACATCGCGCACACGATGCGCTTGCTGCGCGCCGACCTGCTGTCGCCCGAATCGAAACGTTCTGAAACCAAACGTCTTGATCCAAAGCAGCGCCGCGCGCGTAAGCTGCCTTCCCGCATCGGAGTCCCCCGCAAATGAACCGTGCCGCAATTCTGTTCGCAACTGCCCTTGCTGCGGCACTGCCCTTCGGCGCAAACGCGGCCGGTCCGCCGGCGGCACCGTCGCCGACGGTCACGGTCGTTGCGGCCGCCGCACGCGAACTCGTGGACCGGCAGCGCGTGACCGGCACGCTCGTGCCGCGCGAAGACGTGCTCGTGTTCGCCGAAAACGACGGCGTGCGCATCGTCGACGTGCTCGCCGACGAAGGCAGCGTGGTCGTGCAAGGCCAAGTGCTCGCGCGGCTGTCGCGCGATCTGCTCGACGCGCAGCTGGCGCAGAATTCGGCGCAGCTGCAACGCGCCACGGCCGCGATCTCGCAAGCCCGTGCCCAGATCGTGCAGGCGGAAGCGGCCTACAACGAAGCAGTACCCGCACTCGAACGCGCGCGTGCGCTGCGCGCCAACGGCAATGCGACGGAAGCGACCGTCGAGCAGCGCCTGTCGGCGTTTCGCGCGGCCGAAGGCCGGCTTGCAGGGGCCCGCGACGGGCTTACGTTTGCGAACGCGGAGCGCGCGCAGATCGAAGCGCAGCGCCGCGAGCTTTCCGTGCGTGCCGAGCGCAGCGAAGTGAAAGCACCGCGCGGCGGGCTCGTGTCGCGCCGCTCGGCGCGCATCGGCCAGATGACCGGCGGCACCGAGCCCTTGTTCCGCATTCTCGCCGACAGCGAAATCGAGCTCGAAGCCGAATTGCTGGAGACGCGCCTTGCCGGCATGCGCGAAGGCATGAAGGCCACGATCCATGCCGCCAACGGCACCGACGTGCCGGGACGCGTGCGCCTCATCCCCGCCGAAGTCGACCGCACGACGCGGCTGGGCAAGCTGCGCATCGCCCTTGCGGCCGCCCCGCAGGCGGCCGAGGCGGGTTTGCGCATCGGCACATTCGCGCGGGGTACTGTCGAGCTAGCGCGCAAGACGGCGCTGGCCATTCCCGCAGGCTCCGTCGTTTATGGCGAGGGCCAAGCAACCTTGCAGATCGTCGTGGACGGCAAGATCGTCGTGCGCAAAGTGGCGCTGGGCCTCGTCGCCGACGGTTGGGCCGAAATCCAGAGCGGCATTGCGGCGGGCGATCTTGTTGTCGCGCGTGCCGCCCCTTTCTTGCGCGAGGGCGACCGCGTACGCACGCAAACGGCGACGGAGTAACGCGCCATGGCATTCCCCGTTTCGGCCTGGGCCATCAAAAAGCCGCTGCCCTCGATCGTGCTGTTCCTGGTGCTGACGGTGCTGGGCCTCTACGGTTTTGCCAAGCTCCCGATCACGCGCTTCCCCAATATCGACGCGCCCTTCGTGTCGGTGACGGTCACGCAAGCCGGGGCCGCCCCCACCGAGCTCGAAACGCAGGTGACCAAAAAGGTCGAAGACGCGGTCGCAGGCCTGCTCGGCGTCAAACACATCACGTCCAGCATCAGCGAAGGCGTGAGCACCTCCACGATCGAATTCCGCTTGGAGGTTTCGGCCGACCGCGCGCTCAACGACGTCAAAGACGCGATCGCGCGCATCCGCTCGGATTTGCCGCGCACGATCGACGAGCCGATCACGCAGCGCGTCGATATCGCAGGCCTGCCGATCGTGACCTTTGCGGCGCGCGCACCGCAAATGTCGGTCGAAGAATTGTCGTGGTTCGTGGACGACGTGATCGCGCGCGATCTGCAAGGGATTCGCGGCGTGTCCAAGATCGAGCGCGTGGGCGGCGTGGAGCGCGAGATCCGCGTCACACTCGATCCCGACCGGCTCGCCGCGTTCGGCGTGACGGCGGCCGAGGTCAATCGCCAACTGCGCGCCACGCATGTGGACTTGGCCGGCGGGCGCGGCGAAATCGCGGGGCGCGAGCAATCGATCCGCACGCTTGCGGGCACCGACACGCTGGCCGAACTTGCCGAGACCGCGATTTCGCTGTCGGGCGGACGCAAGGTGCGGCTCGACGAACTTGGGAACGTCACCGACGGCTCGGCCGAGCGGCGCACCTTCGCGCGCATCAACGGCGAGCCTGTGGTGGCGTTTGCGGTGAGCCGCTCCAAGGGTGCGAGCGACGCAACCTTGGCCAAACTCGTGCAGACGCGCATCGCGGCCCTCCAGACGCGCTATCCGGACGTCGCCATCCAGCAGATCGACACGTATGTCGCCTACACGCTCGGCAACTACCATTCGGCGATGGCGAGCCTCGTCGAGGGTGCGCTCTTGGCCGTCGTCGTGGTGCTGGTGTTCTTGCGAAACTGGCGCGCGACGCTGATTACCGCGATGGCCCTGCCGCTCGCGATCATCCCGACATTCTTCGCGATGGACCTCATGGGGTTCTCGCTCAATCTCGTGTCGCTGCTTGCGATCACGCTGGTGACCGGCATTCTCGTCGACGACGCGATCGTCGAAATCGAGAACATCGTGCGCCACATGCAGATGGGCAAATCGCCGTGGCAGGCAGCGCTCGAAGCCGCCGACGAGATCGGCCTCGCGGTCGTTGCGATCACACTCACGATCATCGCGGTGTTCGCCCCCGTGAGCTTCATGGGCGGCATCGTCGGCCAGTATTTCAAGCAATTCGGGCTCACGGTGGCGGCGGCGGTGTTTTTCTCGCTGCTCGTCGCCCGCCTCATCACGCCGATGATGGCGGCCTATTTCATGCGGCCCGTGGCGCACCGCGAAGGTCCGCCGGGGCGCGTGATGGCGCTTTATTTGCGCGCCATCGGCTGGTCGGCGCGCCATCGCTTTGCGACCGTCGGGCTCGGGCTTGCGATCTTCGCGGGCTCGGTCATGTCCACCCAAGCGCTGCCCTCGGGCTTCCTGCCCGGCGAGGATGCCGCGCGCAGCCTGCTCGTGGTCGAATTGCCGCCGGGTGCGCGGTTGGCCGACACCGAAGCCAAAACGAGTGCGATCGCCGAGCGCCTGCGCGCCCGGCCCGAAGTGCTGAGCGTGTTCGTGGACGGCGGGCGCACGCCCAACGGCGGGCGCGAAGTGCGCCGCGCCACGCTCACGATCGCGTTCGTGCACAAGAGCCAGCGCGCCAAAAAACAGAAGGCGCTCGAGGCCGAGATCTTGCGCGAGCTTGCCGACGTGCCGGACATCCGCTTCTGGCGCTTGGCCGACAACGGCCAGCGCGGCCTGTCGCTGCTCGTGGCGGGCGACGATCCCGTGCTCACGGCCGATGTGTCGTCGCGGCTTGCCGCCGAGATGCGCACGCTGCCGATGCTGCAGGGCGTGATCTCGACGGCCGCCCTCGACCGCGCCGAAATCCGCGTGCGGCCGAAGCCCGAGCGCGCGGCCGAGCTCGGCGTTTCGACCGACACGATCGCCGAGACGCTGCGCGTGGCCACGATCGGCGACATCGGCGCCAATCTCGCCAAGTTCGATGTCGGCACGCGCCAGGTGCCGATCCGCGTGCAGCTCGAACAGACCGCGCGCGGCGAGCGCGAAACGCTCGAGACGCTCAAAGTGCCCACCGCGCGCAGCGGGCCTGTGCCGCTTGCGGCCGTGGCCGACATCGAGTTCGGCCAGAGCCCGACCGCGATCGACCGCTACGACCGGCGCCGCCGCATCGCGGTCGAGGCCGATCTGCTCGGCACCGACGCGTTGGGCGGGGCCATCGACGCGATCCTCGATCTGCCGACCGCGCGCAGCCTGCCGCCGGGCGTGGAAATCCGCACGACGGGCGACGCCGAGATCATGGGCGAGGTGTTCGAAGGATTCGCGCTTGCGATGGGGGCGGGCATCTTGATGGTGTTCGGCGTGCTCGTGCTGCTGTTCGGCTCGTTCCTGCAGCCGATCACGATTCTGTTTTCGCTGCCGCTGTCTTTCGGCGGCGTGGCGATCGCACTCCTGCTCACGCAAAAGCCGATGTCGATGCCGGTCGTGATCGGCATTCTGATGCTGATGGGGATCGTGACCAAAAACGCGATCATGCTCGTCGATTTCGCGGTCGAGGAGATCGCGCGCGGCGTGGATCGCGTGACGGCGATCGTCGATGCGGGCGCCAAACGCGCCAGGCCCATCGTGATGACCACGCTGGCGATGGCGGCGGGCATGCTGCCCTCGGCCTACGGGGTCGGCGACGGCGGCGAGTTCCGCTCGCCGATGGCGGTCGCGGTGATCGGCGGCCTCATCGTGTCGACGGGCCTGTCGCTGATCTTCGTGCCGGCGTTTTTCCTGGTGATGGACGACGTGTCGCGCCTGTTCGCGCGCGTCTTCCGGCGCGTGCGCAATCCCGACGATACGGCACAAGCCGAAGGTGCCGCCGCTACGTCTCGCTGAAGGTGCTCACCATCGTCTTGAGGCGTTTGGGGGCGCGCACGACGAGTTCCTGCTTCTCGCGCGCGACGATGCCTTTTTTGGCGAGGTCGGAAAGCGCGCGTGCCACCGTCTCGCGCGTGGCCGAGACGCGTGCGGCAATGTCGCCGTGCGCGGGGATCGGGCGGATCACGATGCGCCCGCCGGCCGCCGGGCGGGCGAGGCGCAAAAGCTCGGCATAGACGCGGTTGTGCGCGCCCAGCGTCGAAAGCTCGAAAATGCGGCTCGTCGCCTGGCGCAAGGCCGCGGCAAGGCGCGTGAGCAAGGCGAGGGCCGCTTTGGGTTCGGCCGCGAGCGTTTCGAGAAAGGCCGCGCGCGGCAAGACCGCAACGAGGCTCGGTGCGAGTGCAACGACCCCCGCCGAGCGCGTGCCGCCGTCGATGGCCGCAAGCTCGCCCACGCACGCACCGGGGCCGATCTCGTCGAAACTCACCTCGCGCCCGGCCGCCGAATAGAGGACCACGCGCGCCAGACCCGCCACGACGAAATACACGTCGTTGCCGCCATCGTCGCGCGCGATGATCGTCTGCTCCGAATCGTAGGTGCGCCAACGGCAGGCTTTTTCGACCTGCCGGCGCGCGGCCTCGGGCAGGTCCGCGAACAGCGCCACGCCGGCCAAGCTGCGGTCGGCTGGCAGTGCCGTATCTTTCGAAATCGGCGGCATAGGCAGGCCTCCTTGTGCGACATACGTTGCCCGGCTTGCCGCCCGTCGTCTATAGTCGGCCAAGGGGCATGCTGCAGCGCAGCAGGTGCGAGGGTGCTGTCGGTTTTCGAGGCGCGCGAGGGGGACGAGGGCATGAACCAGTTCGAAGAGTTGCACGGCCTCTATTTCGAGGACCTCGCGGTCGGCCAGACAGCCATCTTCGCCAAAACCGTGACCGAGACCGACATCGTGCTGTTTGCAGGCCTCACCGGCGACAACAATCCCGTGCACATCAACGAGGTGTTCGCGGCGGCCACGCCGTTCTCGGGGCGCATCGCGCACGGCATGCTGACGGCCAGTTTCGTTTCGACCGTGCTCGGCACCAAGCTGCCGGGGCCGGGGGCGATCTATCTGAGCCAGACGCTGCGCTTCAAAGCGCCGGTGCGCGCAGGCGACACGGTCGTGGCGCGCGCCACGGTCAAGGAATTGCTGCCCGAAAAGCGCCGCTGCACGCTGACCACGACGATCTCGGTCGACGACAAGGTCGTGCTCGAAGGCGAGGCGGTCGTCCTCGTGGCGGCGCGCCCGATCGCGGCACAGCCCGCGCGCATGGCCGCCGAGGTTGGCGAATAGCGCCGCCCCCCGAACCGGCCGCCCACCGCGACTCCCCCTCATGAATCCGGCTTTGCGCTTCCATCGCGATCTCGACCGCCTGCCGATCGCCGCGCGCGGCACGGTCGCCGCGATCGGCAATTTCGACGGCGTGCATCTGGGCCATCGCGCGGTGATCGCCGCGGCCGCCGATATCGCCGCGCGCCAGGGCACTGCCCTTTCGGTCGTCACGTTCGAGCCGCATCCGCGCCGTTTTTTCAAGCCCGATTCACCGCCCTTTCGGCTCGCAAGCGTGCGGCGCAAGCTCGAGTTGCTGGCCGAATGCGGTGTCGCCCACGTGTTTGCGCTGCGCTTCAACGCGGCCCTCGCCGCCCATTCGGCCGATGCGTTCGTCGACGAAATTCTGCTGGCCAAGCTCGATCTTGCGGCGATCGTGGCGGGCTGGGATTTTGCGTTCGGACGCGGCCGCGGCGGGACGACGGCCACACTCGTCGCGCGCATGGGGCAAGCCGGGCGCCATGCGCATATTGTGGCCGCCGCCACGGCCGACGATGCCGCGATCTATTCCTCGACCGCGGTGCGCGCCGCCCTTGCGGCAGGCGATCCGCAGCGTGCAGCACGCCTGCTCGGCCGCCCTTACGCGATCGACGGGCATGTGCGGACCGGTGCCCAGCGCGGTCGCACGATCGGCTTTCCCACTGCCAATCTGGGTTTGGGCGGCCATGTGCCGCCGGCTTACGGTGTGTATGCCGTGCGCGTGGAAGGGGCTGTGCCGGGCCGAAGTGTGGCGGGCGTGGCCAATCTCGGCGTGCGCCCGACGGTGGCGGGCGGTCTGGCGCCGCAGCTTGAAGCGCATCTGTTCGATTTTGCGGGCGATCTGTACGGGCGGCGCCTGCGCGTGGCGTTCGAGGCGTTTTTGCGGCCCGAGCGCAAATTCGCCGATTTTGCCGCCCTCAAAGACCAGATCGCGCGCGACGCCGAAGCCGCCCGCAAAATCCTGGCTTAAGCCGGCAACCGGCTATTTGCTGGTAGCCTCGTTGCCGCACGCGGTCAGATGGTGCGTGGTGCGGACCTGGCTGCCGGTCTTTTCGAGCTCGAATTCCTTGGTGATGCGGCAGCGATAGGTCTGCGGTTCGGTGACCGTCACGGGGCGTTCGACCGCCGAAAAACTGCTGGTGAGCCGCGTGGCGCCGTCGGCAAAACCCGGGAACAGCGTGGCCAAATAGCCGAGCACGCCCATCACCACCACGAAAACGGCGGTAATGCCGATCAGCTTTGTGAGAACGCTGGTTTCGCCGTTCATGGGCTCGGATCCTTGGCTTTCATATAAGGTCAAACCGTCTTTTCGGCAACACCAACCCCTTTTTTCACGGGGATTTCGCTTGTGCAGGTGCAGCAAGCTCCCCACATTCGATGCCATGATTCGGGAAATTCTATGCGCGTCGGCGCTGTTGTTTGCCGCGGCACTCGGCAGCGCTTCCTCGGCGGCTGCCATGCCGGGCGCTGCCATGCCGGGCGCTGCGATGCCGGGCGTGCCGCCCGAGGGATCGATGTTGTTCTCGGTGCGCAAATCGGGCTCGGAAGTCGGCACGCATCGCATCACCTTCGCCGAGCGCGACGGCGCCTTGATCGTCGAAACGGACGCAAGATTGCAGCTGCGCCTCGCTTTCGTGACGGTCTATCGCTACGTGCAGCGCACGCGCGAAACCTGGCGCGACGGCATGCTCGTCGGCATCGAAAGCGACATCGACGACAACGGCACGCCCTTCCGCCTGCGCGGCACGTTGCAAGACGGCGTGCTGCGCCTCGACGGCCACCAGGAGGTGCACGAAGTGCCGGTCGGCATCAAGCCGTTGAGCTACTGGAACATCGCCGTGATGCGCGCCCCGCGCGGGTTCGACGTGCAATGGGGCTCGCTTGCCGATCTGGCGGTCGAACCGCGCGGGGCCGAAAACCGCCAGGTGGCCGGCAAGCAAGTGGAAGCGCGGCGTTATGCCATGCGCGGCTACGAAATCCGCAAAGGCGAGCGCCAGAAGCAGCCCTGGCTCAATTTGGATGCGTGGTACGACCGCGAAGACCGGCTGGTCGGGCTCGCTTTCCACTATCGCGGGTTCGATTTCGACTATATTCGCCAGCAATAGGCCCCTGCCGTAGGTATCGCGGTAATATTGTGGTAATGTTCGATTCGCCCGTTGCGTGTGTGCGATTTTTGTCGCGCGTCGGCAGCGGGCAAGCGACGGGAGCGGTGCCATGCGTGTCCGCGACGATTACCGCACCCTCACAGGCCAAGACAAAGCCTCGATCCTGCTGCTGTCGCTCGGCGAAAACGTCGCGACCAAACTTTTTGCGCTGATGACCGACGACGAGATCAAGGAGATCTCGCAGTCGATGTCGAGCCTCGGCAACGTCAATTCTTCGATCATCGAACGTCTGATCGTCGAGTTTGCCGACCAGATTTCGGCGACCGGCTCGCTCGTCGGGTCGTTCGATTCGACCGAACGTCTGCTCGGCAAGATTCTCGACAAGAATCGCATGGCCGGGATCATGGACGACATCCGCGGCCCCGCCGGCCGCACGATGTGGGACAAGCTCGGCAACGTCAACGAAGCCGTGCTCGCCAACTACCTCAAAAACGAGTACCCGCAGACCGTCGCCGTGGTGCTGGCCAAGATCCGCTCGGACCACGCGGCGCGCGTGCTCGGCACCTTGCCCGAGGCGTTCGCGATGGAAGTCATCATGCGCATGCTGCGCATGGAGACGGTGCAGAAGGAAGTGCTCGACGACGTCGAGCGCGTGCTGCGCAACGAGTTCATGTCGAACCTCGCCAAGACGAGCCGCAAAGACACGCACGAGCTGATGGCCGAAATTTTCAATTCGCTCGAGCGCCAGACCGAAGCGCGCTTCACGACGGCCCTCGAAGAGCGCAACCGCGACAGCGCCGACAAGATCAAAGCGCTGATGTTCAAGTTCGAGGATTTGGGCCGGCTCGATCCGGGCGGCGTGCAGACGCTGCTGCGCGCGGTCGACAAATCGAAGCTCGCCATCGCCATGAAGGGGGCCAACGAACAGGTGCGCGACCTGTTTTTCTCGAACATGTCCGAGCGTGCGGGCAAGATGCTCAAAGAGGAAATCGAAGCGCTCGGCCCGGTGCGCGGCAAGGACGTGGCCGAGGCGCAGACCGCGATGGTCGCCGTCGCCAAGGAACTCGCCGCCAAGGACGAAATCGTGCTCTCGAAGGGCGGGGCCGGCGGCGAGGACGATCTGATCTATTGAGCGCTCAGCGCAGCGCGCCGCCGCCGCCGTAGTCGACGCCGCTGTCGATGCCGTAGTCGATGATCGAGACGATGCGGTCGACCGTGCGGCCGTCGTCGGCGAGCGGGCAATGCGCAAGCTCGATCGTCTCGATATAGTCGAGCTTGAAGCTGATGCGCGGCGCCCCGCGCCAGAACTGCGTGCTGCCGGTCGCGGCCGCGGCGCTGCGCGCATCGATGGGCGCCAGGTTGGCCGGCGATTCCAGCGTCTCGTCGAGATAGCGGTTCATCTTGATCTGCTGGCTTGCGTCGAGCACGGCTTGGCCTGCAACGCGCACGAAAAACCGCGGCGGCCGGCCGGGATCCTGGCGCACCAACTCGACCAGCACGACATTGGCCAAGAGCGGTGCGAGGGCGGCAGGATCGAAGGCCGCCCGTGCCGGCAGGCGGTCGGCGGGCTGGATCTTGCGCATGTAGCCGAGAAATCCGCGCACGCGTTGCGTGGTGGCCTGCGCCAGGGCGGCGTCGAGGGCGACGGCATTGGGATGCATGGCGCACAGTTTAGCCTGTTCGCGAAGCCGCCATGGAGACAAAAAAGACCGCAAAAATTGGCGTGCGGATGCCGCCCACCGGTCGGCAGCGCGATACCGCAGGCTGCGGCGCGCAGCCGAAGCTAGTTGGTGTAGCTGTAGCCCGGCAGCGCTTTCAGCGATTCTTTGGTACCGCCGCGCAGAACCATGCGCGCGCCGTTCACTTCGAGCGCGCTCATCGCGACGACCACGTAGTGCCTGTCGATCCCGAGAAAGCCGCCGACCGACAGGATCGCGTAGGGCACGCTGTCGCTGGTCGTGACGATGAGGTCGTCGATGCTGCCGATCTGTTCGTTGGCTTCGTTGTAGACGGCACTGCCGACGACTTTCGAACTGCGATAGCCGCTGGCAAGGGTGGCGGGGTTGATCTGCGCAAGGCCCACGATCTGTTTGGCGCCTTGCGCACGGGCCGGGACGGCGTTGGCGGCGGCGATCGCGACGGCGGCGATCGCGAGCAATTCGGCGAGGCGGTTCATGGGAAATCCTTTCAGCGGCCGAAAATGCCGACACGTGAGAGCTGGCACGTGAGACGGGTCTCCAAGAATTCTAGCTGTCGGTGCGGCCGCGGCGAGGCTCGGAAACTACCCACGGCCCCCACTTCAATTCGGCCCGCTTCAATTCGGCCCGCTTCAATTCGGTGCGGCCGTATCCTCGAAGCCGCAACTTGTGGTTTGCAACGTGGTCGCTACGCGGTTCGAGTTCGGCTCGAGCACGTAGTCTTTGCCGATGCGGCAGCGATAGGTCTGGGCCACGCCTGTGCTGCGCGCGTCGGGCACGCTGACGGCAACGCCGTCGACGACGGCGAGGCTGTCGCTCGTCAGCAATTCGGGATAGCGCGTGACGAAGTAGCCAAGGGCCCCCATCACGCCCACGAACACGAACGTGATCAGAACGAGGCGCAGAATGAGGTTTTTTTCGCCCACGACGTTCCCCCTTTTGCAGCGGGAATTGTAGAAATTATAGCGAAAGATCAATCGTTAGTCAAGGCCTGTGAAGATTAATTGCTTGAAAACAAACGATATCTTTTGCCGCCGACAGGCGCCGTCAAGCCGTTGTTTGACAGCGATGCCGGCGCGGCGAAAGATGATGGTCTCGGCGTGTCCGTCGATTGCCGCCCCGAACAGCAGGAGAGCTGCCATGATCCGTCCGGTTCTGTTTGCGGCTGTCGTCGGCGCGCTTGTGGGCGCGTGTGCGATGTCGCCGCCGCCGCCGACCGTGCATCGCGTGACGATGCTCGGCAGCGCCTATTCGCCGTCGGTCGTCAATGCGCGCGTGGGCGACACGCTGCTGTTCGTGAACGACGACACGGAAACGCATGCGGTGTTCGTGCCGACGCGCGGCTTCGGCGTCGATCTCGGCAACCAGCGGCCGACCGAGAGCCGCGAAATCCTGCTCGCCTTGGCCGGGCGTTTCACGGTCGAATGCGTGCCGCATGCCGACATGAATCTCGTCGTCAATGTCCGCTGAAGGGAAGCAACCGATGCGCCGTCTGCTGCTGTGCCTTGCTTTCGCTGCCGTGCCGTTGGCGTCGCTGCAGGCGGGCCCCGAAAAGGTCGAACTGCCCGCCGATTGGCGCACCCGCTTCGTGCTCTACAACGAGATCGAGCGGCCCGACCGCACACCCCCATCAAGTGCGTCTCATGTATGTCAATCCCGAGGCGGCCGCGGCCGCGCGCGCCGGACAACCGGCCCCCGCGGGTACGGTCTTGGTGATGGAAGACCGCCCGGCCGTGGCGGGTGCGGACGGCAAGCCGGTGCGCGACGCCAAGGGCCGCATGCAGGTGGGCGAGCGCACGCTCGCACTCGCCGTCATGGAAAAACGCCCCGGCTGGGGAGCCGAATATCCGGCCACGCAGCGCAACGGCGAATGGGAATATGCGAGCTACACGCCCGAAGGCGTCAAGCGCGCGGGCGTCGATACCAAGCCGTGTTTTGCGTGCCACCTGCCGCGAACGGGGGCGCGCGACTACACCTTCACGTTCATGCGCTGGGTCGAGGAAGGCAAACCGGGCCCGAAGTGAGGGCGCTGCGTCAGCGGCCGAGTCCGAAGCGAGTCGCAAACGGAATTGCCATCAACTAGGCGTGATCACGAGGGTTTTGAAGGTTTCTCCGGCTATTCAGGTAGTAAAATTGGCGAGCGAGCCGAAGATCGTCAGGTTGGTCAGGCTTGTCAAACCACTCTTCGTATGTCTCAGCTTCGATGCTGGTGCCTAGGTGGATTCTCAATTGGCTAACTACGGTATTTCCATCCACAAAAAATGTGATGGAATCGTAGCCAGTTTGCTTGAAATCCGACACACGCACACTGTTTGCAGTGTAGGTGTTTCCTGCATATTGTCGCACGAGAAAAGAGGCATTCGCGGGATCCAAGAGGATCCATGCCTTTAGTGCTTGGCCCACGGTATCGGCCTCGCCCTTTCCCAGAAAATGGCGAACCGTGCCGAGCACCTCCTTAAGCGAACCATGCCCACTCTTTGAAACATCGCCAGCGGACAACGCGAGGCAAAATCTTGTCGCGATGCGACGAAACAAACGAACAACGCGTTCGCTGTCCAGCCAGCCCTTTCTGTCGCTCCATTCACCCGAAATCGCGCTCAACCCAACTGTCTCAACTGAGAATGAAACGGAAGTCGATTCTTCAGCTACCGCTATGAGCTCTCTATCTTGTTCCGCAGTTGGCAGGCGCTTGAGAAGGTCCGAAGCCAACAGCGCAGCGTTCGTTAGTTCAAAGGCTCCGAAAAGCCTCGAATCCGACGTCGGTATTTCGTTCGAGATCCTGCCTAGAGCTCGAAGCAATCCGGGGATTGAAGATGACGGAACTGCTTCTTGACGCTGCCGAATTTTCCGAACAAATATCTCGAGCGCTTTTCTCTTCTGGGCCTCGCGAAACGAGTCGATAACTGGAAGCCCTTCTGCTGCATTCGCGATGACGAGATCAATTTCGGCGTCCGCAAAGTCGCCCTTTGGAATACCGTAAAGAAAATATCGCCTAAAGTAGTCGCCCGAACAGATGCGGCGATCGCGCGCCCATTCTGCCTCTGACGATCGGCCGTGCGAGAAGTCGCTAATCCTTGGAAACAGTTCCTCTAACAATTGATGACGAATTGAAGCGCATTGCGTCTCGGAAGTTGAAATCTCGGCAACCTTCCGGTTGATTTCTTCATCCCTCTTTTTGTGCTCCTCTTTGCCGAGAGCAGATGCCGAAGATAGATATACCATCTGATTGTCTCGAATGTCGGCGAACAGAGACGGCGTGAAAATCCGCATCCCTTCAATTAGAATTTGGTCTCCAGCATTGACCTCGCCCTTGAGTATAGGGACAGCAAACGAAATTGCATTGTCGAAGAGTTTGGCTTGTCGGGGTGTGCGAATAAGACCGGAAAATCCGCCTGTTATCGCGTTGGCAATTCGGCCTGCTTCGGTGCTGCTTATCGTGATTCCCGCACCGTCAAGCACCCGTTCGCAGCTCCTAAAAACAATGTCGCGAAGAGCCGAACTGTCAGCCGGCGGCAAGCGAAGAGGGACTTGCACGATTTTTTCGAGAAACTTGCGTCCGGCTTCCGCGCCACCGTCGCCATAGGCGTCTCCCAATGAGGCCGAAACGACTTCATCGTCGAATGCAAGCAGGTACACAATCTTCGGAAAATCCGCCGAAAGGCGGATGAGCCGGAACAAAGTCTGTATTTCCCGCCTCTCCAACCGGTCGATATCATCGACAAAAACAATAATGCGCCTCTTTGAATTTTCTAGAAGGTTCGATAGTTCCTTTCGGGCTTCGCGAATACCTTTTGTTGTCAACTTCTCGATGGCACCAGCGACCGCGTCGCCAACCTGCGGAATGAGTTTAGCTAAGGAAGCGGCAGCCGCTCCAGCCTTTTGCCTGTCGATAATCGATTCATCAACGACATCGCGCAGCATCTCCCAAAAGCTGCGCGTAATGGCGTCTCGGCTGTCACCAAACTCCCACGGATTGTAATTTATTGAACAGAGATCAGACTCTTTATCAAGTATCTCTTGAATCATGTTTAGGGTGGACGTTTTGCCGTCGCCCCAGGGGCCGTAGATTCCAATGACGAGTGATGACGGATCGCGCCTTGAGGCGATGACTTCGCCAACTCGCGTCGCAAATCCTCGCCGGTCGAACAGGTCTTCTGCCGCCGACTCGATCGGCCGATCAGTTTGTAACTGCGTGTTTTTTGAATTTTGAGTGCTATCAGAAGACATAGCTCCAAATGCTAAGTCATTCAGCCGCATTTGCCAAATCGCTGATTTTTCCGAGGACCGTCAAAAGAAAATTGAGTTATTGCTTTGCGCCAAAGCGCAGAAGGCCAAGATGAAGATTGAAGCGAGTGGACTGCAATTCGTGAATCTTTGCAGCTTTCGGCGAGCAATAATGGATACGCTCTCAAACAAAAACCCCCGGCGCCGTTTCCGGGCCGGGGGTTTTGTCGTTTTGGTGGAGCCAAGCGGGATCGAACCGCTGACCTCCGCAATGCCATTGCGGCGCTCTCCCAGCTGAGCTATGGCCCCGAAACTCGTGGCCGACGGGATGGGACCCGCAGGCGGAAGGCGGTTATTTATGCCGAACCGATGCGGCGGTCAACGTTCCTCGTCTTCGACGTTCTCGATCACTTCGGCGACGTCTTCTTCGTCCTCGCCCAGTTCCGACGTGTCTTCGATGACCGCATCCTCTTCCTCGGCCTCGTCGCCCACGGCCGGCTCGATCGCGTCCACGTCGTCGGCGACGGGGACCGGGACGGGCTTGGGTGCCGCGACCGGCGCCTTGCCGCGACGCGACTTCAGCAGCACTTCCGGATCGTACTCCGCACCGCATTTCGGGCACTCGATCGGGCTTTTCGTAAGGTCGTAGAAACGCGCACCGCACGATTGGCACGTCCGCTTCAAACCCCATTCGGCTTTCGACATACCTGGAAGCTCCCCGAAAAATCGCCCGTCTTGGAACGGGCGCGGGACATGCCACGTCCGGCCCGCCCTGTCAACCGGGGCGCGGCAGGCTTCGCAAGCGGCGCCTTGTTGCCGTGCGTGTTGCCGTGTGGGGGGCTTGGTTGCTAAAACCCGGCGCCCGCCCGGAAATTCGAGGTTTTGCCCATGTCCGCTGCATCCACGCCAACCCCTGCCGTCGCGCGCCGCGGGGCCTCTTTGTCGGGTGCCGTCTCGGTTCCGGGCGACAAATCGATCTCGCACCGCGCTTTGATGTTGGGCGGTTTGGCGGTCGGCGAAACGGTCGTGCACGGGCTGCTCGAGGGCGAGGACGTGCTGCGCACCGCTGCCGCCATGCGCCAAATGGGTGCCGAAATATCCAAAGACGCCGCCACCGGCATTTGGCGCGCGCGCGGCCGCGGGATCGGCGGCCTGATCGAGCCCGCCGACGTGCTCGATCTCGGCAATGCCGGTACCGGTGCGCGCCTGTTGATGGGCCTCGTGGCCGGCCACAATTTCGTTTCGGTCTTCACGGGCGATGCCTCGCTGCGTCGCCGTCCGATGGGCCGCATCACTGCCCCTTTGACGCAGATGGGCGCGCGCTTCGTGGCGCGCGGGAGTGCCGAGGGCAAAGTGCTGCTGCCCTTGACCGTGATCGGGGCGGCCGCACCGATCCCGATCGAATATGCGCTGCCCGTCCCCTCGGCCCAGGTCAAAAGCGCGGTCCTGCTCGCAGGCCTTTGCGCACCCGGTCGGACGGTCGTGCTCGAGAAGGAACCCACGCGCGACCATAGCGAACGCATGCTGCGCCATTTCGGCGCCACGCTCGACGTGCGCGAAGAAAACGGCGTGTCGCGCATTGCACTCGCGGGCCAGCCCGAGCTTTCCGGCTGCACGATCCACGTGCCCGGCGATCCGTCTTCGGCGGCCTTCCCGGTCGTGGCGGGCCTGATCGTGCCGGGCTCGGACGTGATCGTGCGCAATGTCGGCCTCAATGTGCGGCGCACGGGCCTCTATCAAACCTTGCGCGAAATGGGGGCCACGCTCGAGATCGGCGACCGGCGCGAAGCGGCCGGCGAAGAAGTCGGCGACATCCATGTGCGCGCGTCTTCGCTTGTCGGCGTCGATGTGCCGGCGGAACGTGCCCCCTCGATGATCGACGAATATCCGATCCTTGCGGTCGCGGCGTCGTTTGCGCGCGGGCGCACGATCATGCGCGGCCTTGGCGAATTGCGCGTCAAGGAAAGCGACCGGCTGTCGGCCGTGGCGCGCGGGCTTGCCGCGTGCGGCGTGGATGTGCGCATCGACGGCGACGATCTGATCGTCGAAGGCTGCGACGGCGCACCCCCCGGCATGGCGGCGAACAGCCCCGCCATCGCCACGCATCTCGACCATCGCATTGCGATGAGCTTCCTGGTGATGGGGCTTGCCAGCCGCCAGACCGTCTCGGTCGACGATATCGGCGCCATCGCCACGAGCTTTCCGAACTTCCTGGCCCTCATGGCCGAGCTCGGCGGCGACATCGCAGTGGGGCACGCTTGATCATCGCCCTCGACGGGCCGGCCGCCGCCGGCAAGGGTACGCTTGCCAAAGCGCTTGCGGCGCATTTCGGCGTGCCGCATCTCGACACGGGATCGCTCTATCGCGCGGTTGCGTCCAAAGCGCTGCGCGAGAAATTGGCGCCCGAGCTTGCGGCCGCACAGTTTGCGGCATCCGACCTTGCCGCTCCTGATCTGCGCAGCGAAGCGGTGGGGGCGCATGCTTCGGTCGTCTCGGCGATCCCGGCGGTGCGCGCCAGCCTGCTGGAATTCCAGCGCAATTTCGCGCGCCAGCCGGGCGGGGCCGTACTCGACGGGCGCGATGTGGGCACGGTCGTGTGCCCGTGGCCCGAGGTCGCGAAGATTTTCGTGACCGCGAGTGCCGAGGCGCGCGCCACGCGCCGATTCAAAGAGTTGCTTGCGCGCGGCGAAACCCCTATATACGAGCGCGTTTTCGCCGATTTGACCGAGCGGGATCGACGCGACAGCGAACGCGCTGCCGCACCGATGAAACCCGCCGACGATGCCGAGCTGCTCGATACCTCGGATCTGGACGCCGCCGCCGCCTTCCAAGCAGCGCTGGCACTCATCGCGGCGAAAACACGCGGCTAGGGATGGTCCCTGGCGCGCGAACCCCGACCCCGGCGTCGGCCGAAAGCATCGCGCTTTACGGACGACCGGCGCTGAAAGACCCAAAGGAACCTCGCTTACATGGCTAAAGCATCCAAACTGACCGGCCACGAAACGGCCGCATCGGGCAACGCTGGCATCGACAGTTTCGCAGCCCTGCTGCAGGAATCGCTCGGCGAAAGCGGCTCGTTCGACGGTCGCGTCGTCAAGGGCCGCATCGTTTCGATCGAAGGCGATTTCGCCATCATCGACGTGGGCCTCAAGGCCGAAGGCCGCGTGGCCCTCAAGGAATTCGGCACCGCCGGTGCCCCCGCCGAGCTCAAGGCCGGCGACACGGTCGACGTGTTCGTCGAACGCATGGAAGACAAGCACGGCGAAGCAGCCCTCAGCCGCGACAAGGCCAAGCGCGAAGAAGCTTGGGGTGCCCTCGACAAGAACTTCAAGGACAATGCCCGCGTCAACGGCATCATCTTCGGCCGCGTCAAGGGCGGCTTCACGGTCGATCTCGGCGGTGCGGTTGCGTTCCTGCCCGGCAGCCAGGTCGATATCCGCCCCGTGCGCGACATCACGCCGCTCATGGGCACGCCGCAGCCCTTCCAGATCCTCAAGATGGACCGCAGCCGCGGCAACATCGTCGTCTCGCGCCGTGCGGTTCTCGAAGAGACGCGCGCCGAGCAGCGTTCGGAACTGGTCGCTTCGCTGAAGGAAGGCCAGATCCTCGAAGGCGTGGTCAAGAACATCACCGACTACGGCGCGTTCGTGGATTTGGGCGGCGTGGACGGCTTGCTGCACGTGACCGACATCGCCTGGAAGCGCATCAACCATCCGTCGGAAGCGCTGACGATCGGCCAGCACGTCAAGGTGCAGGTCATCCGCTTCAACGCCGAAACCCAGCGCATCTCGCTCGGCATGAAGCAGCTCGAAGCCGATCCGTGGGAAGGTGTGGCCGCCAAGTATCCCGCCAATGCGCGCTTCAACGGCCGTGTGACGAACATCACCGACTACGGCGCGTTCGTGGAACTGGAAGCCGGCATCGAAGGCCTCGTGCACGTGTCGGAAATGAGCTGGACCAAGAAGAACGTCCATCCGGGCAAGATCGTTTCGACCTCGCAGGAAGTCGAAGTGATGGTGCTCGACGTCGACAGCGCCAAGCGCCGCATTTCGCTCGGCCTCAAGCAGTGCATGGACAATCCCTGGGACGTGTTCAAGACGAAGTTCACGGCCGGCAGCGAGATGGAAGGCGAGATCAAGAACATCACCGAGTTCGGTCTGTTCGTGGGTCTGGTCGGCGACATCGACGGCATGGTCCATCTCTCGGACATCGACTGGGAGAAGTCCGGCGAAGAAGCCATCAAGGACTACAAGAAGGGCGACACCGTGAAGGTGAAGGTGCTCGACGTCGACGTCGAAAAAGAGCGCATTTCGCTCGGCATCAAGCAGCTCACCTCCGATCCGTTCGAATCGGCCGCCCAAGGCTTCAAGAAGGGCGACATCATCACCGGCACGGTTTCGGCCGTGCAGGACAATGGTGTGGAACTCACGCTTGCCGACGGTGTGACCGGCTTCATCCGCAAGTCGGACCTGTCGCGCGACCGCGCCGAACAGCGCCCCGAGCGCTACGCGATCGGCGAAAAGGTCGATGCGAAGATCACCCAGCTCGACCGTGCGAGCCGCAAGATCCAGCTCTCGATCAAGGCGCGCGAAATCGAGGACGACAAGGAAGCGATGGAGAAGTTCGGCTCGTCCGACTCCGGCGCTTCGCTCGGCGACATCCTGGGTGCGGCCCTCAAGCGCAAGGCCGAGAAGGAAAACGACTAGTTTTTCCTCTCGCGCAAAGCGAAACGAAAACGCGGAAGGGCGGAACCCAAAAGGTTCCGCCCTTTTGCGTTTGGGGGGTGCGGGCGGCGGGGCAGGGGGCTTGTGAGCGGCCCGCCGACGCCCTAGATTGCGCGCCATGGACGAAAGCGAACTTATTGCGGAACGGCGGCGTTTGAAGCGCTCGCGTTCCTGGTGGCGCGGGGCGGCGATCGTCGTGGCGGCCGTGGCGATCGCGGTTGCGGCCGGCGGCAGCGACCTTGCGCGCAGCTACCAGCCTTACATTGCCGAATTGCGCCTGTCGGGCGTGATCATGGACGATCCCGAGCTTGTCGAAGTGCTCGAAGACACGATGGTCTCGCGCAACGCCAAAGCGCTTGTGCTGCGCATCGACAGCCCCGGCGGCACGGTCGTGGGCGGCGAGAGCTTCTTTCGCGCGGTGCGCGCCATTGCCGCCGACAAGCCGGTCGTGGCCGTGCTGGGCGAGGTTGCGGCCTCGGGCGGCTACATGGTGGCGATCGCGGCCGACCATATCGTGGCGCGCGAGGGCACCATCACGGGCTCGATCGGCGTTTTGATGCAGACGGCCGATGTGACGGGCCTGCTCGGCAAACTCGGCGTGGTGCCCGAGACGATCAAATCCGCGCCCTTGAAGGCGGTCCCCTCGCCGTTCGAGGCGCTGACCGAAGAGGGGCGGGCCGCCACGCGCCTGTTGATCGACGATATGTACGACATGTTCGTGGGCATGGTGGCCGAGCGGCGCAATTTCGACCGCGAGACGGCCCTCAAGCTTGCCGACGGGCGCGTCTATACCGGCCGCCAGGCCAAGGCCAACGGCCTCGTCGATGCACTCGGCGGGATCGGCGAGGCGCGCGACTGGCTTGCCACCAAGGGTGTCGACGGCGATTTGCCGATGCGCGAAATCCGGGTTTGGCGCGACGAGCCGCTCCTGGGCGGCATGGCGCGCAGCGCTGTTTCGGCGATGTTCGGAAAAACCTATCTGCCCGAACGGCTTAGGCTTGACGGGCTGGTGGCGGTCTGGCACCCTGACTTGCGTTTGCGGTGAATTTATCAAAGCGCTGGGGAGTGTCGGGGCAATGACCAAGTCGGAACTGATCTTGCGGCTGGCCGAGCTCAACCCGCATCTCTATCAGCGCGACGTCGAGCGCATCGTCACCACCGTGTTCGACGAAATCACGGCCGCCCTTGCCCGCGGGCATCGCGTGGAGCTGCGCGGCTTCGGCGCGTTTTCGGTCAAGCGTCGCGGGGCGCGCACGGGCCGCAATCCGCGCACCGGCACGTCGGTCGACGTCACCGAAAAATTCATCCCGTTTTTCAAGACGGGCAAGGAATTGCGCGAGAAGCTGAATACCGACGGCAAGTCCGGCTGAGGCCGGCTTCCATGCGGCTGTTTTACTGGATTTTTGCAGGGATACTCGCCGCCGCCGCCGGGCTGTTCGCGCTCGGCAATCGCGGCGACGTGACGGTCGATTTCTGGCCGCTCGGGCCCGCTCTTGAAATGCCGCTGTTCGTGGCGTTGGTGGGTGCTCTTTATCTCGGCTTTGCGCTGGGGGCTGCGATCGCATGGTTCGGCGGCGGCCGTGCGCGCAGCCGCGCGCGTGCCGCCACGCGCCGCGCCGATGCGCTGGCCCGCGAAGTTTCCGAGCTCAAGGCCAAGGCGGCGGCGAGTATGCCTGCTGCTGCCGCACCGCCCGCGAGCCCGGCTCCGCTGCCTATCCCGACGCCGCCGGTCTAGGGCCCGCGGTCGCGATGCGCAGTGCCCCGCCCGGTGCGATGCGTGTTTTCGGCGCAAGCGAAGTCGAAAACATCCTCGAGATCGGGCCGCTGATCGAAGCGCTGCGCGGGGCGTTTCGCACCGGTGCGCAAGTGCCGGTCCGCCATCACCATACGGTGCCCGTCCCGGGTGCTGCCGACGCGACGCTGCTGCTGATGCCCGCCTGGCAGCCCGGGCGCTATTGCGGCATCAAGATTGTGACCGTGTTTCCGTCGAACGGTGCGGCGGGCCTGCCGTCGGTCATGGGCAATTATCTGCTGCTGTCCGCGCGCAACGGCACGCCGCTCGCCATGATCGACGGGCGCATGCTGACCTTGAAGCGCACGGCGGCCGCCTCGGCTTTGGCGGCCAAATATCTCTCGCGGCAGGATTCGGAAAAACTGCTGATGGTGGGTACGGGCGCTTTGGCGCCGCATCTGATCCTTGCCCACGCCTCGGTGCGGCCGATCCGCGAACTCGTCGTGTGGGGCCGCGACTACAAAAAAGCGCAGACCTTGGCCGCGAATTTCGACGGCCGCCGCCTGCGCGCGCGCGCTGCCGCAAATCTTGCCGAAGCGGCCGCGTGGGCCGATACGATCAGCTGTGCCACCTTGAGCCAAGCGCCGCTGATCGAGGGGGCGTGGCTGCGGCCGGGCCAGCATGTCGATCTGGTCGGCGGCTTCACGCCCGCGATGCGCGAGGCCGACGACGAAGCGATCGCGCGCGCGCGCGTCTATGTCGATACCTATGGCGGGGCGCTCAAAGAGGCGGGCGACATTGTGCAGCCGATCGCCAATGGCACGCTGCAGGAGGCCCAGATCGCGGGCGACCTCGGCGAGCTGGCGCAGGGGCGTGCGGCGGGTCGGTCTTTTTACAATCAAATTACGCTATTCAAGTCGGTCGGGACGGCGCTTGAAGATCTCGCGGCGGCCGAACTCGTCTACGAATCTGCCCGCCAGTAGCCGAGCATTATTCCGCACTTTGCGAGTCGGTGCGCGGTGCGGTATAATCATCCGCAACGTCAAATCAAACCAACGTCGATGCGACACGAAGGACGAGGACGGGACGATGCCTGCCGGTGACGGGATGATGCGCGCCACAGTGAAGTGGTTCAATTCGGCCAAAGGATTCGGGTTTGTCACACCCGCCGACGGATCGGCCGAAGCCTTTTTGCATTTGTCGGCCTTGAAACAGGCCGGTTACGAATCGATCGGCGAGGGTGCGAGCGTGACGGTCGAAGTCGGCTCGGGCGCCAAAGGCCGCCAGGTTCTGCGTGTGCTCGAGGTCGATCAATCGACGGCCCAGCCTTCAGCACCGCGCGCGCGCCCGGCCTATACCGAGCGCAGCAATTCGTCGAGCGGCTGGGGTGGCGGCAATGATCGCGGCGGCGGCTACGAGCGCGACCGCGGCGGCGAGCGCGGCGGCGGCGGTGCCGGTTGGGGCGATCGCGGCGGCAATGAGCGTTCGAGCTATCAGGCACCTGTCGATCTCTCGAACGCCGAATCGCTCGATGGCGTGGTCAAATGGTTCTCCGGCCTCAAAGGCTTCGGCTTTGTGCAGCCCAATGGCGGCGGCAAGGATGTGTTCGTGCACATCACGGTGCTGCGCAATGCAGGGCTTCAGGGCCTGTCGCCGGGCCAGCCGGTGCGCATGAAGGTCGTGACTGCGCGCAAAGGTCCCGAGGCTGTCGCGGTCGAACTCAACGGCCCGATCGGCGCGCCGCCCACGTAAGGTCGGCTATTCGCCGACCAACGTTTCGATGCGAACGCCGCCCGATATTTCCAGGGCGGCTGCACACCATTCCCAGCCCTCGCGCAGTTTTTCGTCGAACTGCCACGGCGCATTGACGATCAGCAGGCCGCTGCCGTTGAGGCGCTTGGGATCGTCGGGCGGTTGGCGCATGAATTCGGCCACGCTCACGCGCCGAATGCGCCCGTCGCCGATCGCGCCCAAAAACGCATCGGCCGGGGCGCGGCCTTTGATCGGATACCAGGCCGCAAGCGTGCCCGTCGCAAAACGCCGATGGGCGCCGCGTACCGCTTCTTCAAGGACGGAAAATTCGTCGGTGCGTTCGAACGGCGGATCGATGAGGGCGAGGCCGCGGCGCTCGCGCGGCGGCCACAGGCTTGCAAGCGCCTGGTAGCCGTCTTGCGCGCGAATCTCCACGCCGCGCTCGCGCGCGAAAGTGCGCTGCAGCGTTACGGCGTCGTCGGCGTGCAGTTCGCACGCGATCAGGCGGTCTTGCGGGCGCAGCAGCGATTGGATCAAGCGCGGGCTGCCCGGATACCAGCGCAACACGCCGTCGGGGTTCAAAGCATTGACGGCGTCGAGATAGGGGGCAAGGGGGGCGGGCGGTTCGCCGTGTCCGAAGACTCGGCCAATGCCGCCCAGCCATTCGCCGGTCCGCGATGCGGCGTCGGCGAGAAGATCGTATTCGCCAAGGCCCGCATGCGTGTCGAGCACGCAAAAGCCTTTGGGCTTTTCGGCGAGATGCCGCACCAACAGGCCGAGAGCGGCGTGTTTGGCGAGATCGGCGAAGTTTCCGGCGTGGAAGGCGTGGCGGTAGTTCATTGCTCCTATAAGACTACCGCCACGTCTGCGGTCAGCGCCAGCCCGCGCGGTCGGTAAGTTTCAGGGCCGCTTCGTTGTTGCGCGCGAAGACGGCCGCATCGACCGTGTCTTCGCGGAACTCGCCGAAGCGGGCGAGGATCGGCGACAGGCGCGCGGTCCGCACGACCGGATACTCGTTGTTGCCCTCGGCGAAGATGCTCTGCGCTTCGGCACTTGCGAGATATTCAAGGAAGCGCACCGCATTGGCGCGGTTCGGCGAATGGCGGGCAATGCCGGCACCCGCGATATTCGCGTGCGCGCCGCGCATATTGGGCCCTTGCTCGGGGAACACGAAGCCGACCTTCGCGACCACAGCCTGGTCCTCGGGCTTCGTCGAGGCGACGAGATTGGCGTAGTAGTAATGGTTCACGAGCGCGATCTCGCCTTCGCCGGCGGCAATGCCGCGCATCTGGTCGGTGTCGCCGCCGCGCGGCGGCCGGGCGAGATTGGCGACCACGCCCTTGGCCCAGGCTTCGGTTGCCGCTTCGCCGTTGTGGGCGATCAGCGCGCCAACGAGGGACTGGTTGTAGACATGCGTCGACGAGCGCACAAGGAGCTTGCCCTTCCATTTCGGATCGGCGAGCGATGCGTAGGTCGCAATGTCGGCCGGTGCCACGCGCGCCTTGTCGTAGGCAATCACGCGCACGCGCTTGGAAAGGCCGAACCAATGGCCCGCGGGCTCGCGCAGATTGGCGGGGATGGCCGCTTCGAGCACGGCCGAGCGCAGCGGCTGCAGAAAGCCCGCTTCGTGCGCGCGCCAGATGCGCCCGGCATCGACTGCAATGAAGACGTCGGCCGGGCTGTTGGCGCCCTCGGCGCGCATGCGTTCCATCAGCTTGTCGGCGTCCGCTTCGATGCGGTTGACGCGAATGCCGGTGGTGCGCGTGAAACTCGTATAGATCGCCTCGTCCGTGTCGTAATGGCGGGCGGTGTAGAGATTGACGGTGCCGGCTGCCTGCGCGCGGGCCGCGCCGATCGGCGACCAGACGCCTGAAGCTGCTGCAAGGCCACCCAGCCCCAATCCACCCAAGAGCGCGCGGCGTGAAACGACAGTCATTCTCTTATCTCCGTCAGTTGCGAATGAGTTGCAATGGCGAGGTTATAGCCGCACTGATCGCGCTATGCAAGTGAGAATTATTCGCAATACTGTCTCAGGGTCGCTGGCCCGGGCGCTATTGCTTGCCGCAGACTCGTTGCGTCGCATAACGTGGAACCCGCGATGGCCGAAAGCATCCAAAGCAAAATCGAAGCGTTGCTGCAGGTCGCACAGGCCGACCGGGGTCCTGCGCGTGGGCCCGCGCGCGCGCAGATCGGCAACCAGCTCGGCGAGATTCTGGCCGATGCGCCGAGCGCTTTCGATCCGAGCGCCTTCCAGATTGCCGCCGACATCGTGCGCCATCTCATTCGCGAGACCGAAACCGAGATCCGGCAGCGTCTGGCCGAATCGCTTGCCGCCAATCCCGATGCGCCGCGCGATCTTGTGTTTGCGCTGGCCAACGACGAGATCCATATCGCGCGCCCGCTTCTGACCATGAGTGCGGCCCTCAACGACGCCGACCTCATCGAGATCATCCGCCAGCGCGGCAGTGCGCATAGTCTTGCGATCGCCGCGCGCGAGGATATCGGCGCCGACGTTTCGGCCGCCCTCGTCGACACGGGCGACGCCGACGTCATGGCCGAACTGCTGCAAAATCGCTCGGCCGAAATCGCGGCGGCGACCTACGCCTATCTCGCCGATTTCGCGCGCGAGAACGAGCGGCTGCAAAGCGGCCTCGTGACGCGCGAAGACCTGCCTTCCGACCTTGCCGCCAAGCTCTACGGGTGGGTCGCGGCCGATCTCAAGCGCCAGATCCGCGAGCGCTACGCCTTCCAGCCCGACACTTCCGGCCTGTCGCCCAACTGGTCGTCCGAGGTCGAATGGGCGATCGACGAGGCGGTCGGCAATGCCGCCGCCGACCATGGCGAGGCCATGGCGTGGGGCTCGAGTGCGGACCGCCTTGCCGACACGATCAAGGCCGAGCGGCTCAACGATCCGGCGATCCTCGTGCGCACCTTGCGCCAGGGGCATGTGTCGCTGTTCGAAGCGCTGTTCGCGCGCTTTGCCGAATTGCCGATGCGCCTGTCGCGCCGCGTGCTCTACCAGGCCGACGGGCGCGCTTTGGCGGTTGCGGCAAGGGCGCTGGGCATGGAGCGCGCGCAATACCTCGTTTTGGCGCGCCTCGTGCGCCGCACCTCGACGAGCGAGGGGCGGGTCCTGCCCGAATCGGGCGACGCCAAATTCGATCCGCCGTCCGAGGCGGTCGCCATGTTCGAGCGGCTCGGCCTGCCGGAATCGCTCGATATTCTGAAGCGCTGGCGCAGCCGCCAGGCGCAGCCTGCCCCTGCACGCGGCCTGCCCTGGGCGCGTCGAGTTGAACAAACCGACTCTCTGGGATAGAATCTGCGCGCATTATGGACCAGAAAACCACCGACACGACCGACGAAGAGAGCCTGCTGGCCGAACTTGCCCGCATCAAGCGGTCCGAGGACATCCAGTTTCGCTACGGCGTGGTCATCGCGATGAACAATTCGGCGTGGTTCGGGCGCCGCCGCGAGAACTACCAGCAGATCATCCAGGCCTTGCGCACGCTGCTCGGGCAGTCCGACAGCGGTGTGTACGCCATGCACAATTTCAACATCGTGCTGCTGTTCCGGCGCGACCACCGCTACCATCTCGAAAATTTCGACGGCGATCTCAAAGCGCTTTTGCGCCAGCACGCGTCGGCTGCCGGCATCGAAGAAGGCCAGGCGCAGGAAGCCTACGAGCTGTTCGCCCTCAAGGACGGCCTCGCCGACTTCGAGGGGATCGTCGGCAAGATCGCCGAAGACTACCGCGCCTTCGCCGAGCGCCGCGCGCGCCTGCTCAACAAGGCGGGCACGGCGCTCACCACGGCGCAAGGCCAGCCGCTGACGCCCGCCTCGCTCGCCAAGCTCGAAGATCTGCTGCGCAAGGCCGACATCACGGGCTTCCTCAAGAGCCAGATGTGCTGTGCCGTCGCCCCCGGCGAGATGATGCGCAATTTCTTCCGCGAGGTGTTCGTCGGCATCAACGATCTGCGCCAGATGGTGGCCCCGCGCAACGATCTGCGCATCGTGAAGCCCTTGTTCCAGCAGCTCACGCGCACGATGGACCAGCGCGTGCTGCGCGCCATGTTCGACGGGTTCGTCACGCGCACGTCCGGCAACGTGTCGATCAACCTCAACATCCAGACCGTGATGAGCGCGTCCTTCCGCGAGTTCGACACGCGCATCGCCAATTTCATCCCGAAGAGCCAGATCATCATCGAGATCCCGCGCTTCGACGTGTTCTGGGATTTCGCCGAGTACCTGACCGCGTGCGAATTCCTGCGCAATGCGGGCTACCGCGTGCTGCTCGACGGGGTGACGCTCGACGTGCTGTCGATGTTCTCGCGCGCGGAAATGGGCGCCGATTTCATCAAGATCCTGTTCCGCGCCGAGCGCGTGAACGAATGGCGCGATCCGGGCGTCGCTGAGCGCATCGCGGCGGCCGAGCCCGGGCGCCTCATCATGGCGCGCTGCGAGACGGCCGAAGCGCTCGAGCTTGGCCAGGCGGTCGGCATCCGCCTGTTCCAGGGTTTCCATATCGACAGCATGCTGCGCGACCCCAACCGGCGGGTCGCTTGAGAGGCTGGGCTTAAGCGGCCGCTTCTTTCCAGCGCGACAAGCGGCAGGTCACGATCGTGCCGACCCCGGGTTCCGACTGCAGCTCGATGCTGCCGCCATGCAGCTCGACGATGCGCTTGACCAGCGACAGGCCGAGGCCCGCCCCCATGCGCCGCGTCTCGGCGTCGTTGCCGCGCTCGAATTCCTTGAACACGCGCGCGAGATCCGCCTTGGCGATGCCGCTGCCGTTGTCCGCAACCGAGAGCAGCACGCTGTCGCCCTCGACCCGCGCCGACAGCGCCACGCGCCCGCCCGGCGGGGTGAATTTGAGCGCGTTGGACACGAGATTGCACATTGCCTGTTTGAGGCGCCGCTCGTCGCCGCGAAGGGCGATGTCGGTCGCCGCATCGACCGCGATCGCGATTTCGCGCTCGCGCGCAATGTCGCCCATGATCTGGGCGGTGTCGGTGAGCAGGCTCAAAGGATCGACCGCGTGCAGCTCGAGCGTCATGCGCCCGGCGTCGATCGAGGCGAGATCGAGAATGTCGTTGACGATCGCCAGCAGCCGCTCGGACGCCGTCAGGATGTCGGCGCAGTATTCGCTCTGGCGCGTATTGAGCGTGCCGAAATACTGGTTCGCCAGCAGCTCGGTGAAACCGATGATCGTGTTGAGCGGCGTGCGCAGCTCGTAGGACACGGTCGAGATGAATTCGGATTTGAGCCGGTCGGCGGCTTCGAGCGCTTCGGCGCGCTCGCGCAGCGCCTGCTCCACGCGCAGGCGGTCGGTGACGTCGACGAAGGAGAGCTGCGTCGCACCGTCGGGCAGCGGGACCACCGCATAGTCGAGCACGCGCCCGTCGCTGCGCGCGATGCGCGCGCGCGTGCCGTCGCGCGCGGTGAGGCTTTCGACGATGCGCTCTTTGAGTGCCGGCCAGTCGGCCTGCGGTTCGTAGAAGGGGCGCATGCGCTCGACCACGTCGCCGATATGCGGCTCGGCGACGAGGGCCGCGTCGGGAATTTCCCAGATGCGCGCGAAGGCGGGGTTGTGCAGCTTGAGCCGCCCGTCCGAGCCGAACACGGCCACACCCTCGTAGAGATTGTCGAGCGTAGCGCGCTGCACGGCGATCAGCGTGTTGTAGGAGCGCTCGAGCACGAGCCGGTCGGTCACGTCCTCGAACGCGAACAACAGGCCGCCCAGCGGATGCGGCATGCAGCGCTCGCGCAAGGTGGTG
>VYKU01000036.1_pt1 | contig 100056 bp, 107 predicted proteins | sample 5114491 | NCBI WGS metagenome assembly VYKU01 (sample SAMN12291796, study PRJNA351875) | freshwater metagenome | isolation source: freshwater lake | place: USA: Michigan, Gull Lake | collected 2011-07-05 | reverse complement strand
GGCGGAGGCGGCGGCGGAGGCGGCGGAGGCGGCGGCGGCAGCGGCGGTGGCGGTGGCGGCGGCGCTACTATGGCAACTGGCTGTGCCAGAATTGGCGCAGCTGGGATGGGGGCAAGGACGCCTGACAGGCCACCCAACCGTTGCACCACTTCGCCCAGCGCTGAATAGGAATCGCGCAGGCGAACCTGGAACGCCTCGTCCAATGCCGCAGTCTCTTCTGCGGCGCGGCGTCCGGCGGCATTTAGGCGGCTCAAGGTTTCGTTTAGCGCGTCCTCGATCGCACGGGCACGTGTATCGGCTTCTTGAGGCAAGTTCGACAGTCGGCGATCAAGGCCGTCGAGTATGTCTTCCACCGAGCGTGCTTGATCGCCACAAGCAGCAGCAAGTGCCGAGAAGCGCGCTTGTATGCGGGCACCGGTTTGATCCAACAATCCAGCTGATTGCTCAATCATGGCTTGCGCGTCTTTTAAGCGGCCAGACATGAATTGATCGGCCTCTTTACTGACTTCAAAGGCAGTTTGCCGGGCAGAATCCAAGCGATGCTGGTTTTCGGTTTCCTGTTCAGTCGCGCGACGCCGGGCCTCCTCTGCGGCTAGGCGGATGGCCTCGCTGCTGGCGCGCAAGGCTACCATGGTTTCTTCCCCGGCAAGGCGGGCAGCGGCAGCCTCAGCGCGCAGGGACTCTGCCGCCAAGCGCGCATTGGCTTCAGCGGCGGCGCGCACTTCATCCAAGGTCGCAAGGCTCATGTCGCGAGCTTCTTGGGTCTTTCCGGTAATCGTATTAGCAGCATGCATCGCGGAATCGCTGGCCGTCTGCGCCGCACTGTTCAAGGATTGTACGGCACCATCGACACTGCCGACCGCTTCATCAGCCCGAAGTCGCGCCAACACCATCAAATCATGGGCGCGTGCAAGGGCGGATTCGCCCTTAGCGGCGGCTTGATCCAATTCCGTAATCGCCGAAGCAGCACGCTGGGCCGCCTGATCCAAGCGCTCAGCCGCGCCAATGGCTAGTTCCGACGCCTGTGTCGATTGGGTCGCCAGACCTTGAGCGGCCTCTGCTAAACGGTTGGCACGCAGATCGAGACCGTCGGTCGCGACTTGGGTTGTATTAGCAGCATTGGCCGTCAATTCTGCGAGCGCGGCGAGCAAACTGTCGAGGCGTTGCCGCTCTTGTTCCATGGTTTGGGCGAGGCTATCGGCACTGCCACGTGCCGCTTGACCGGCTTCATTGAGGGCTAAGGTGCGCCGCTCTACTTGGCCTTCGATTTGGGCCAAGCGCTCTGCCACTTGGCCCAGCGCGCCTTCCAGTCGATTAATCTCACCTTCCACCGCCTGAGCAGTCGTGCGGATTGCGCCTTCAGCCAAGTTACTGGGCAAGAGCAGGCGACGGACAGCAGCCATCAATTGCCGTGATTCTCGATTGGACTTCGCGATGCTTTCCCCCATCAGACCCGCTAGCAGCGAAAAGGCCGGGCCAAATAGCAACACAGCCAGACTGAGCAGAAGGGTGGCGTCACTCGCCCCCAAAGTCGCGATATTCTCAAAAATATAGGCCCCAACGCCTGCGACCCAGATGAGGGCGAGACCGATTGATCCATAAAGCAGGGTAGGGGCCTGCTTGCTCTTGGGGCGACGTTTGATCGGGGCAGAGCCATCAGGCTCTTCCGTCGCGGTTTCCCACTTCATCTTAGAGCTTGTATCCATGGGCTCTTTTGGCGTGCTGGGTTCCAGCGCACCGCCTGCAGCTTCTGCCATCCCGATAGGTGCAAGGCGGCTAACTTCTTCTTCGGTTTCAAGTTGTTTCATGCGTTGGGCGGCTTTGGCGATGCGCTTAGCGGACTCACTGATTTGCGCTTCATCGCGAACCCGAGCCCAGACATCTTCATCTTTTTCATCGGCCATACTAATTTGCCCAACCCAATCCTAAAACACGAACGCACATGGTGCCAATTCTCGGTGGCCCAACTATTTGACCAATATGCAACAGCATTCTTATCTAGGCAAAGGCATTTGCGCTATGGGGCCTTGCAGCCTGAAGAATTGAGTGTGTCAGTGGGTGCAATTGAGGCCAGAGCGGTCATTTTTCAGCAGTTTAGGTCGCCTGGCCGCTTGGTTGGTGCTTGCTCTAAGGAAGAACGTCTACAGAGGGAATTTGAGAGGCTTGACTGGGCGGTGGCGTTACCGTGCGACTAAGGTGTTTGCTTCTTTTTCCATTCGCTTGCGAGTTCTTGGGCTTCGGCGATTTGGGCGGGGGTCATTACAGATTCTAACATATCTCGTAACTTGCGGCCATCATCATCATTTTTCGCCGCTAAGCTTATCCATTTGTGGGCTTGTATGAGGTCCTGCGGCACGCCTTGCCCCTCGACGTACATAGATGCGAGAATGTATTGCGCTTGGGCAAAGCCTTGGTCAGCGGCTTGTTCGAGCTTTTGAGCTGCCGTCTTGTAATCGCCTTTCTCGTATGCCTCCAAACCCTCAAGATAATCCAGCGCGGCTGCGGTATTCGTACTTGGGTTGTTCGAAACTGCTTGCGCATAAGCTAACGGCGCATAACCAAAAGCGCCGCCAACCAAACCCAAAGCCAATGAAAATCGAAGAACCGACCGCATATTGAAACATCCTAAAAATATGGAGTACTGGGTCGAAATATACACTAATCCCGCTTGAAATGAAGATAACAACCCGCTGATCAAGCCCGCATCGAGTCGCGCAACGACCTCGCCGCCTTAATGCTTTGGTCGCGAGCCGTTCCTGCGGCTAGGAACCAGTCGACAATAACCCAGACCCCTAAACCGCCGCACGTGAGCAGCTTGAGTACACCGAGGATGACCTGACCATTGTAAAACCTGTCCGCACCTAAGAAGCCGAGCCAAACGTTCCAACCAAAGGCCAGCACCGGATTCTTTTCCTTCTCAAGGTATATCTGAAAGAACTCGACGCGACGCGCCTCTGGTATCGAAAGAACAATCTGCATAAGTTACTGTTGGTAGGCGCGCCGATTCATAAGTTCATCCTCAAGCTATAATGAATTTTAGGTAGCAGTTCCTTGGACTTATCGCTAGGGTCAAAACTTGATCCGTTAGTTCAAGGCTCGGCTGTTTATGCTGTGAACTGCATCTGGGCCGCTCTGAAAAATTCTAAAGCCGGGGTTCTATTCTTCCTTCTTACGCCACTCTCTCGCCAGCTTTCGCGCTTCCGCAATTTGCGCTGGGGTCATTAGAGATTCTAACGCGTCTCGGGACCATCGTTGTCTATTATCATTTTTCGCCGCTAAGTTCATCCATTTGTGGGCCAGTATAAGGTCCTGCGGCACGCCTTTGCCCATAAGGTACATAATTGAGAGATTGGATTGCGCTTTGGCGTCTCCTTGATCAGCGGCCTTTCGGTACCAGCTCACTGCGGCGGCATAGTCCTGCGGTACGAATTCGCCGTTCGCGTACTTAACTCCGAGATTGAACTGTGCTTGAACATCGCCCTGATCAGCGGCCTTGCGATACCAACTCACTGCAGCGGCCTCGTCTTGCGGTACGCCTTGGCCATTGGCGTACATAGCTCCGAGATTGAACTGCGCTTGGGCAAAGCCCTGATCAGCGGCCTTGCGATACCAACTCACCGCAGCGGCATCGTCTTGCGGTACGCCTTCACCATGGTCATACATTAAGCCCAGAATTGTTTGCGCATTCGGATTTCCAGCCTCAGCAATTGGTTCCAGAATCTCAAATGCAGCCTTGAACCTGCTGCTTTGATACATAGCAACTCCGCGCTCAAGACCGGCAGATGATGCGTTTTTGACATTTCCTTTAGTTGCATCTGAGCGCTGTGCAGCGGTAGGTGACGACCAAAGCAGCAGCCCAATGCATAGGTATATCGTTCGAAGCAAAATGGATGTTTTCATCATGAAGGTCCAAAACTAGCCTAAACCCACTAATGAAAAATAGTGCCAAGCACAACGGTCGGCAGGTGGGATATGGCCCCGCCTCGAAGATTCCGAAATTAATTTTCTGAATATATTCGCTTTTCTTGTAGGTTTATGGATGGTGGTCGAGGGTTCACCTCCGGAGCGGTGGATTCTTGCAATGCAAACGCCAATACAGTTTTCTCGCGCACGCGCACGAAAGGTGTGTCTGGTCCGTCTCTAGAGCTCCTAATCTAATTCCCTCATGAGCCGCTCTCGTTCTCGGTGTGGTCCGGAAAGGAAATTCAACTCTTCTTCAAGTCTTCGATTGCTTTGCTCTAACTCTAGGATTTTTTCGTATAGGATGCTTATCTTTGAGGACAGGTGTTTTGTACATCCATCCAATTGTTCGCCCAAAAAAACGATGTGCCTATCGAGATTAAACAACAGATCAGTATAACCCATTCCATGCGTCCTGCTCCCCCGGCTTTCTAAATTGATCAATGGCGAAACCACAAAACAGAGCATCCCACAAGTTAAGGTCGTCGCCTTAAAGTTGGTGAACATTTAAGCACCGTGTTAGCCCGGTGTTAGCCCGGCTAATTCTTGTCTATCAAGATTGGATATAACTATTTGAAAACACTGGTGGGTGATGCAGGGTTCGAACCTGCGACCCGCTGATTAAGAGTCAGCTGCTCTACCAACTGAGCTAATCACCCGACCGGCTTGTTTATCTGGGCTGGTGCCGCTGGCGTTTGGTTTGCGCGAGCCGCCCCGAGGGGCGCGAGAAACAAGGGAAAGGGCGTATGGCGCAAATGGGCGCAGGGTTCAAGCCCCGCGCCGCTTTTGTTTGCAATTGAGGTGCGTTTAGCCGCGCTTTTTCGCGGGTCTACCAGCGCCAAGCTTCAATCCGGCGGGACCCTTGCTGTTCATAGGTCCGCCCGCGTGGGTCGGTGCAGAGCACATAGCTGACGATGGCTTTACGGCCGCGGATCCAGTCATGGCTTTGTTGGCGATAGCAGCGCACGACCGGTGCCCGGTAACCGTAGCGATCCTCATAACGGTCGCGGTGACGATCGTGGTGATCATGGCGGTCGCGATCCCAGCCTCGGCCGCGGCCATAATGATCGCCGCCGCGCACTTGGAACGACCAGTTCCAGCCACCCCAATCTGACCACGCCGACGGGTGGGCGTACCATTGCTTGTCGCGCCGCCAGCCGTGGCTGGGGTGATATTCGTCAAAGCCCCAGCGATTGGCATACACGGCGGGGTCGCCCCAACGGGTGTCCCAGCGCTGCCATTGGCCATGCGGGCCCCAATAATCGGCACCACGACGGTCAACATAGACCGGGCCTGGCGAGCCAATTTGGACCGAAATGCTTTGCGCCTGTGCGGGGGCTGTGACGGCCAGACCGGCTAGCACGAGGGCGCTGGTGAGAAGCAGACGCATTGTAAACTCTCCTTGATTCAGATGTCCCTGAAAGCCACTTTGCCAGCCTCTCCCTGAAACCAGCATGAATGAAGTCTTCAGAAATCGCACACCTGCATGATCATGGCCTGTAAATGCCGTTTTAACCTGGAATGGCTATAAGAGTCTCATGGATGTTAGCGTACCTCTTCATCAGCAAGGCCCCGCTGTCGACAAAGCCCATTTGGAGCGCATGACCGGCGGCGATCACGAGCTCGCACTCGAAGTGCTGGGCTTGTTTCGCGAGCAGGTTGAGCTGTGGAGCAAGCTGTTACAACCTTCCACCCAAACCCAAGATTGGGGAAATGCCGCCCATACCGTCAAAGGCGCCGCGCGTGGGATCGGTGCTTGGCAATTGGGTGAAGTGTGTGGCCAAGCAGAAGAGGCCAGCAAGGCTCGCCCTTTAAGCCGCGATGAAAAGCGGGCCTTCTATGAAGCAATCACCACAGAGATGCAGTCCGTGATCGGCGAGATCGCCGTGATTGAGCATCAATATGCGCTAGCTTCCCTGCGCTAGCTTTGCCTTAGTCTTCGTTTTTCGGTTGGGCTTTGGACGCTAGGGCATCAAAGGACTTGAATTCATAGGCAATGCAGCGGTCCATCATCGTGCGCCACACCGGGTCTGCAATGGACATGGAGAGGCCGTGTTTTTCTGCGCTGACGGCAACTTTGGCAATCACATCAGCGATGCGCGCTTCATCACGCACGAGGCCGCGATGGCCTTTGATGCGCGCCGCTGCATCCATAAAGCCTTGACGTTCTGCGATCAGCGCCACCAAAAGACGGTCTAAGCGGTCAATCTCATAGCGCACGTCGGCCATGGTCTGGCAGGTAGCAGCCGTGTTGCGGCTTTCAAGGGTATGATCAGTCATGGGCGCGCAGATAGACTAGACTGCGTGCCGACGCAAAGCCTCAATCACTAAATCACCCAATCATCGCCAGTTGCTTCAGACTTGATCCAATCAAGGAAGGCTTTAAGGGCAGGGGTCATCGTCCGGCCTTTGGGGCGCACCAGCCAATAGGCAAAGCCGACTTTATCCCCCTCGCCCGAAAATGGCGCAACCAAGCGGCCAGATTGCAGGTCCGCGGCGGCGATCGCGCGCTTAGCCAGTGCGACACCGCGGCCAGAAGCAGCGGCATCAATTACCATGGCAGATTGATTGAAGCGCAGGCCCTGATTGCCATCGGCGCGATGCACGCCGCGCGCGGTCAGCCACATCGACCAATCGGGGCAGGAAGGGTCATTATCAGGGCTGACATCGTGCAAAAGTGTATGGCCTGCCAAGTCCTGCGGGGTGTGCAAAGGCTTGGCCCCTTCCAATAAGGCAGGGCTACACACCGGCAGCACTTCTTCGCCCATCAGCATTTCTGATGTCACGCCTTCATAAAAGCCTGGACCATAACGTACAGCCAGATCGACATCTGCATAGGCAAAGTCCACCAAATTCATATCGGCAGCGACCCAGACCTGAACGTCGGGGTTGGCAGCCTGAAACCGATCGATGCGCGGCACGAGCCATTTGGATGCAAAAGACGGGGCAGCAGAGACCGAGACCCGCTCCCGTCTAAGGGGTAAGCGCATTTGGCGCACGGCGTCATCAATCCGCTCAAAAGCTTCGCGTAACAACGGCATGGAGGCGCGCGCGGAATCGGTTAGCTCCACCGCCCGTCCTAAGCGGCGGAACAGCGGCTGGCCGACAAAGTCTTCTAAGATTTTGACTTGTTGGCTGATGGCCCCCGGCGTGACGTCGAGATCCTCCGCCGCTTTGGTAAAGGACAAACGCCGCGCGGCGGCTTCAAAAGCGCGAAGCGCGTTCAAGGGGGGATAGGCAGTGCTCATAGAGAAAGTCTAATGACAGAAAGCAGACAATACAACGATCAGAAAATCTATTTTTACTCGTAAGCGCGGTGGCGCGACGCTAAAAGTGGTTCTGCTAAGGGCTCGACACTTGGGCCCTAACCTGTTTATGCCACCCATTATGACTGCCTTGATCGAACCGTTCCGCGCCATCTCTATCAGCCGCCTCGCCCATGCCATGAAAGCGCGTGGTGAAAAAGTGATCCATATGGAATTCGGGCAGCCCTCAACAGGGGCACCTTCTAAAGCAATTGCCGCCGCCCATCAGGTGCTGGATAGAGATGGTATGGGTTATTGGGAAAGCAGCCCGCTAAAGGAAGCCTTAGCGGGTCGGTATCACGACTTGTACGGCGTTACGGTCGACCCAGAGCGGATCGTATTAACGTGTGGGGCCTCGCCGGCGCTTGTCATGGCGTTGAGCTCTGCTTTTGCGCCAGGGGATCAGATCGCCTTTGCTAGCCCCGGTTATGTGGCTTATCGCAACACAGTCAAGGCCTTGCATTTAGAGCCGCTGGAGATTGTGTGTGACGAGGCAACGCGATTTCAAATTTCGGCGGCCCAGATCGAAGCCTTGGAGCGCGCACCTAAAGGCTTGATCCTAGCCAGCCCCGCCAACCCTACTGGCACCATCATTCCTGCTGAAGAGCTAAAGGCGATTGCCGACGTGTGCGCGCGGCGCAACATTCGCATCATTTCAGACGAAATCTACCACGGCCTGAGCTATGTTGGCCGAACCCATTCCATGCTGGAATTTTCCCCAAACGCGTTGGTGGTCAATTCCTTCTCGAAGTATTTTTCGATGGCGGGTTGGCGTCTTGGCTGGCTGGTGGCTTCTGATGATCTGGTGGATGCGGCACGCGCCCGCATGGGCAATTTGTTTCTGACCGCCCCGTCCCTTGCCCAACATGCAGGCCTTGCTGCAATGGATTGCATCGATGAATTGGAAGCCAATGTTGCGACCTATCGCGCAAACCGCGAGATCGTCTTGCGGGCATTGCCCGCCATGGGAGTCACCCGGATCGCCCCGCCGGACGGTGCCTTTTACATCTATGCTGATGTCAGCCATCTGACCGACGACAGCATGGCATTTGCCCATCAACTGTTGACAGACACAGGCGTCGCCATCGCGCCGGGTGTCGACTTCGATCCGGTGGCGGGCCAAACGCACCTTCGGTTTAGTTTTGCGGTTTCGACGCCGCAAATCGAAGATGCGATGGCCCGCTTAACCCCTTGGTTTAATAATAGAAGCGCTCTTCGATGATTTTGCCATTTTCCACGGTGTAGAGGGCAATCTCATCCATTGCGACCCGCTCGCCACTTTCCTTATTGGTGATGTCCATGAAGAACCGCAACGCAAACTGGTTGCCGTTCACATAAGGACCATGAGTCTCAACTTGATGGATCTCATGGGCACCATACCACCATTCACCCTTGGCAATCAGAGCAGGGATGCCCTCGGCAATTTGGGTTGGGCCTTCCATGTTTTCGATACTGCGCACATTTTCGGCCCAGAATTTAGCGCCTGCTTCATCCATTTGGCCTGCCTTGCAAAGTGCGGTGAAGGCTTCTGCAACTTCTTGTGTCGTCATGCTACTCACTCCCGATTACTTACACCTGATTGGAACATAACAAGAACATACTTGTCGGCATTTGACAAGCCTGCCCATCGCTTATTTGCGCTTTTATCATCGGTTTGCGACAGGTTTTAGTGCTTTTGACCAAGCAATAGCGCGGTTTCGAAAATTTCACCCACGCTTCGTCCTGTCCAAGCGACACTGGCTCTGTCAGCAACAGAGGGAACTCAGGTTGCCTACTTTTGGATTTAGGGCGCAACATTGGTCCAATTGGATCAAAACGCTTTGATGGACACGCGATTTGGGCCCATCCGATACGCCGGGGGCAGCTACTGCCCCCTAATCGCGTCAGAAATGGCGCTCTTGGCGGCGCAAGAAACAAGGCCATTGCGGGTCTTGGGGTCCAAAGAGGTGGCCGTTTCTACGGCGGATTGGATTGACCCGTCGATGGAGGCTTTCACAATCGCTGTTACGGCATCAATATGCTCGGCCTTTAGTTTTGGACCGAGCTCACTTTGCAAACAGCCACAGAAACTCTCAGACTGCCCCGCCAATTGGCAGACGAGTTTGGTGTCCAATACTTCGCCCACTGCTTTGGCAGCATCTCCAGCGACACTAACAGCAGAGCTCTTGAGCTCCTTGACAGTTGCGGCGGTTTCATTGGGGTCTTGGCCGCAACCACTTAAGGCGAGAGAGGCTGCGAGGAGCAAAGAGGCGAAGGCAAGTTTCATGGCGACGTCATTGACCTGATCCGTCATCACGCGAAACCCACATTGCTGTGACTAAGCTAGTTGTGCTGGCCCAAGGGGCCTGCGCTGACTTATTCCGTCAGGCGCAGGGATTCTTCTAGGGTTTTCGCCAATTGACGGAAGGCATTGCGGACTTCGTCTGGATTGTCAGCATGGAAGTAATAACCAGCCGATGCACAGGCTTGGAGGGCTGGCGTGATTTGGTCGTACACTGGCTTAACCCACGTGTTAAATGCGCTATCGCCATCCAAGCGAACATATTTCAATTGCACCACACCGACACGGAAGCCGCGCGATTTCAAGTCTTGGCAGCCCGTACTGCCAATTGGGCCCGGCGCAATGCTGTTCCAATCGAACTGCATGCCATCGGTCACAATGACGATGAATTTTTCGGGCTTGGCTTGAGAGCCGTCGCCAGCGCCGCTGGTCATCGTCTTTCTGCCCGTATCAATCGCTGGCGTAAGCCGAGACGCAGCTTGAGCATTAGATGTGGCCGGTTTCAATTGAAACGTACCAACAAAGTCGCGTGCTGCTTGCATGTCGGATGTCAAATCCAATTGGCGTTCCCAATCACGCGACATACGAGCAACGCCGTAGCGGGCACGGAGGCCACGCGGATATGCATCGTGCAACTCATCGATGAGGATCTGCACGCTCTCCTTCATGATGTCATGGCGAAGTTTAACACCATTGGCATGGGCGCGCTGCTCAGAAGTTGTGTATGGACTGTTTTTCTCCAGTAGAGTCGCGATATGGCAAGCAAATGCGCAATTCTTGTGATGCTGGTCATTCTTTGACAGATCCCTCAGCTTGTCGCGCCCCGCTTCATCGGCTGCAACGCCCATGGAAGCAGAGCCGTCGAGCCATAGATCAATATCGACATAACGATAATCGGCCTTGCGGGCGCGTGCGGTGCCCGAGATTGGCGTGTAGGATCCACCGACTAGACCTGGTGCCATCGTTACTTGATTGGCTGAGTAGGAGATGAGCGCACTGCGCACACGCCCAGTTTCTGTCGTGACAGTAAAATTGGTGATTGCGTCGCGTTCGCTGGCATTCAAATTGGCCTTAAAGGTCTTCTCGGCAACTTCCTCCATTTTATCGTCATCAGTCGTGGGCGCAATCGCGGCCAACGCTGCCGTATCGGCGGCGGATTGATACTTTGCTTTGCCGCTGGAAATCATAGCCAATTGCATGGAGCCAACACCCACAAGCATAAGAGCTGTAGCCGATAGTGCAAACGTGAGTGCAAGGGTTCCGCGCTCGCTCTTCAGCTGCGTTCCCCGCTTCACGATTTTTTGCCAATATTGCTCAATGTATTGCATATTTTTAACCCAGCCACTTTAGCACAGGGCCGGATTAGGCTCATTTTCTAAATTTTCTGGAAGTGTACCTGGTTAATCAAGCCATAAGGTAATTGATGCATTTAAATTACTTGCAAGTATTTGTCTAATAAAATGCAGAAATATTCATAGGTTAAATCTATTTGTTGGGTGAACTTATTCTGTATTATTCACGTTTTTCAGTGCTTTAGGCTTTAGCGGCAGCTCATCCCAAAAGGGTTACCGATCGTTAGATAGATTTTGATTGTAACCGACTGTTTCTGTTAACTATAGCGCCAAAAGAATCGAACTTTCTGCATTATTTCAAAAGATATCAGGGCTGAGCAGTCTAATAGTGCGCCTTCATAAGCAACCGTCAGGCCTGTGACTAAGCTGGTTGCGTTGGCCCAAGCGGCCTGCGCTGACTTATTCAGCCAAGCGCAGGGATTCTTCTAAGGTCTTCGCCAATTGCCGGAAGGCGTCGCGGACTTCATCAGGATTGTCTGCATGGAAGTAATAGCCAGCCGATGCACAGGCTTGGAGGGCCGGGGTGATCTGGTCATAATAGGGCTTCACCCAAAAATCGAAAGCGCTGTCACCATCCAAGCGAACATATTTCAGTTGAACCACGCCAACCCGGTAGCCTTTCGCCTTCATGTCTTGGCAAACTGTGCCGCCAATTGGGCCCGGCGTAATGGCGTTCCAGTCAAACTGCATGCCGTCGGTCACGATAACAATGAATTTTTCGGGTTTGGCTTGCGAGCCATCGCCAGCCCCTGAAGTCAGCGTGTCTCCCGCCGTCTGTATAGCGGGTGTCAAGCGCGACGAACTCCAGCCGGGCTTGAGTTGAAAGGTGCCAACGAAGTCACGTGCGGTATCCATGTCCGACGTGAAAGACAGTTGCCGCTCCCAGGTTGCCGCCATCCGTGCGACACCATACCGGGCACGTAGGCCGCGAGGATAGGCGTCGTGCAGCTCATCAATCAAGATCTGCACGCTTTCCTTCATGATATCGTGGCGGAGTTTCACGCCATTGGCGTGGGCGCGCTGCTCTGATGTTGAATAAAGGTGGCTTTCCTTCACATGGGTTGGGATGTGGCAGGCAAAGGCGCAGTTTTTGTGATCTGGATCGTCCTTCGACAAATCTCTCAACTTGTCACGCCCTGCTTCATCGGCGGCCACACCCATAGAGCCAGATCCGTCGAGCCACAGGTCAACATCAATATAGCGATAATCGGCCTTGCGGGCGCGGGCTGTACCAGAGATTGGCGTGTAGGCGTCGCCGACGAGCCCCGGAGCTATCGATTCTTGATTGGCTGTGTAAGTGATCAGCGCACTGCGTACGCGTCCAGTTTCTGTTGTAACGTTAAAATTGGTGACGGCGTCACGCTCGCTCGCGCTCAAATTGGCCATGAAGGTTTTTTCGGCCACCTCCGCCATTTTATCGTCAGCAGTCGATGGCGAAATTGCCGCCAACGCGGCGGTATCGGCTGCGGCTTGAAACTTTGATTTGCCGCTTGAGATCAAAGCCAATTGCATGGAGCCGACGCCCATTACCAAAAGAGCTGCAGCTGATAGCGCGAAGGTGAGTGCAATGGTCCCGCGCTCGCTTTTCAGCCGCGCCGACACCTTCACTAGATTTTGCCAATATTGCTCAAAAGCACGCATAATCTTAACTCCGACACGTAAGCACAGGTCCGGGCTATGGGTGCTCTGTTAATTTTCTGTAAATTTAATTGGTTGCTAAAATATTAATGTTATATATAAAAATAAATTACTAATAAGTATTATTACAGTTAATTTTATTTTATATTCAAGTATTATTCTTTTGATTTGGATGCATTGATGATGGATTCTGTCGATACTTCAGTGCTTTATGCTTGAGTTGCCGCACGCTCCAAAACTGGTTAACGAAGTTAAAGCACGAAATAATTGTAACCAACTGTTTCTATTAACCTTAATAAAGAAATAACCGCATTAACTGCTTTTTTTTGAACATATTTTCGGTTCGACCCGTGTGAAAGTCCTTCGTTTTCTGAAAGACAGCTCACATGCAGGGCCTTCATTCCTTAATTCGAAAACGACTGACTTCCCAACCTTGGAAACCAGCCTTGGGTGCCGGCCTTGCCATCGCCTTGCTGGCAAGTTTGAACCAAATCGGCCTATTTCCCTATCTCATTGCGCCATTAGGGGCGTCTGCGACATTGGTTTGGCTGGTTCCCAATAGCCCGCTGGCGCGTGCGCGCGCGGTTATTGGAGGCAGCCTGATCTCTGCCGTCATTGGGTTGGGTGTCTTAACCATACTCAGCCCAACACCTTGGGCCATTGGCCTTGCGGTCGCGCTAGCTATCTTTGCGATGGTGGTCTTTGATGTACTTCATGCCCCAGCAGGGGCGTTGCCTCTGGTGATTGGGATAAGCCATCCCAAGCCTTTGTCCTTTCTGGCAACTTTAGCCGCCTCAACTTGTATCTTGGTGGGTCTGGGCCGCCTTTATCTGTGGCTGACTGACCCAAAGTCTGGCTTGAAACAAGACGGTTGAGACCAACGCGACGGAAAACAATGTTGTGTTCGTTCAAGCAGGCATGACAAAGATGCTTCTTTCCCGCCGCTCCACCCTTATAGGCCTATCCGCATTGGCGGCGGCGCCTGCTTTTGCCCAAACGCGCTTTGAGGCCGCAAAGGCTTATTCGACTGCCCGGCGCGGGATTTCGTTCCTTGTGATGCAACGCGGGCAAGTCCTCTTTGAGGATTATCAAGGCCTAGGCCTGCGCTTTAAAGGCTGGGAACTAGCCAGCGGCACCAAAAGCTTTTCAGGCGTAATGGCTGCCGCCTTAGTGCAAGATGGTCTTTTGAAGCTGGATGAATATTGCGCCGAAACGCTGCCTGAGTTTTGGTCGGATCGCTACCGGTCCGCTATCCGCGTGAACGACTTGCTGCATCTCGTCAGCGGTATTGATGGGAAAGGTGGACGCAGTTTTGGCGATGTTCCTACCTATGTTGAAGCTTTGGCCGCGCCGTCCAATCGGGCGACGGGCAGTCAATTTTCCTATGGCCCGGTGCCTTTTCAAATTTTTGGCGAATTGGTTCGGCGCAAACTGGTGGCCGCAAAGACAGGTGATGCAGACCCTCTTGCCTATTTGACCAGACGTCTATTTACCCCGCTCGGCATCCGGCCGATCCGCTGGCAGCGCGGCAGTGATGGCATGCCGCACCTGCCCTCGGGGGCCGCGATCACCGCCCGTGATTGGCTAAAGTTTGGCCAATTTGTCTTGGCTGGCGGCATCCATGAAGGCAAGGCTTTGGTGGATCCGGCAGCCTTACGGGCGAACTTTGAAGCCAGTTCAGCCAATCCTGGCTATGGCCTGACATGGTGGATGCCGCGCCCGGGCATGATTGGTCCTGGGCCTCGCTCGGGTGTGGCTGGGGAAGCCGTTTCGCTAGCAGGGCTCGGCAAGCTTTATATGGCAGCGGGCGCTGGAAATCAGCGCCTTTACCTATTGCCAGATCAGGACATGGTTATTGTTCGCCAAGCTGACGGCATTGCCCAGTCCCTGCGAGGTGGCGCTGGCGATTGGTCCGATCAGAAATTTCTTAGCCTTATACTCGGCGCTTAAGCCTGACCACGCCCACGGGCCTGAACGGCTTCGCGATTGGCTGCGACTTTATCGGGCGTGACTTGGTTGTTGCGCTCAGTCGAGAAAGCGGTTTCATGCTGCAAACCCGCCCCAAAAGTCATGGCAAAGCCATCATTGATCAGCTTTTTATACTCTTGCTGCGCTTGGGCAGGCATGGTGGCCATATCGGTGGCCAGCTTTATCGCGGTGGGCATTAGGTCTTCAGGGCTGACAACTCGATTAACCAGCCCCCAACGCTCCGCCGTCTCAGCATCCAAGAAATTGCCAGTTAAAGATAATTCCTTCGCCCGATAAATGCCGATTAAGCGCGACAATTTTTGCGATAAGCCCCAGCCGGGCATAATGCCGACCCGCCCATGTGTGTCGGCAAAGCGTGCGCCCGTCGACGCAATCAACACATCGCAAGCCAAGGCGACTTCAAAGCCACCCGTGATCGCAACCCCATTGATCGCGCCAATTACGGGCTTTGCGCTGGTCTCAATCGCGCGAACGGGATTGGCCTCAGGCTTTTCGGCTGTGGCATCGCCCATCGCGAGTGGGTCCGTAGACAGTTCTTTCAGATCAAGGCCAGCCGTGAAGGCACGTCCGGCCCCAGTTAGAATAATCACCCGAATGGCCTCATCGCAATTTAGGTCGGTTATGGCGTCGTAAAGCGCCAAACGCATGGCTTTCGACATCGCATTCATGGCCTCTGGCCGATTCAAGGTCACAATGGCGATGGCGTCTTGACGTTCAACGGTCAGGGTCATGGATTTTCCTTTAGAGCTTAGGCGGCTTGTTCTAGGCTGGCTTTGTTTCAGGCCAGTTCAAAAAAGGCAATGGTAGGTGCTTATTTAGGTTGGGTGATGGTGACGATCAGCGGGAAATGGTCGGACCCGATATCTGGGCCAACTTTACAGGCCTGCACGTCTAGATCGCGCACTAAAATATGGTCGATTGTCACTTTAAGGCCTGGAATCTTGTCTATCCTGGTCCCGCGCCAGTCAATCGGACGCCACGTCCCTGCAACTGGGCCACCACACGCAACGCGTTTAACATGGGCGGTCTGAAGAAGCTTGTGCAAAGGCCAAGCACTCGGGGTGGTGTTGAAATCGCCCATCACAAGAACCGGGCCGGGCTCTTTGGCCACGGTTTTTGCCAAAACGCCTAATTCCAGATTGCGCACCCTTAGGCCTTCGCCCCGACCGCGTGTTGGGTTCTGGAGATGCAAGACGAACAGGGTGAAGCCGTCGCAGCGTGCCTTTAGGCCAAAATTACGACCTTCCCACACCGAAAGGTCCCCATTGGGCTTCTCCACCCGACAGCCCAAAGTCTCAACGCCCCATGTTTCCTTAGATGGGGTTGCCGTTTCAGGTTGATCAACGGAGGGGAACAACTCTTGTAAATCACTGAAAGCCGGCACTTCACCCAGTCCGATTGCTTTCACCTTTTCCAACTCTGGCAACAACGCCAAGCGTTTCAGAGCGAGGCGATTGTCGTGTATGTTGGCCCAAGCCATCACGAACTCCCGGGATGGATCACGCTCCTTTGGAAAGAGTGGTGGATAAATTGTTGGGACACGCACATTGAAGAAAAGAAGCGCGAGGACGGCTACACCCTGCAAAACGGTCATCACCCGCCATTTTCCGAGCCAAAAAGCACCAAGACCAACCATTCCAAAAATGATGATCAGCCTGTCCCACGCGCCAAATAGCGCCAAGATCCAGTGAAACGGTGCCGCTAAGGCAAGGCCACACAAGCCCAAGGTAGCCAACCCGACCAGCCCAAGGGCGAGCCGGATGATCCAGACGAGGATTGTCAAGCAGCTTGCTCTTTTTCGGAAGGATCAAGCCAAGCGTCGAGATCTGCCAAGGCACGAACGGCTAAAGCCTTCTTGCGTAATCGCCCGCGCTCTTTGCCTTTGCCGCCTGCATCTTCGTTTAATTCAGGAAACAGGCCGAAATTGACATTCATTGGCTGGAAACTGCCCTTGCCACCATCGACGTGCCCGCCTGTGACATGGTTAAGCAGCGCGCCCAATGCCGTTGTGATGGGGGGAATATTGGGTGTGCCGCCCAAACGTTCCGCGCAGGCAAACCGGCCAGCCAACAGGCCTATCGCTGCACTTTCGACATAGCCCTCACATCCAGTGATTTGTCCGGCAAAGCGAATGTCCGGGCGCGACTTTAATCGTAGGCTCGCATCCAGCAATTTTGGCGAATTGAGGAAGGTATTGCGATGGATCCCGCCCAGTCGCGCAAACTGCGCTTGTTCAAGGCCCGGGATCATGCGGATGACGTCGGATTGGGCACCATGTTTCAGCTTGGTTTGAAACCCTACCATATTGAAAAGTGTGCCCAAAGCATTGTCTTGCCGCAATTGCACGACAGCCCAAGGCCTTCTGCCGGTGCGCGGATCAACGAGGCCCACAGGCTTCATCGGACCGAAACGCAACGTCTCGCGACCGCGCTCTGCCATCACTTCGATCGGCAGGCAGCCTTCAAAATAGGGGGTGTTTTCCCATTCTTTGAAGCTGGTCTTTTCCCCAGTTAACAAGGCATCGATGAAGGCCTCATATTCTTCTTTGTTCATGGGGCAATTGATGTAATCAGCTCCATCACCCTCAGGCCCCACTTTGTCCCAGCGGCTTTGGAACCAGGCAATATCGAAATTTATACTTTCGCGGTGGACAATGGGTGCGATGGCATCAAAAAAGGCGAGTTCATCCTCCCCCGTAACCGCTTGCACGGCTTGGGCCAACAAGTCTGACGTCAAGGGCCCCGTCGCGATGATGGTGCTGCCCCAAGATTCTGGCGGTAACGCGGTCACCTCCTCGCGCAGAATCGTGATCAAAGGTTCTTGCGATAGGGCTTGGGTCACTGCGGCCGAAAATCCATCGCGATCAACGGCCAAAGCGGAACCTGCGGGCACTTTGTGCGCGTCGGCACAGGCCATGATGAGCGAGCCCGCCCGCCGCATTTCAGCATGGATTAGGCCAACGGCGTTGAACTCCCAATCGTCGGACCGGAAGGAATTGGAACAAACCAGTTCCGCAAAACCATCTGTTTGGTGGGCTTCGGTCTTTCGGATCGGGCGCATCTCATGAAGGATGACGGGTACGCCCGCACGGCTAATCTGCCAAGCCGCTTCGCTGCCTGCGAGGCCGCCGCCGATGATGTGAATGGGTTTTGCTTGGGTCATAGATCTTCAAATAGCGCAGCCGTAGCCCTGAGGGGAGGGGGGTGGGCTCAGTCGCCACAGCTTGATGCTGTCATTCCTAAAGAACCGCCGACAAGGATCGACGATCAAGCTTGTTTGATTCCCCTCTTGCACCCCAACGGGATATAGTCGAATGGGAGGGCGTGCTGGATTGCGCTCCCCACTTTAGGAATTTCGATGACTAAGACTTTTTCCCCTTCTGAAGCGGCCTTTTCAGTATTTGAATTGATGAAGCGTCAGCCGCAATTTGTGATGCGCTATGCTTTGCTTTCCGCTGCGGTCATGGCGATTTACCTGTTTATCTTGGCAAGCACCGGTGCTGGCGATGCGCTCCAGCGTTATGCCGCGTTGGCTGAGACGGAACAGATGCCGAGCATGGAACAGGTGCGGGCTATCCTTGGCCCCGCTATGCCAGCACTGAGTTTTTCGTTTTTGATGAGCGCCATTTTAAGCGCCTTCTTGACTGGGATGGCGCTTCGTAAGACCCTGCATGATCGCGAAGAAGGCTTTTGGGGGCTTCAGGCGGGGGCAATTGAAGCGCGCTATCTGCTTGCGGCCATGGCTTTTATAGCCGCCATATTTATCGCTGCTTTTGCTTTAGGGATTATCACATCCCTATTGGTCAGTATTCACGTGGCGCTCGGCAGTCTTGCGGTCCTCGCATCGATTGCGGCGATGGTTTGGTTTGGCTTGCGGTTAAGTCAATTTGGCGTGATGGGCGTGGTCACGGGAAAATTGGGCCTCAGAGAATCCTTTGAACAAACCAATGGTAAATTCTGGCGCTATTTTGGTGCTTATCTGTTGTGGGTGGTCATAACGATAATTTTGGGCACCATCGTCCAAGCGCTCGCGACCATGGGCGCGTTGGCATTGGGAACCAAGATTGGTTCGGGCCTACCTGCAACCGCACAGGAATTTGCTACCGCGGGTTGGGCGTTCTACATCCTGTTCTATGGCATGGTGACGGGCATTCTAAATCTCGGTTTCCTGTGCATAGGTGCTTATGCTTGGCATCAAAGCCAAGGCGCGCTCCCACCGCCTAAATCCGAACTTTGAAAGCCCAGTCACTCAAAAATCGAAGTCAGCCGTTACCGGAACATGGTCTGACGCTTTCTCGCGCGCCCGGGCCATGCGCCAAATTTTCACTTCTTTCAGGCGGTCTGCTGCTTGCGGGCTGATGGCAAAATGATCAATTCGTATGCCGTGGTCCTTCGGCCAAGCGCCGGCCTGATAGTCCCAGAATGTATAGGCATGTTCAGCCCCATTTGCCGCCATAAACGCGTCCGTTAGACCCAAATTCAATAACCGTCGCCAAGCCGCGCGGCTTTCGGGTTGAAATAGCGCGTCGCCCATCCAAGCTGCCGGATCATAACAGTCGCCCGGCCTTGGGATGATGTTCCAATCACCAGCCAAAACCAAGGGTTCTTCAAGCTGCAACAGACCTGCAACATGGGTCTGAAGACGGGCCATCCAGCGCAGCTTGTAATCAAATTTCTCGGTACCCAAGGGATTGCCATTCGGGCAATACAGATTAGCGACTCGCACAGCGCCGGTGGGCGTTGCGACTTCAACTTCGAGATAGCGGGCTTGTACATCCTCGTCATCGCCCGGCAGTCGATTAAGTGCCACTTCTGCAGGCAATCGCGTCAAGATCGCGACGCCATTATAGCTCTTTTGGCCAGAGATGAAGCAATTGTAACCTGCATCTTCAAGCGCTTCGCGTGGAAATTTTGGCTCTTCGCACTTTATTTCCTGAATACAAACAACGTCGGGATTAGCCTCAGCCAGCCATTCCAGCAGGTTTGGCAGGCGCGCGTTGACAGAGTTGACATTGAAAGTCGCGATGCGCATTAGTCTCGTCCTCAGTCTCGAAATCTACAGAATGATTTACGTGATTTCGACCAGTTTGATAGTCCTGATTAGAGGTTCCTGCATGATACGCCCCAATTCTCCTCCTCGTGCTCCTTCTTATCTGGCCGCAGGGCTGATCGCTATCGTTGGTGGGCTGTTATGTGCTGGTGCCGCACTCGCACAGTCGCCCACGCAGACTTCGCCGCCGGCAACCACGCAACAAGCGACTGTCGCCGCAAATACCCCCGGAACCACTGAAGCCGAAGCGCCCGTTGCGAAGCCAAAACGGCGCGGCTCCCGTATGGTCTGTAAGCAAGAAGCCATTCTTGGCACGCGGCTGAAGTCGCTGCGCACGTGCCGGACGGCAGATGAATGGCGCCGGATTTCGCGTGGGTTCCAAGAGCAAGTGAAAAACACGACGGATAAGGGTGGCGCGATTTTTGCCACGAATTGAGCGTTGGACTTAAAAGCCTTTGAACACAGCAATCTCGTCTAAAGGCGCGCGCTCAGTCCTCAATTGATTGATTGGCGCGTCCTTGTCTTCATAGCCAAGCGCCAACCCGCAATAGATCACTTCATTGTCTGGCAAGCCAAAATGGGCAGCCAAGCTTTGGCGGACCATCCCCCAAGCCTCTTGCATGCAAGTGGCGAGGCCCCGTTCTTCCGCGACTAAACAGATAGTTTGCATCAGCATGCCAACATGAGCCCATTGCCCGTGACCCATCGAACGGTCGATAACGAAGAAAATTGCTACCGGCGCGCCAAAGAACTGATAATTGCGCGACATTTGACCCAGGCGCCCAAGCTTATCTTCGCGGGGAATGCCGAGGATCTGATACATGTCTTCCCCGACTTTATAGCGACGCGTGCGATGGGGTTCCTTGACTTCCGCGGGATAGATTGGGAATTCGCCCGCTTCTCCACGTGGGTTCTCGTTGAGCGTTTTTTGCGCCAAGGCAACAACCGCATCGCGCTCTTCCCCTGCAACCACGATCATCTTCCATGGCTGCAGATTGCCACCAGAAGGTGCCGCGCGTGCAATGTCCAACAAGGCGCGAACTTCGTCTAATGGAACGGTGTCAGGCTTAAAGGCGCGCACAGATTTGCGTTGCTTAACAGCGGCTTCGACATTCATGGATTTATCCCTGAGCTAGTATTTTTGCTGAGACTAAGCCCAAGTGCCATGCAAGAGCAAGTCGCGCCGAATCTGATTCTTTAGACAGAAAAACTGACGCCACAGCCGCAAGATGATTTAGCATTTGGATTACGGATTTTGAAGGACGACCCAATCAAATCATCAACCCAATCAATCTCCGCACCTTCTAAGAAGGGCAGGGAGACTTGGTCGACCGCTACTCTCGCCGTGCCCTTTTCAATAATGATATCATCCTCGCCTGCGTGTTCGGCAAAGCCAAACTCATACTGGAAGCCAGAACAACCGCCACCATTAACGGCTACCCGGAACAAGGCTGCACCTGGTTCGGTGGCAATGAGGTGTCCAATTTTCGCTGCTGCGGCATCTGAAACAGAAAAACCTGACTGCATGAGCGTAAGCCTATCTTTGTTTAAGGGCGCAAAAAGGCAGCTTGAACGTCAAGCTGTTTTCTTTTCCGTCAACTTTATCCCTATATGGGGGAGAAACTTGTTTTGAGGAAGACCCTGATGCCTGTTCTATCTCGTCTGGCACCATTTGCCGCTGATCCTGCCCAGAGTCGCGGTAGACGTTGGCCAGAAGCGGAAAGCCAGACGCGCTCGTCCTTTGAACGCGACCGCGACCGGATCATTCATTCAACAGCTTTCCGCCGCTTGAAGGGCAAGACACAAGTATTTGTCGCGCATGAAGGCGATCACTTTCGCACCCGCCTAACCCACTCTCTGGAAGTCGCCCAAATTGCGCGCTCCGTCTCGCGCAGGCTCGGCCTTAACGAGGATTTGGCAGAGGCCTGCGCCTTGGCCCATGATTTAGGGCATCCGCCTTTTGGCCATACCGGCGAGCACGCGCTGGATGATTGCATGAAACCTTGGGGCGGGTTTGACCATAATGCCCAAACATTACGCGCCGTGACCCGACTTGAGCGACGCTATCCAACCTTTGATGGCCTAAACCTGACATGGGAGACCTTGGAAGGAACCGTCAAACACAATGGCCCTATGTTGGCAAAGGGGGCGGCGATCGAAAGCCTGGCTCCGGTTTGGCAGGACCTGAATGCCGAGTTCGATATGGGGCTAACAACATTTGCTTCCGCAGAGGCTCAAGTAGCAGCGGTCGCCGACGACATTGCCTACAATAATCACGATATTGATGATGCCCTCAGCGGTGGGATTTTTAGCGATTCAGAATTGTGTGACAGCGTGCCCTTGGTACGCGAAGTCTATGATGCCGCGGCCAAAGACTATCCTAAGCTCGATTTAGGCCGGATGCGCGGCGAAGTCATTCGTCGCCTGATTGGGATTTGGGTGAATGATCTTGTTGTTGAGAGCCAGCGGCGTATCGCGCTTTATCAGCCACAATCGGCGGATGAGGTACGTGCTTTGCCGCAAGCCTTGGTCGGGTTCTCCGACGAGATGATCGCAAAAGCGGCGACTTTGCGCGAATTTCTCTATGCAAAAATGTATCGGCATTGGCGATTGAATCGCTCGCGCAGCCAAGCGCGGCGAATCGTTCGCGAATTATTCGACGTTTTTCTGGCTGAACCTGATACTTTGCCGCCGGTTTGGTTGCATCTCCACAGCAAAGATTCCACGAAGGCAGCACGGCTTGTATGTGACTACATCGCTGGAATGACTGATGATTTCGCGATTGACGAGCATCGCAGGCTCTTCAATCTGGATCGCACCTTGTAACAAGGGGCTGGCGCCGACTTAATTGAGAGTTACAAGAAACTTTCTTTTAAGTCTGGAGTAGATTCGCATGGCCAACCGGGATCGTGATTCCTTTGACGATTACGACACTGATGATCAAGACGATGGGTTCTTGACCTTTGACGCGCGCGAAGAAGAAGAAGATCGTAGTCGCGGCCCACTGATCATTGTTGGCATTGTTGCCGTGCTCGCTTTGATTGGTGTCGTATTCTGGCAGGTCTATAATTCAAGCCGCGAACCTGGCGATACGCCACAAGTCGTAGAGAATAATGGATCGTTCAAAGCTCCCGGCGACCCGGCGGCGACGGCTCCCGTCGTCGGTTCTGATCTTGATAAGGGCGTGTTCGATGCCGCCAGCGGGGCCTCGGCTCCCGCACTAGAAGTTCAGGCAGCGAGTCCAGCAGAAGCGCCAATGTTAACCGATGGCAGTGCTGCTCCGGCTGCTGTTGCACCAGCGCCTGCGCCTGCACCTGCGACAAAGCCACCCCCACGGGAAGTGGCAGCGGCGACGCCACCCAAGCCTGCCGCGACGACCACAGCTGTAAAGCCTGCAGCACCCGCGCCAGCTCCTAAGCCAGTTCCGGTTGTCACCAAAGTTGTGACCCCAGTCTCAACGCCAGCCAAAGCTCCAACGTCTGCGGTACCAAAAGCAGTGCCCGTGCCGGTGACCGCTTCTGCGTCGGCTTTCGCCGCTCAATTGGGATCGTTTAAGGATAAGGCCTCTGCTGACACCGCTTTGGCGCGCTTCCGGGCCTCAGGCTTATCAGGGCCTGTGTCTATTGTTGCTGCCGACCTAGGCGCTAAAGGTACTTGGTATCGGATCCGCGCAACGGGCTTTGAAAGCCGGACAGAAGTGGAAGTCTTTTGTGGCAAGGCCCGCAGCGCGGGTGCGCAGTGCATTCCAGCGTCTCGCTAAGGTGAGGATTGGGCGACCCTAGTATGCCTGTCGCCTGTATCATCGATGTGGCAGGGCCGGTGTTGACCGTGCAAGAACGACGTTTGTTCGCAGCGCGCGACCCATGGGCCTTTATCTTATTTGGTCGGTCCTGCGAGACTCCAGCCCAGGTGCGCGCTTTATGCGAAGACCTGCGCGACAGTGTGGGGCGGGCGTGTTTGATCTTCATCGATCAAGAAGGCGGGCGCGTTCAGCGCTTGGGTCCACCTGTATGGCCACGCCTACCCGCCTTGTCGTTTTATGGCAGACTTTGGCAAGATAATCCTGCTCAAGCCTTGGAAGCCTGTCATTTACACCACCAGATTATCGGGCACATGCTGATCGAAGTTGGGATAAATGCCAATTGCGCGCCTTGTTTGGACTTGCGTCTGGAAGGGGCGAGCCGTGCGATTGGCGACCGGGCCTTGTCTGCGGATCCCCAGTGCGTGGCAGAACTAGGTCAGGCTGGCCTAGCAGGTCTCAAAGCAGCTGGGGTTGTCGGCGTGTTGAAACATCTGCCCGGCCAAGGCCGCGCTGCGCTCGACAGCCATGAAGCTTTGCCGCGTATTGCAGCTTCGAAGGAGGCTTTGGAACAAGATTTACTGCCGTTCCGCGCCAACCAGACCGCACCCATGGGGATGATTGGTCATGTTGTTTACGAAGCTATCGATCCCGTCGCCCCTGCCAGTCAATCTGCCCCATTGGTTCAAACCTGGCTCCGTGATGCTTTGGGATTTGATGGCCTATTGATGACGGATGATTTGACCATGAGGGCGCTTGATCAACCAGATGCGGTCAAGGCTGCGCGCGTGTTTGACGCCGGTATTGATATCGCGATGCGCTGTCACGGCACGTTGGAAGAGCGTGACGCCTTTCTACAATTGTGTCCGCAACTGGCTGGTGCAAGTTTAGCTCGCGCCCAGCGCGCCGAAAGCTGTGCCCGCAAACCCGATGTCGCCTTGGACTCTGAGCAAGTGTGGGCAAGATTCACTGAATTGACCGGCTGGGAGAAAGCGATGACCCTATCGATTACTCCCGATCCGACGCGAAAGGCATGGGCCTAACATGGCAAGCGACGATGTCCTCGAAGCCGCCCTGCGCGGCGTGGGTGACAGCGATGTCGCCTTCAGTGTCGATCTTGATGGCTATGAAGGCCCGCTGCACGTCTTGTTGCGCTTGGCCCGCGACCAAAAGGTCGATTTACGGCGGCTATCGATCCTGAAGCTGGCCGAACAATACCTAGAATTCGTCACGGCAGCCCGCTCCGCCCGAATTGATCTGGCGGCTGATTATCTGGTCATGGCCTCTTGGCTGGCTTATCTAAAGTCTCGCCTTTTGTTGCCGCGCAAGGAAAGGCCTGCTGGCGAAGAGCCTGTGGAGGATATCGCCGCACATTTGGCGTGGCGACTTGCGCGTCTGGATGCCATGCGGGCCTCTGCCGAGGCACTTTATCAGCGTCCTCAACAAGACTTGGACTTCTACACGCGGGGCGCCCCTGAAGAAACCGCCGTAACCGAAATCCCATTGTGGGAGGCGACCATCCTCGATCTCTTGCGCGCTTATGCCGATCAGCGTGTGCGCGGCGTTGAGCCCAAGCATGAAGTCAAAGCGTGGCCGGTTTATTCCCTTGATGATGCGCGCAAAAGGCTTGAGCGCTTGATGCCGCGCGCAAAGGACTGGCAAGCGTTGGGCGAATTTGCCCCACCTGTGACGACGTTCCGTAAAGAGCCCCCTAGTGCAGCCTCTCGCTATGCCAGCCTCTTGGCAGCCAGCCTTGAACTTGCCAAACAAGGCAAGCTCGCTGTGCGACAATTGGAACAGGATGCGCCCCTCTATGTGAAAGCCGGGCCGGAGACTTTGGTGTGACACAATCGGAAGACATGAGCACCGACGACCGCACCTCGCCGGAGGCGATTGCAGCTGCCGTGCGCAGTTTGGCGCGCGCCAAGCCAGAGCTCGATTTGGTGGAGCGTGCAGACCTTTCCGTTGATCCAGCCCCTGATGTCGACCGCATGGTTGAAGCACTCTTATTTGCGAGCGCTGAGCCTGTACGCGCTTCGGCCATCGCTGCGCGTTTGCCGGAAGGAGCTGATGTAGGGGGCGCACTTGCGCGCTTGAAACGGCGTTATGTTGGTCGTGGAGTCATTCTTGCTGAGGTGGCAGGCGGTTGGCGGTTTCAAACCGCACCCGATCTGGCCTTTCTGATGGAAGAAAGGCGCGAAGAGCCGCGCAAATTGTCCAAAGCTGCTCTCGAAACCTTGGCCATTATTGCCTATCATCAGCCTTGCACCCGCTCGGACATTGAGGAAGTGCGCGGTGTGGGGGTTGGGCGCGGCACGTTGGACCTTCTGATGGAGATCGGTTGGGTACGGGCAGGGGCGCGACGACAGTCGCCCGGCAAGCCTTTGACCTATCGCACGACGCGGGAATTCCTAGCCCATTTCAATCTGGCGACGCTCGAAGACCTGCCGGGCAAGGCGGATTTGCAAGCGCAAGGCCTGCTTGATGCACGCTTGCCGCCTGATTTTGAGGTGCCTCGCCCCATTTCTGCCCAAGATGGCGACGATGATAGCAGCTATGAAGCTTTAGACGGCGATGACATTGCTTTCACCCAAGACTTCTTTGAGCCTTGAGGTAAATCTGCTGTCATAGGGATCTAGTAATCTCTCATGGTTATCACGTTTGCCTGAGAGCTTGCAGCAAGTGACTGGCAAGCAGGGCCTTGGTAGATTATGTGCAACTGAGCAGCCTTGTCGTCAGGGCCGATCGACGAAACGGAGAATAACATGGGCGGTATGAGTCTGATGCACTGGTTGGTCGTTGCAGCCGTCGCATTGCTGGTGTTTGGTGGACGCGGTAAGCTGTCTTCCATCATGAAGGACGCTGCAGAAGGCATCAAAGGCTTCCGGAAGGGCTTGGCTGATGAACCCACCGCTGCGGCTACTGAAGCTGCCAAGGTCAATGACGGCAACACAATTGACGTGAGCCCTTCGGCTAAGTCTAAGACCGAAGCGTAATTCGGTCTTCGACCTCTAAAAGTTTGAGGTCAGGAGTCCTCACGCATGTTTGATTCCATCGGCTTTCAGGAGCTGGTCGTCATCGGCATCATCGCCTTGATGGTAGTTGGGCCGAAAGAATTACCGCTGCTCATGCGTAAAGCTGGCCAGTGGTCCGCGCGGCTGCGCGGCATGGCGGCAGATTTCCGGGCCAATTTTGATGAAATGGCCCGGCAAGCGGAATTGGATGAGTTGCGCAAAGAAGTCGAAGCGCTGCGCAACAATAATCCGCTGCAAGACATCAAGGATGAGCTGACCAAGCCGTTTGAAACCGGGATTGATCCTTATGCGCCTGTTACCCCCTACGGGTCTGACCACCATCATCAGGTGACCGACCAAGCGCCGGTGATGGAGGCGTTGCCCGCCCCTGCAGAAGCCAAACCGAAGCGCGCGCGCAAGCCGAAGGTGGAAGCGGTCCTAGGCCCTGAACATGTTGCGGATGCAGAAGTTGAGGCTAAGCCTAAGCGGGCCCGCTCACCTCGCGCTACAAAGACATCTGGAGCCGAAGTGGCGTGACCGACCTTATCCCGCACCAAGACCCAGTTGATCCGTCGCTGACTCCCGATGAAGAAGCGATTGAGGCGACACGTGCGCCTTTGATGGAACATCTGATGGAATTGCGCGACTGCCTGATCTGGTGTGTTGCAGCCGTCAGTGTAGGTTTTGCAATTTGCTTTGCTGTTTGGCACTTCATTCTGCAGTGGCTTTTGCTGCCATATGAAACGGCGGTGATTGCGGTCAAAGGAGCCGATGCCCTCAAATCCGGTATGGGCCTGATTTATACCGCGCCGTTAGAAGCCTTCCTTACGCAGATCAAGGTGGCGATGTTTGGCGGGGTTTGTCTTGCCTTTCCTGTGATTTCCTACCAGCTGTATCGCTTTGTTGCTCCCGGTCTTTATAGCCATGAAAAGCGCGCCTTTACGCCATTTTTGGTCATGGCACCGGTCCTGTTCACCATGGGTGCCGCCATGGCCTATTTCGTGGTGATGCCGATGGTGATGCAATTCTCGCTACGCCAAGAGCTAGCCCCGGCCGCGGGCGGCGTTAGCGTAGTCTATCAGGGCAAGATTTCTGAATATGTCGGCACCATCACCACGTTGATCCTTGGCTTTGGAGCCTGTTTCCAATTGCCAGTCGTGCAATTGCTGCTTGGTCGAGCTGGCATCGTGGATGGGCAGACGTGGCTGGAAAACGGGCGCTATGCCATTTTCGGGATATTTGTCGTCGCAGCCATTGTTACGCCCCCAGATGTGATCAGCCAGTTTTCTTTGGCCATCCCCTTGATCATCCTCTATTATATGGGCGCATATCTTGTGAAATTGGGCGATCCAAAGGATGCAACACCAAGCTAAAATTTAGCGCTTGCGCCGCGTCACACCGCGCGGCGGACCGCCAGTCTTGCGGACAGGCGTTGTACCACGCGTAGGGCCGCGCATCGCGCGGCGTGCCGGCACAGGACCAACTTTTGGCTGGCTCACGATGTCAAATAACAGCCCGCCAGAGACAGGTGTCGCTTCTAACAAACGCACGCGCACCTTCGCGCCTAATTCCCAGCGGTCGCCGGTTTCTGCGCCGATAAGCGCATGTCCTGCCTCATCATGATGGAAGTACTCGCTGCCTAACCGCATGACCGGCACCAGCCCATCGCCGCCGGTCTCTTCAAGGCGGACAAAGACGCCAAACCGATTGACGCTGGTGATGCGGGCCTCAAACGTGGCACCAACCCGTTCAGACAAGAAGGCGGCAACATAGCGGTCTGTCGCCTCACGTTCAGCTGCCATGCCACGCCGTTCCGTCACGGTGATGGCTTCAGCGACTTTTTTGAGCTGTTCGGCGCTCGTTTTTTTCAATCCATCTTCGCCAAAGCCTAAGGAGCTGATCAGCGCACGATGGACGATCAGGTCAGCATAGCGGCGAATGGGCGAGGTGAAGTGCGCATATTTGCGCAAGTTCAGACCAAAGTGCCCCAAATTGTCGGTGTCATAAATCGCTTGTGCTTGCGTGCGCAGCACGATCTCATTGATCATTTCGGCATGCTCTGTTGGTGCAGCTAATTCCAGCACCCGATTAAAGCGGGCAGGGCTGGGCGGTTGGCCCTTAGCCCATTTCATATTCACCGTCGCCAGAAAATCGCCCAAGGCAGCGAGCTTGGTTTCACTCGGTTGATCATGGACGCGGTAGATTAAGGGCGAACTTTTGTCTTCCAATGTCTCAGCCGCACAGACATTGGAGAGAATCATCATCTCTTCAATCAGGCGGTGGGCATCAAAACGCTCGCGCAGTCCGATCGACAGGACTTTGCCTTCCGGCGACAGAATGATTTTGCGCTCTGGGCTGTTGATCTCCAGCGGCTCACGCTGATCGCGTGCTTTTTCCAGTGCGCGATAGGCTGCCCACAAGGGCTTCAGCACCGTGTCTAATAAGGGGGCCGTCGTCGCGTCGGGCATGCCATCAATGGCCATTTGCGCTTGGGTATAGGTGAGGCTAGCGGCACTCTTCATTAATCCACGCAAGAACCGATGGCTCTGCTTGTGGCCGCCGGCATCAATCTTGATCTCCAGTGCCAGACACGGCCGCTCTACCCCATCCATTAACGAGCATAGGTCCGCTGATAGACGCTCGGGCAGCATCGGCACGACCCGGTCTGGGAAGTAAACCGAATTGCCGCGCATCAGCGCGCCTTCATCCAAGGCAGAGCCCGGCGTGACGTAATGCGCGACGTCGGCGATGGCGACCAAAATCTTATGACCACCGCCCGGCAAGGCTTCGGCATAGACCGCATCATCATGGTCACGCGCATCGTCTGGGTCGATGGTGACTAGAGGTATGTGACGCAGATCTTCGCGCGCGCCTAAGGGCGCAGGGCCAGCGCTTGCGGCTTCCTCTTCCTCTTCAGAGGTGAAGCCCATCGGAATATTGTGGGCGGCAATCGCCAGAATAGAGGCTGCTTTTGGATTTTCATTATTGCCGAAAATCTCAATGATTTCCGCTTTCTTCGGGCCATAGCCGCGATGGGGTAATAAGCGAGCCGCAACCAAATCGCCATTGCGCGCACCCTTGGCATGCTCTGCCAAGATCATCAATTCGTGGCGTTGCTTCTTATCGGCAGGTACCAGCCTGCCACCACCAGAACCGGCTTGCCCGGGTCGAACATCGGCAGCCATAAAGACGCCAAACACACGCTCAATCACACGACCGAGGCGCTTGATGATTTGGACCTCATACTCGCCTTCATGGGTCTGACGGGTCTTGCCGATAAAGCGATCGCCAACGCCGGGGGGCGGGCCCTCTTGGCGAACTTGCGCCCGCGTGCTCGCGAGGCGCACGAGTGGACCATAGAGTTCGTCTTCACGGCCGATCGCGCGGGCCATCAAGTCGCCTTGGCTATCGATCTCAATCAATTGGAACATGCCACCTTCAGGGGGCACGGTACGACTGGCAACTTCCTTGCGACCGGTTTTGGCAATCGCGCCTTCATCGGCGAGCTCACGCAGGATCGCTTTTAGCGCACGACGCTCATCACCTTTGATGCCGAAGGCGATGGCGATTTCACGCGGACCAATTGCGGTCTTGGCTTCGTTCAGAAAGGCCAGCAAGGTGGCTTTGTCGGGCACACCCAATGCTGGTCGCGCCACCGGCTTTTTCGGTGGTTTGCCTTTTTGGCCGTTGCCACGACCCTTCGTCTTCATGCACTTGCCGCCTTCTTGGCCGCTGGCTTTTTAGTCGGGGCCTTTTTCTTGGCAGCGGGTTTTTTAGCCGTGGCAGCTTTCTTTGCGGCCGGTTTAGCCGTTGCAGACTTCGCAGGACTTGTCTTTTTGGCGGACTTCTTCTTGCCCACTCCGACTAGGGCGACCCGGGCTTCGATCAATGCAACGGCAACTTCACGCGTAATTGAGGCAGGGTCTTGGCCCTTAGGCAGGGTCGCATTGGTGGTGCCATCTGTCACATAGGGGCCATAGCGACCCGCCATCACTTTAATCACTGGCCCGCCATCTGCAGGGGCGGCAAATTCTTGCAAAGCCGCTGCAGCTGTGCGCTGGGGCCGTCCACCCCCAGCAAGCTTCTCTGCCAAGACCGTGACGGCGCGGTTTAGGCCAATTTCAAACACATCTTCGATGGTGCCGACGTTCGCATAGGTCTTGCCATGCTGCACATAAGGGCCAAAGCGGCCGAGATTAGCGACAATGGGTTCGCCATCTTCGGGGTGGCTACCGACGGTGCGCGGCAGCGACAACAGACGTAGGGCTCGCTCCAGCTCTAGGTCCGACGCCGACCAGCCTTTGGGCAGGGAAGAGCGTTTAGGCTTCTCGCCATCGCCCAACTGAACATAAGGGCCAAAGCGGCCGGCCTTAAGCCAGACATCGAGACCAGTTTCAGGGTCGGACCCCAAATTGCGGTCGCCACCCGCTTCTGGCGAATCCCCAGTAGGTGCGGTCAATTGCCGAGTATAGCGGCATTCAGGATAGTTGGAGCAGCCGATGAAGGCTCCAAACTTACTGGTTTTGAGCGAGACCCGACCGTCGGCGCAGGAAGGGCAAGCTCGAGGATCTGAGCCGTCGCCCTTATCTGGGAAGATATGGGGGCCGAGCGAGTCATTGATGGCATCGAGCACTTGGGAAGTCCGCAAGTCGCCGGTGTCAGCAATCGCTTTGGAGAAGTCCTCCCAGAACTCGCGCAACAGAATTCGCCAACCTAAGTCGCCCGAGGAGACCAGATCCAAGCGCTGCTCAAGGTCAGCGGTAAAGTCATACTCGACATATTTGGCAAAGAAGTTTTCCAAGAATGCCGTGACCAGACGACCTTTGTCGTCCGGGATGAAGCGGTTCTTGTCCATATGCACATATTCGCGATCGCGCAGCACGGTGAGAACAGAAGCGTAAGTAGACGGGCGGCCAATGCCCAGCTCCTCCATCTTCTTGACCAACGTCGCTTCAGAATATCGTGGTGGTGGCTCGGTGAAATGTTGGGTCGCGGCGATGTCGGTGGCTGCCACTTTATCGCCTGCCTTCAGATTGGGTAGACGGCGGCTATCTTCATCTTCCTCATCATCGCGGCCTTCTTGATAGAGCGCGAAGAAGCCGTCGAACAAGACAACTTGGCCGGTAGCACGTAAGCTGGCGCGACCATTGGCATCGACCAAATCAATCGTTGTGCGTTCTACAATCGCTTGTTCCATTTGGCTGGCGATGGCGCGCTTCCAGATCAGATCATAGAGCTTTGCCATATCGGCTTCGAGCCGCATTTTAGACGGATGGCGGTTTGGGTCTGTCGGCCGAATTGCTTCATGTGCTTCTTGAGCATTCTTGGCTTTCGAACTGTAATAACGAGGTTTTTCGGGAACATACTCGCTACCAAAACGGTCGCCAATCACGGCACGGCATTGCATGATCGCAGCTTGATCCATCGCGACGCCATCGGTTCGCATATAGGTGATCAGGCCGACGGTTTCGCCGCCAATATCCACACCCTCATAAAGTCTTTGGGCAACTTGCATGGTCCGCTGCGCGTTAAAGCCCAGCTTGCGGCTGGCTTCCTGCTGCAAAGTTGAGGTGGTGAAGGGGGGCGCGGGCGAGCGTTTAAGTGGCTTGGCTTCAAGGCTTGCCACCGTGTAGCTGCCTGCCATGACTGCGGCCTTTGCCGCTTCAGCAGAAGGGGCGTCTGGCAGATCAAATTTATCGAGCTTCTTGCCATCCAAGCTGACAAGGCGCGCCTCAAATGCAGCACCAATCTGGGCCTTGGCTTGAGCGGACACGGTCCAATACTCGCGCGCCCGAAAGCGCTCTATCTCCATCTCGCGCTCAACGACCAGGCGCAGTGCCACAGATTGAACCCGCCCGGCAGAGCGTGATCCCGGCAATTTCCGCCACAGGACCGGGGAGAGATTAAAGCCTACCAGATAATCCAGTGCGCGACGCGCCAAATAGGCGTCGACCAATTCCTGGTCAATCTGGCGGGGATTGGCCATCGCGGCCAACACTGAATCCTTGGTGATCGCGTTGAAAGTCACCCGAGAAACGGCTTTGTCTTTTAGAACTTTTCGGGATTTCAAAGCTTCGAGTAAATGCCAAGAGATTGCTTCACCTTCGCGATCAGGGTCGGTGGCAAGGATTAAACTGTCAGCATTCTTGACCCGTTCTGCAATGTCGCGAATGCGGGCCGCGCCTTTGCTATCGGCTTCCCAGACCATGGCGAAATCGTCATCGGGGCGAACTGAGCCATCTTTGGAAGGGAGATCGCGCACATGACCAAAGCTGGCGACCACATCATAATTGGCCCCCAAATACTTATTGATGGTTTTTGCCTTAGCGGGTGATTCAACGACAACAAGATGCATATTTGACTTATCAGACTTAGAAAGGGCCCCTGCACGTGCAGAGCCTCACGGGCGGAGGTGTGTTCGCAACGGGGCTAATGTCAATGGCTTTCCGCAAAACTAAGTGTAATGCATCTTGACGTGTGACCCTAGCGTGATACAACTAAAAATATATTCATGCAACGCAAGCCATTATAGGGTGAGCCATGCCCGTCGCATCAACGCCAGTCACGCCCGAAATTTCCGCTGATCGCCTCGAGGTGGCTGATTTCATCCGCAATCTCGTCCTCGAACTGGAACAATTGAGCGAGGATCACGACTTGGAAGGTGTGGCGGCTTGCCTGAGGGCGGCAGCGTCCGAGGCGCGTCGCGCGAAAGAGCGTGATCGATTGGTCAAATCGGGCCTGAAACCAGGCCGCCGGGCTGGATGAGGGCCCGCCCGCTTAGTTCAAGTTCCACCACGATTGCGGCCAGCGTGCGCCATGGCAGGCCAGAATCAGTCGACAAATCGGCCAAGCTGACCGGCACCGGCGACAAAAGTGCTGCCACGCGGTCGATTTCACTCTGTGTCAGGGTTACGCCTTGCTCTGCGTGATTATAGCCAATGGGCTTGTTCTCTTTTAAGCCTGCCGCGCCCTGCAAACAGGCCAGAACGTCTTGCACGCTGGTCACCAGTTGTGCGCCATCCTTGATCAAACTGTTTGGCCCAGCCGCGCGGGGATCGAGGGGAGAGCCTGGCACTGCCATGACATCGCGGCCCTGTTCTGCGGCTAGACGGGCGGTGATTAAGGACCCGGAGCGCGCTTCGGCTTCCATGACCACAATGCCTTGGCTTAGGCCTGAAATAATCCGGTTGCGCCTTGGAAAGTCACGCGCATGGACCGTTGCATACAACGGACTTTCAGAGACCAAAAGCCCGCGCGCGGCAATCTCGTGATAGAGGCTTTCATGTTCGGGAGGATAGATATGGTCAAGGCCACCGGCCAACACCGCGATCGTGCCCGTGGCAAGGCTTGCGCTGTGAGCAGCCCCGTCAATGCCGCGCGCCAACCCCGAGACGACGACATTACCGGCTTGCCCTAACCCTGCGGCAAACTCCCGCGCGAGCCGTAAGCCCGCAGCGGAGGCGTTTCGGGCACCGACAATCCCAACCATCGGCTTTTGTAACAAACCAGCCTGCCCGCACACACTCAGGATCGGCGGCGGCGGGGTGAGGTTAGCAAGGCCGATGGGGAAGTTAGGCTCAGAAGCGGCAAGGATTTGCCCGCCCATGGCCTGAGTTGCGGCGATTTCGTCTTCAGCTTGATCGGCGGAGATCATGTGGATCGGCCTACCGCGCGCTTGCTTGATTAAGTCTGGCAGGGCCGAGAGAACGGCGCTGACATGACCATAGCGGGAAAGGAGGCCAAAAAAACTAACCGGCCCTATCCCCTCACTGCGCGCTAATCTTACCCAATCCCGTCTTTCTTTATCGCTCAGCACATGCTGGGTTTGCATCACAATTTTTTGCCAATTTTGGGCTCTTCACCTTTGATCAGACGGGCGAGATTGTCGCGGTGCCGGATCCATACCAATACAGACATGAAAAGCGTTGCCCCAACCCCGATAGGGCTGGTATGAAATGCCACTGCGATGAGTGGCGCGGCAGCAGACGCCACCAACGCACTTAATGACGAATACCGAAACACATAAGCTGTAGCCAACCAGAGGGCCGCAGCCAAAGTACCCACTGGCCAAAGGCCAATCAATAATGTGCCAAAGAAGGTCGCAACCCCTTTGCCACCGTTAAACTTCAACCAAACCGGAAAACAATGTCCTAAAAGGGCTGCGGCACCGGCGATGTAACCGGCATCTTGGGACAAAAACTCACGCGCAAGCACCAAAGCGAGGGCGGCTTTTGCGGCATCCAAGAACAAGGTCGCCAGCGCCACATCTTTTCGACCGGTGCGCAAAACATTGGTCGCACCAATATTGCCCGATCCCACTTGGCGAATATCCCCAAGCCCTGCCAGACGGGTCAACAAGAGACCAAACGGTATGGACCCCAATAGATAGCCACCCCCTATCGCAATCAGATAATCCATGGACCCCCCAAGACGTGTTTAACCTGTGTGAGCTTAGTCAAGGGCACTAAAAACCTTCTTGCCGCCCACCCAGGTTGAGAGGACTTTACCCTGCAATGTCCGCCCATCATAGGGGGAATTGCGCGATTTAGAGATCATGCGGCTGGCATCAAAGCGGATTGGGAAGCCTAGATCCACCAAGATCAAATCAGCAGGGGCACCTGCTGCAATCCTTCCTTGCGGCAGTCCAAGGATTTGCGCCGGGGCCAAAGTCATGGCGCGGACTAAGTCCAACAACTCAATCAAGCCCTCATGATAGAGTATGAGCGCGGCTGGCAGCAAGGTTTCAAGCGCACTCGCCCCAAAAGCCGCCTCATCAAACGGCAGACGCTTTTCTTCTGCAGGGCGCGGATCATGGCCCGAGACAATCACGTCCACAATGCCGGACTTGACCGCTTCAATCAGAGCGAGGCGGTCTTGCTCACTGCGCAGCGGCGGGGAGAGTTTGGCAAAGGTGCGATAGTCGCCCAGATCATTTTCATTCAAAGTTAGATGATGCACGCTGACTGAAGCGGTCACATCCAAGCCTTGGGCTTTTGCAGTCGCGATGCGGGGCAGGGTGGCTTCCGACGAAATCATGTCGAGCAAGAGCTTCGCCCCCGTCAATTCCGCCAATTGAATGTCGCGATTGGCGGCGATGGTCTCAGCCGCACTTGAAATGCCGGCAAGGCCCAGACGCGAGGCCAGCTCGCCCATATTCATCATGCCACCCTCGCTTAAGAAGGCGTCTTGTGGGCGAGAAGCCACCAAGGCGTCAAAGGCAGAAGCATAGGACATACAGCGCTGCATGATGCGCGTGCTAACAATCGGGCGGTCACTATTGGTGAACAAGACAGCCCCAGCATCGGCCATCAAACCAAGTTCAGCGATGCGTTCGCCTTTCAAGCCAACGGTGAGGGCACCGGCTGCTAGTACCCTTGCGAGCGAGCGGTCGCGTCCACGCCGGGTGATGAAGTCGACCAAAGCCGCATCGTCGATCACTGTCTGGGTATCGGGCTGCAACACCATGGTGGTAACCCCACCTGCCACAGCGGCCTTACCGGCGGTGCTGAGACTCTCGCGCTGTTCTTGGCCGGGCTCCCCCGTCGAGACGTGGAGATCGATCAGGCCGGGCATTAATGCATGGCCATCGCAATTGATGACGATCGCCTCTGGACTCGCGGCCACTTGCGGGCCCGAAGCGAGGATCACTTCACCTTGTACGAGGACTTCGCCCGGACCATCAAACTGGGTCGCGGGATCCACCAAGCGCGCATTGATAAAGTGGTAGAGGGGCTCAGACATCGTCTGCCTCCTCATTGGCACCGTGGCTGGCGAGGGCTTCGAGGACCGCCATGCGCACCGCCACGCCCGATTCAACTTGATCTACGATCAGCGATACACGCGGATCATCGGCAATGTCAGAGTCGATTTCGACCCCGCGGTTCATCGGGCCGGGATGCATGACCTTTACATGGGGTGCAGCAACCGCCAGCTTGCGGGCATCAAGGCCATAAAAGCGGAAATATTCGCGCGCTGACGGCACATAGGCACCATCCATCCGCTCTAGCTGCAGGCGCAGCATCATCACGACATCCACCGCAGCGAGGCCTTCCAACATATTGTGATAGATTTCGCAGCCCCAACGATCGACGTCAGGGGGCATCAAGGTTGGTGGCGCAATCAGGCGGACGCGCGCACCCAGCATGGAAAGCAAAATGACATTGGAGCGAGCAACACGTGAGTGTAGCACATCGCCGCAAATGGCCACCACCAAGCCTTCGATATGACCAAAAGAGCGCTTTAGTGTTAGCGCGTCGAGTAAGGCTTGGGTGGGATGCTCATGCGTTCCATCACCTGCATTAATCACCGAACAACTTACTTTGCGGGCCAAGAGTTGTGCCGCACCTGACGCAGCATGGCGCAAAACCAGAATGTCGGGGCCCATAGCATTTAAAGTCGCGGCTGTGTCTAACAGCGTCTCGCCCTTGGAGACCGATGAGCTTTTTACCGCCATATTGACGGTATCTGCGCTCATACGCTTCCCCGCCAGCTCAAACGAGGCTTGTGTCCGGGTCGAGTTCTCAAAGAAGAGATTGACGAGGGTGCGGCCCTTTAGAGTCGACAGCTTTTTTTCGCGCGCTTGGGTGAAGGGCAAGAACACTTCGGCCCGCTCAATGAGCTCCAAAGCCTCCAGCCGGTTCAGGTCACCGATCTGCAAAAGGTGGCGCTTGGTAAAGGGCGCGCGGGGCGGTGGACTATCGGGACTCATGACGTTGCACGCCCCCAGACATTATAGCCCGCAAATCGCGGGGTATTTGGCAAATACATGTCATTGACTTCGGCGCACACAAACCCGCCTTGTTCAAGCATGGATTGCGTATTGCGGGTCAGGTGACACCCGCCAGCAATGGCCTTCCACACAGGCTCAATCCGCTTTTGCCAGCGCACGACTTCGGCATCTGGGGCAAGGCCATGTTCGCAAAAAAGGATCTGACCGTCGGGCTTCAATAGGCGCTTGGCCTCAGCCAAGGCACCCACATAGTCAGGAATGGTGCAAAGCGCATAGGTGAACAAGATTGTATCGGCACAGGCATCAGGCAGACCCGTGGCTTCGGCCCCGGCGACAACTTCTTCGACCACAATATCGGTGCGCCAGTCTTCGCGCTTCCAAGCGAGCATGCTCGCCGACGGTTCAACCGCGATGACTTTTTCAACCTTGCTGGCATCCAAAAAGGGTAGGTTGGTGCCAGAGCCAAAGCCCATATCGACGACGACACCATACGCGTGCGGCACAAGCTTCGCCCGCTGTTTGGCGATTGGCTTTGCGCCGCAGGCGCAGCCAATGAAGCGCGGCAGGACAAAACGGTCATAGAGGCCAAAAACCATGCTAGCGACGCCCCCGCGCACCCATCAAGCGTTCCCGTAACCACAAGAGAATGGCCCAGCTATGGGCATCATGGCGGACTTTTTTCATGGCGTCTTCGATCGTGACCCAAACCAATTCATGATCAGGTTCACTCGGACTACCTTCTGTAGAGGTCAATTCCACTTCAAAAAATGAGCAGAGTGAATTGGTAGGTACGCCACCATTGATCCAGAATTGCCCGGATCGGCACAATTGGCGGACGGGCCATACGGTTAGCCCTGTTTCCTCGTCAAACTCCCGCACGACCGCCTCGGCATCGCTTTCGCCCGACTCCACGCCGCCGCCTGGTAAATCAAAATAGAAGTTCTGGGAGTCTCCGACTTTGACGAGGGCAATTTTCTCGTCATTGCGGGTGCAAAGGCCATAGACGCTGGGCCGCTCTTTATAGGTTTTGCCGTGTTCGGTCCGTCCGAACTGCATCGAAAAATGCGCCATAAAGGCCTCATAAGCTAGGATTGCAAAAGCGGAAAGCAGCCTCGGCAGATGGATAGTCTCTAATCCTGCTTGACTTATAGGTCGAGGGGGGGACGCATCGAAACCGAAGCCATGTTGGGGACTATTTCCGCCCAAATAAACGCTCAATATCGGTTAGCGACAATTTCACAAACGTCGGCCTGCCGTGGTTGCATTGGCCAGAGCGGGGCGTGCGTTCCATGTCGCGCAACAGGAAGTTCATTTCATCGGCACTTAAATGACGGCCTGCTCGAACCGAGCCGTGGCACGCCATAGTCGCAAGCACTTCGTCGATCCGTTCTTTAAGGGACAGGCCTTCATCATAGGCCGCCAAATCATCTGCCAAGTCCTGCAGCAATTTATGGGTATTCACCTTGCCTAGGATGGCGGGTGTTTCCGTGACCGCAATGGCTCCGCGACCAAAGCTTTCTAATCCCAGGCCAAAGCGTGCAAACTCGTCGGCGCGTGCCAACAAGCGCTCACAATCGGCCTCTTCCATTTCGATAATGTCAGGGATTAGGCTTGGTTGGCGCGCAATGCCTTGGCCTTCCATCGCAGCTTTCATGCGCTCCAAGGTCAAGCGTTCGTGTGCCGCATGTTGATCGACAATCACGAGGCCATCGGATGTCTCTGCGATAACATAGGTGGCATGAAGTTGGGCTTTAGCTGCCCCCAAGGGGTAGGAAGTCTCATCTTCAACAGGCACACCGATATCTGTTGGTGCCTCAAAGCTTGTCCGCGCCATGGGCTCGGCAAAGCCAGCGAGGAGGGAGCCCGCTTCGCGTCCGGCTTCAATTACGCCAGCGGACGGTGGATAGGCAGTATAGTTTGGTTGATAGGGGCTGAGTTGTCCGCCGCCACCGCGTGACCACGGCATGCCAAAGCCGGTTTGCGCACCCAGCGCCCCTAATGTCGCCTGACCCAAAGCTTGCGGGCTTCGAATGCCACTGGAACCCAAGGCATGGCGCAAGGCCCCAATGACGAGACCCCTCACCAAAGCCGGGTCCCTGAAGCGCACCTCGGTTTTCGCCGGATGCACGTTCACATCCACGAGCTTCGGGTCCATTTCGAGGAAGAGCGCCAGAACCGGATGGCGGTCGCGTGCCAGCACATCTTGATACGCTGCCCGCGCTGCCCCTTTTAGCAGAGGGTCTTTCACCGGTCTGCCATTGACGAATAAATGTTGATGGCGCGCGTCGCCACGTGCGGCGGTGGGTAGACCCGCAAGGCCAATTAAACGAACCTCTGCTCTTTCGGTATCAATGATCAACGCGTCGGCTGCCGCATCGCGGCCCAAGATTGCGGCAACCCGTGCCGCCCTTTGGCTGGCTGCGTCTGATCCTTCAGGCACCACTTTCAGCGCGGTCCGGCCATCTAAATCGAGGGTGAAGGCAACGTCAGGCCGCGATAGGGCCAAGCGCTTGACCATGTCGGAAATAGCCAAGCTTTCCGACCGTGCTGATTTCATAAAGTTGAGGCGGGCAGGGGTTGCGAAAAACAAATCGCGCACTTCCACCCGCGTTCCAGCCCGATTGTTTGGCCAAGGGGCGGGCATTGGCCCTTCCACAACGCCAGCCTCAACCCGCAAGGTCCAAGCTTGATCGGCGCTCTTCGCACGCGACGTAATGGCAAGTCGGGCGATCGCGCCGATGGAAGGCAAGGCTTCACCGCGAAATCCCATGGTGACGATGTTGAGCAGGTCCAAATGACCGTCGGCATCTGGGGCCAGTTTTGAGGTCGCGTGCCGCTCAACAGCAAGGCTTAACTGATCGCGCGGAATGCCGCCGCCGTCATCTTCGACCAGCAAGCGGCTTATCCCGCCGTCTTCGGCCAAGATACGGACCGTTGTCGCCCCAGCATCGAGCGCATTTTCCACCAATTCCTTGATGGCCGCAGCAGGGCGCTCAATCACCTCGCCAGCAGCGATCTGATTTATGGCATCTGGGGGAAGACGGGCAATGGTCATGGTACGACCATGCGCTTTCCAGTCTGAGTCGACCAGACGATCCTGCAATCAGAAGCGGTTTCTGCCAGCTGGCTGGGCCTACATGCCAGGCAGTTTAAAGCCGCGTGGCTTGTTCTGCTGGATGCTCACGGGCTGGCCACCGGTTGCGTTTCGGATGGCTGCTTTTTCAAGGCGCAAACGCTCAGCTTCCGCCTCGGCCATCAGTGGGTCAGCAGGCTGGGTTGGGGCGGGGGTGACGAGACCCATGATCCGGTCCGACAGATTGGTCGGCTTGCGGGCTACGCCGCCAGTTTCTTCATCAATCACCGCGCGGATACGGGGGTCAGCATTGGTGCCGCCGGCTTTCTCGACCAACAGACGCTCACCATCAGATGCGGTCGCGCCCAGCTGAACGCCGAATACCGCGCTGCGGGCTTGAAGATCTGCCCGCAATTCCATCGGACGGGCTTCACCGGGGCGCGGTGGACGGAGATTGAACTCAGGTGGAACAACCAAAGGAGCCTTTGAGACAACCCGGAACTCGTCAGGCGCCGTTTTTTCGCTGCCCAAGGCTTGGCGTACGCTGGTGCATCCGCCTAAAGCGATGACGGCCAAACCAGTGACAGCCAACAGGCCAGAATAGGAATTTTTCACAGCACTCGCTCCATTGTCTCTCAAAACGTGTCTCATCCGTGCGGCTCTCTGGCCCGCAAATTGAGGCTGCTTGTTATCGCACGACCCTCAGCTTGCCGTCTCCGTCGCCCATAAAACTGCTTATACCCGACCTTCTTAGACGCAAGGCCGCCCGAAGGTCCAGATGTTCACGCCGCTGGCGGTTCAGACTCACTTTTTGAGCCAGAATTTTGTTTCGATTGTGGCGTGTCCTCGGGGTTTATCAGCATATCGATGGCTAGCAAAATCGCGCCGACCGTAATGGCTGCGTCGGCAACATTAAACACCCAAGGGAAAAAGAAGCCCGAGAAGTCCAAAAAGTCTGCGACAGCGCCGAATCGCACGCGGTCAATCAGATTGCCAATCGCCCCACCGATCACCAATGCTAAGGCGACAAAAGTCTGACGACGCTGGGCCCTGAACAGCCAAACGGCAAACACGGTTGCGATCACACCGGACATGGCGACTAAGCCCCAACGTTGCCAGTCTGCATGGGCTTTTAGTGCACCAAAGCTCACGCCATAATTCCACACCATCGTCAGATCGAAGATGGAGGAAATCTCTATCTTGCCAACGGTCAAAAGGTCTAAGTGGTTCAAAACCCAATATTTGCTGGCTTGATCCAACCCAAGCACGACCACAATAAGCAGCACCCCCCAAAAGGGCGCAGGCGGGGCGGCAGGTAGTTTGGGGGCGGGAGATGGCGTTGTCATGGGCGCTCTTTAGTGTGTTTTTATCGGCCAAGGAAATGCAACAAACAGTGAGGGGGCAAGCGGCCGATCAGGAATTAATCATGGTGCTCGCAAGCTCTAACGCATTGGCCATAGCCCGCTTCAAGGCTGGTGGCTCTAAGATTTCTACCTTGCCGCCCCACCGGAACAAGCTCCACGCTAATTCGTTCAGGCCCCCGCCGTGCAGGCGAACCAGCAGCGCCCCATCGGCTTGGCGTTCCAAGCTTTGTTGTGGGTGAAAGACCCAACGGCTCGCTTCCTCAGCAAAATCGGGGAAAACACGAAGGCATACATCGACGGTGTCTTCTTGATAGACGCCAAAGGACCGCTCTGAATAAGCTTGTAACTCAAAGCCGTCCGGGGCACCGCCCGGTGAATCCAGCATGAGCGGTTGGCTGATGCGGTCAATCCGCCACATGCGCGGGGCGGTTGCCTCGTCCATATGGGCCTCACGCGCAATCAGATAGGCTTCGCCGCCAAACAAGATGCCATAGGGGATCAAGTCACGTTGGCGCGGACCGCCTGAGCCCCCACTATAATGCACCCGCACTTGCTTGAGGGCTAATAGCGCATCGCGCAGGACTTGCAGCACATCCTTATCGACACTGGCCCGTGGTCCGGGTTGTACTGCGATGGCTTCAGCCTGCATCAGGGCTTCAATATCTGTGGCCAACCGGCGCTTCACATTCGACTTCAGCGCCGAGAGCATCTTGGTTTCAAGACTTGCCAGCGCACCGGCTGCTTGTGGATTGCTGCGCTCCAATTGCTTCTGCCCGGTGCTCAGCGCCGCCATTTCCTCGCTGGTGGGGGCCAAAGTAAAGCTGTCCAACCCTTTTGGCAGGCGCCATCTTTTGGTCGGCGGGTCAGAGATTTCTTCCAAATCGGGATACATCATAACCAATTGATCGCGCATGCGCTCAATCGTCCGGCGCTTCACGTCCAGCTTTTCGGCCATCTCATCCAACGTCAGGCCATAGGTGGTTGCGGCCAGATGGCGCGCGAGTTCAACAAGTCGGGCAGATTTTTCGTGTCGCATGTCGCCTTCTCGCCCTGAATCTCCCATCAGGTCAAACGCGAAAACGTGTCGACTTGAGAGGGCGCTGCGGTTAGAGCCATCTTCATGAAAAATCTGCCTGTTTCCCCGCTCGCCCCCGCTGCTTTTCCGACCTTGCCGCCCGTCGCGGGCATGCGAGCATCGGCAAGCCGGATCGGACTTTATGGCGGCACACGCAACGACCTCATGACGGTGGTATTTCCGGGCGTTGCCAGCGTGGCCGGTGCCTTTACGCTCAGCGCGACACGGTCAGCCGATGTTGAATGGTGCGCAACCCAAGTCAAACGGGGCCAAGCGCGCGCTTTAGTGGTGAACGCTGGAAATTCCAATGCGTTTACAGGGCCAGCAGGGCTCGCCAAAAATGCTGCAACAATTGCGGAAGCCTGCCGTCTTTCTGGCGCGGTCGACCATGAGGTTTTTCTTGCCGCGACAGGCGTGATCGGGGCACCTTTGCCACCCAAAACAGTCGCCGATGCTTTGCCAAACGCGTTTGAAGCCTTAGCCGCGCCCGATTGGGAAAGCCTCGCTCGGGCATTTTCTACGACCGATACCTTTCCAAAAGGGGCGGGGACAACACTGGAATTAGGCGGAACGGCGGTAAATATCGTTGGGCTGGCCAAAGGCTCGGGCATGATCGCGCCCAATATGGCGACCATGCTGGTCTTCGTTTTCACCGATGCTGCTGTCGCACCAGACGTCTTGCAAGCCATGGTCTCTGCCCATGTTGAGACGACCTTCAATGCGATCACGGTCGATAGCGACACCTCCACGTCAGATACGTTACTGGTCTTTGCGACAGGCGCGAGCGGCTCAGCACAGATAAAAGATCAAAGCGACCCGCGCGCCGCTGTGCTGTCTGAAGCCTTGCGGGGAATTTTCCATGACTTGGCCATGCAAGTGGTTCGCGATGGGGAAGGAGCTCAAAAGCTGATCCAGATCGAGGTGCAAGGTGCCGTTGACGGTCGCTCAGCCCGCCAAATCGGATTTGCGATCGCGAATTCACCCTTGGTGAAAACCGCAATTGCTGGCGAAGATGCCAATTGGGGACGGGTCGTTATGGCTGTTGGCAAAGCTGGTGAACCTATTGCCGTTGATCACCTTGCGGTTCGCTTTGGCGGGCAATGGACAGCCAGAGCGGGCGGTGCCGTCGCTTATGATGCGACCCAAGTTGATGCGCATATGCGTGGTCGAGTAATTGATATTCTTGTGGACGTAGGTCTGGGGACCGGCCAAGCAAAAGTCTGGACCTGTGACTTAACCCACGGGTATATCAGCATAAATGGTGATTATAGATCTTAATTGGATTGAATTTATCGCCAAAGAATTGGGATTATTTAATACTTATGGCTTATATGAGGACTGGGTAGGGCCCGATGCGACTTTTATTGGTAGCGGCAGCGGCTTTGATAAATGGGGACGGTGCAGTGTTGTTAGCACAACGACCACAGGGGAAAAGTCTTGCTGGGCTCTGGGAGTTTCCGGGCGGCAAGATTGAATCTGGCGAAAATCCAGAAGCCGCTTTGTGTCGCGAATTGGCGGAAGAACTGGGCTTGGACGTCGAGCCTAAAGACCTTACGCCGTTGACTTTTGCATCTCATGCTTATCCCGATTTCCATCTGCTAATGCCATTATGGACTGCGCAGCGCTGGCGGGGCGAGCCCAAAGGGCAAGAAGGGCAGAATTTAGCGTGGGTCCAACCCCAGAGTTTAGACAATTATCCCATGCCAGAAGCCGATATCCCTCTTGTTTCGATTCTGCGTGAGCATCTAGAACAGAGGCGCTTGTCATGATTTTCAAGAAGCTAAAAGATGAGCGCGGTGCCACCGCCATTGAGTATGGCCTGATTGCAGCGCTTATGGTGATCGTGATGATTCCAGCGATGCAAGTGGTGGGCGGCAACACCAATGGCATGTATGATCGGGTTACCAATCAAATCGTTGCGGCGATGGGTCGCTAAACACTCGGCTTTTCGCCGGTTGGGATTTCACGCGTTCCCAAAGCGTCGGCAAGGCGTATTTTTGCGCTCCCGCGTGGCAGAGGCTTTTGCTGACTTTCGTGTGGGGCCCAACCGGTCAACGTAATCAACTCAAACGTGGCGCGTACTTTCCCATCCGCCTCGCCATGATTGGCTTGATAAAGGTCAGCCGCACGCGCGATGATACCCCTTGTCAGCTTACGGGGTGCCTTTTGTTGAAAGACCGCCGTTTCTCCCATGGCTTTCAAATCCCGGAAGAGGCCAAAGAGGTTGGAATAGCGCACTGTCACCACATCGCTGTCGGCGACAGGCAGGGCAAAGCCCGCCCGCTGTAACAATTGCGCACCATCTTGGGCATCGGCGAAAGGTGAAACCCGTGCCGAAGCTTCGCCAAAGATCTCAGTTTCTGCCTGCGCTAAACAGGCGCGCAATTCTTGCAGGGTGCGTCCGCCCAAAAAGGTCAATAACAACAAGCCATCCGGGCGAAGGGCAAGGCGGGCTTGCGCTAAAAAGCCTGGCACATCATTCACCCAATGCAGGCCGAGCGTTGAGACTATTAGGTCCAAGCTGAGCGGCGCTAAAGGCATGTGATCTTCGTCGGCCACAAAGGCAGCGCCGCCACGATAAGACAGCATGGCGGGGCTTAAGTCGCATTCGGCTAATGACCCAATCTTGTCGAGCAATTTCCCGTGTTGGCCGATCGCCGCTGCCAAAAACCCGCCTTGGGAGCCGATGTCGAGGGCCTGTTCAAATCGGCGATTGATAAAGTCCAGCCGCTCGCAAACGTCGTCGACCGCGCGATCCTTTAAGAATGAAACCGTACGAAATCCTTTAGCGGCTCGGTTTCGCCGGACCGCCAAAAGCTTCCGATCAAACAGCTTGGTTGTGTTAGGGCTTTCCATGGTGAGGGATTATGCGCTATTTCTGAGAAAAGAACCACAGGTAGAGATATGACACCACGATCTCACAGGCCTTACCGCTTCGGAACTACACTTGCTGATTTGATTTGGCCACCTCGCTCGCTGCTATCCGATGCGCGCGTGGACCGCTTGGGCACCATGGAGGCAGACCTCTGGCGCGCGCTGGATTTTCTTTATGGGCCCGGATGCATGCGCTGCGGGTTTCCGATTGCTGAAGCAACTAGCCCGGATATTTTATGCCCAGTCTGTTTGGCGCAGCCGCCACTCTATGACCGGGCGCGCGCAGCCTTAGCTTATGACGATCTATCTAAACCATTGGTTTTGAATCTTAAACATGGGGGTCGTAAGGATGGCTTGCGGGCGTTTTCCGGTTGGATGCTGGAGTCTGCCCCCTTCGTGGCTGTGGCGGATCAAATTCTGCCGGTACCTTTGCATTGGTCGCGGTTGTGGCAGCGAGGCTATAATCAAGCTGGCTGGTTGGCTGCTGCTTTGGCCAAGAGGGTTGGTCGCCCTTACAATCCGCTGCTCTTGCAGCGCAAACGCGCGACGCCCAGTCAAAACGGCCTCTCCGCCAGCGGCCGAAAACGCAATGTCACAGGGGCATTTCACGTTGCTCAGCCCGTCAAAGGACAGTCCTTTGTGCTTGTTGATGATGTGATGACGACAGGGGCAACGCTGCAAGCCTGCACGGCAGCCTTGCGGCGCGCAGGGGCTGTGCGGGTCGATTGTGTGGCCTTGGCACGGGTGGTGCGACCCACTAAGATTGACGTGCCGTCCGAGCCCATAGGCTCGCCGCAGGAGTTGTTTGATGCTTGAAAGTTCCCCGGCCATTCCCCAGCAGGCTGATCATTTTTTGCAAGTGATGCGTGGGAACCGGTCTAAGACGTGGCGAACCATCGCCGGCGGCGTTGGGATCTTTCTGGTTTGGCAAATTGCCCTTGGCGCTTTGCTCATAAAAGTTCCCCAAGTAAATCGAATATACTTTGATAAAGGCAGCTTTTTCACTGTTTCGGATGAAGCCATTGGCGCATTTGCACTCCTGGTGATTGGGTTTGGGCCGCCGCTTTTGGCGCTAATGGCATGGCGTAAATTTGTGGAACGAGCGCCGATCAAGACACTGTTCACCGGCGCACCCCGGTTTCGTTGGCCTTTAGTTATTGCCGCTGCATTTGCGGTCGTGGTCTTAAGTTACGCGATTTCTGCGGCCTTTGGTCAGGAAAGCATCGGACCATTTGAGGCGCGAATGGCGCGGTTTTCCCTAAATGACTGGCTGACGTTGATAGCAGTTTATGCCGCAGGGGTTTTTGTGCAATCGACCTTCGAAGAGGTGCTTGTTCGAGGTTGGCTTTTGCAGCAGCTATCTCGCTTTATTGCCAATGGTATAGTCGCCGTCCTAGTAACCTCGACGATCTTCTCGATCCTTCACTATGGTCACGGAGGTTGGGCTACCTTTGTTGTGACTTTTGTGATGGGCTCCGCTTTTGGCTATTCCGCTTGGCGACTAAACGGTTTGGAGGCCGCCATTGGTGGCCATGTCGCCAACAATTTCATGAGTGCTTTGCTCCTTGGGACGATTGTAGGCGGCAATCCGGCCGACATGGACCTGATGCAAGGCATCGCCTACGCCCTCTATCTGCTAGGTTTCCTAGGCTTTGTGGAAGCTTGGGCGCGTTTTGGCCCATCGCCCGCCCGCCAAGGCGCTGTTTGAGGCTTACCCTTTGAAGCGGACCCGGTGTCAGAGGGCTTTTTGAAGCCAACTTTGGGCTTGCCCGCCCATTCTGATTTCCCCTTAGCCGTAGGTGTGCCCGCGCCCGCATGCGCGGCACGACTTTTTGCTTTGCCTGCCTCGCGACGCATCGTCTCTTCTTCCAGCAAACTGACGCGGGTCTTTGCGGACTTTGGCGGTGGTTTCGGGCCGCGACGACCTGTTTTGACAGGAGGGGCCTCGAGCTCTGGGCGCGGCATGCGCGCTGGCCGGCTGGAAAAGCGTTGCGGCAGGTCTGGCATGAGGGCACCTAACATTTCCTTCAAAGCTGAAGGTGCCACTTCTTCCACACTGCCCGGCGGCATTTTGCCCAATTGGAACGGGCCATAGGAGACGCGGATCAGCCGGTTCACCTTTAAGCCAATCGCTTCCAAGACGCGTCTCACTTCGCGGTTCTTGCCTTCGCGGATCGAGACGGTGATCCACGCATTGGCCGTCTCTGCCCGATCAAGGATCGCCTCCATCGGCCCATAGGTGATGCCATCAACTGTGATGCCATCGGCCAGTTGCGCCAATTCTTCTTGGCTGACCCGGCCAAATGCACGGACCCGGTAACGCCTGAGCCAACCGGTTGAAGGTAATTCCAATGACCGAGCTAAGCCGCCATCATTGGTGAGCAGGAGCAGCCCTTCAGAGCTTAAATCCAATCGTCCCACTGAAATCACGCGCGGCAAGTCTTCTGGCAAATGGTCAAACACCGTTTCCCGGCCTTGCGGGTCCTTATGAGTGGTCACCAAGCCATCTGGTTTGTGATAGCGCCATAGGCGTGTTGGTTCTGGGCTGTCGACGGGGCGGCCATCCACGGAGATGCGATCTTGAGCCGTGACATTAAAGGCTGGGCTCTCCAGCACCACGCCATTGACGCTGATCCGACCCTCTTCAATCCAGCGCTCTGCTTCCCGGCGCGAGCATAGCCCCGCGCGAGCCAAAGCTTTCGCGATCCGTTCACCGGGGCGCTCGACAGCGGAATCAGCAGGCAGTGGGGTGCCTTCAGGGTCGGATTTGCGCAGCCAAGGCTTGGCATCTTGCGCGTTTTTTTTGCGCGGGGAATCGTCGCTTGGATCAAATGTCATCGTTCATGCGCCTCGCAGCCCTCACGGGCGGCCTTGTGTTCGCCGCCGTGATTGCAGGAATTGCACGTAAAGTCGAGCGAAACGCGCAACAACTTATCAATCTGCGTTCAAACACTGCGTGCCATGATGTTCTTATCAAAGTAACAAGGTTAGTCGTATAATGATCGAGTATAAATCCAGAAATTAGGTTCAACATGCTCTTTCCAGCCGACATACGCCCACTTACTGGCCTGCGCTTTGTTGCCGCATTTTGGCTTTTGATCTATTTTTTCTGGGAACGCTTTGACCTAGGACCGCGCGACTCTATCGGTATTGTCCACGCTGGCAATTATGGTGTCGATCTCTTCTTCATTCTGTCCGGATTTGTTTTGGCCCATGTTTACGGCCCACAAGTCGAAGCGAAAACTTTTTCGTGGCGCAGCTTCGTTTGGGCGCGCTTGGCACGAATTTACCCGCTGCATCTGATCTGTTTAGCCGCCATGATCGCTATTTGGGCTGCAGGTTCCTTGATGGGGGCTAGTTTCAAGGCCTCTGCCTTTGTGGTTGAGCAAATCCCTTACCATCTTGCCCTATTGCATGCGTGGGGATTGGTAGCCTCTGATGGCTGGAATTTCCCATCTTGGTCGATTTCAGCAGAATGGTTCGCTTATCTGACCTTCCCGATTAGCTTTGGCCTCGCAGCTTTATTTGCAAAGCGGCCTTTGATCGGCGTCGTGGTGATGGCGGTGGTGTTCGCCGCTTTCGTTGCTTGGATGGGCCTCTATGATATCGAGCTGATGAACATGACTTGGAAGGGCGGGATTGTCCGTATTGTGCCATCCTTTGGCATGGGGATCGCCTTATGGCTCTTGGGCCGAAACTTGAGCTTGCCGAAGGGTCTGGCGGGTCTTGGCGTGGCGATTAGCGCGGTCTGGGTGGCCATGGCTGCTGCGTGGGGGTGGCCTTCCTATTGGATTTGGCCAGGCCTCGCTGGTCTTGTGTTCTTTCTGGCAGAGACATCCAAATCCAACCAAACCCCGCTGTTGGCGTCCAAGACCTGGGTGTATCTGGGTGAGATTTCGTTTGCCGCCTATATGGTCCATCTCCCCGTCGATATTGCCCTCTATCAAATTGTTGAGCGCGTGATGGGTGAGCCTAAGGGCACACTTGCTTTGGTCATTGGCGTTGGAGGCGTGTTGGCCAGCATTGTCGGCGCCGCGATTGCCCACGCACTGGTTGAAAAGCCCGCGCGTAACTGGCTCCGCGCGAATATTCCAAGCTTTATGGCCGGAAAGCCGAAAGCTTAAGTGGCGTCGGTTTTTTCTGTTGCGGCGAAGGCCTGATAAGACGCGGCTTTGATCCGCCCTTGTAATAGCGTCACCATCCAAGCACCGAGCTGGCCTAGACCATCTCGAACGATGACGACGCCATCATCGGCGTCAAAAACACTGCGGACATAAATAGCTTCGACCGGGCCTGAGCCAATTTTGGCTGTTTCTGTCTGAAGGTCGAGGCAAGCTAGCTGATCATCTTCGCGGCGCGCCTTGATCCACGCTTCCAGCTTGGCGCGCTGCACAGCGGCATCAGTTTCTAGCGCCCGACGACGTGGCCCGCCTGCCAAGGACCGCAGCGCACCTCGGATCAAGCTGATCTCATTCATGGTAAAACGGCCCCGTACAAAAGCGTTGCGCATGGTTTCCACCATCGTGCCTTTGCGGTCCTCTGGCCAGAAAAAGCGGGTTTCGTCTAAGTCGGTAATCCAATGCTCAAAAAAGCTCTCAAAGGCTGCACGCGGCGCTGTGGGCTTTTCTTCAATGGTCCAACCGGGGGGTGGGCCGTCTACCTCCGACCCACTCGCCCACTCATAACAAAAGCAGGCCACCGACTGGGCGAGGTTCAAGCTAGGGAAGCGGCCATCGACGGGAAACGTCACCAAGAGGTCAGCTCCAATGATCAAATCATTGTCTAATCCGGAACGCTCAGATCCGAACAAGATGACGGGCTTTTCGCCCGCGCGCATGGCTTCCCGCATGCGGGCGACGGCTTCGCGTGGCCCGATCAAGGGTTTGTCGAGTTGGCGGGGCGTGCCAGTTGTTGCGATGACAAAGGTTTTTTCGGCGAGCGCTTCTTCAGCTGTTTCAACCACTTGCGCACTTTCCAAGGGCCATTCCGCGCCACTGGCTAATGCCCAAGCTTTGGGATTGGGCCAGACATCGCGTGGCTTAACTAGAATCAGCTCTGAAAAGCCAAAATTGGCCATAGCCCGCGCCGCCGCACCAATATTCTCGCCCATCTGCGGATGGACGAGGCAAATGGCAGGTGCCTCGCCCCAGCCGGGCAGGGCCGCTTGTTCGGCTTTCGACAGTGGGCCATTGGGGCCTACGCCCACCGGGCGGGAGCCGTCAAAAACGGGCTTTGGTGGGGCCCACGCCATTGGTGCGGGGGCCGGTTCTGCATCTTTGCGCATCTTGTCGCTGTCACTCTTGTTGAAGACGTCTTTTCCACATCGCTGGAGGTGCTATAGCCCACCCAACCGATTTGCGGACATATCACTTACAGGCCACGGCGTTCGTGGACCAATAGGGGAAAAACATGGCGAAGATTAAAGTTGCTAATCCAGTTGTCGATCTTGATGGCGACGAAATGACCCGCATCATCTGGCAGATGATCAAAGACTTCCTGATCACGCCTTATCTCGACCTCGAGATTGAGTATTACGACCTCTCGATCGAAAACCGCGACGCAACGGACGACCAAGTCACCATCGATGCAGCCAAGGCCATCCAAAAGCACGGCGTTGGCATCAAATGCGCCACTATCACCCCGGATGAAGCGCGCGTTGAAGAATTCAAGCTGAAGAAGATGTGGAAGTCGCCCAACGGCACGATCCGCAACATTCTGGGCGGGGTGGTGTTCCGTGAGCCAATCATCTGCACCAACGTGCCTCGTTTGGTTCCCGGCTGGACCAAGCCAATCATCATTGGCCGTCATGCCTTTGCCGACCAATACAAAGCCACTGACTTTAAAGTTCCAGGCCCTGGCAAGCTCTCGATCAAATTCGTCGGTGAAGATGGCCAGGTGATTGAGCACGACGTGTTTGATTACCCAGGCTCTGGCGTGGCCATGGCTATGTATAATCTCGACGACTCGATCCGCGACTTTGCCCATGCCAGCTTTGCCTTTGGTTTGGCCCGCAAATATCCGGTCTATCTGTCGACCAAGAACACCATCTTGAAAGCCTATGATGGCCGCTTCAAGGACATCTTCCAAGAAGTGTTCGACGCTGATTATGCGGCTCAGTTCAAGGAATTGGGTCTGGTGTATGAGCACCGCTTGATCGACGATATGGTGGCTTCGGCGATGAAATGGTCGGGCGGCTTTGTTTGGGCTTGTAAGAATTACGACGGCGACGTCCAATCTGACACGGTTGCGCAAGGCTTTGGCTCTCTGGGCTTGATGACGTCGGTTTTGATGACACCAGATGGCAAGGTGCTGGAATCAGAAGCTGCCCACGGCACCGTGACCCGCCATTACCGCCAGCATCAGCGCGGCGAGCAAACCTCCACCAACTCGATTGCTTCGATCTTTGCTTGGACGCGTGGCCTCGCCCACCGTGCAAAGCTCGACGACAATGCGGAATTGATGAAGTTCGCCACCAAGATGGAAGAAGTCGTCATCGCCACAGTTGAAGACGGCTACATGACCAAGGACTTGGCACTATTGGTCGGTGATGAGCAATCCTGGCTCTCCACCGAAGGCTTCTTGAAAAAGGTCGCCGCGAACCTCGAAGCGGCCATGGCTGAATAAGACGATTTAAGCCTCACCGGCGGGTCATTGGACCTGCCGGTGAGGTGCTTTTAGCGCTAGGAACCGACCGAAAGCCCCACCAAGAGCAGCGTTGCTATTGCGCATTCAAACCCAACTGCAATCCAATTCTTTGCTTGATTGCCTTGGTCCAAGAAGATCGAAATGACGCGGCCGATGGCCGCGCCAAGCCAGCAGAGACCGACGGTCAGGAACGCGATGTCGTTCTGCGTGACTAAAGGCACTAACCCCAGAAATACAAATGTGACGCCGAGCGTTCCCCGAAACTCCGCCTGACCAGCTGGCGTAACTGGCGAAAGTCCTGTCAGCTCAGATGCTTTCTTCGGAAAGAATAAACCCAAGCAGCCCATCAACAGCGTGATGATGGCACCGATGTTATTGAGTACGTCCATCTTTTGTCTCCAGTTGAAAATACGCTCCAGAAGCTAGTTCTCCCGCAACCAGAATGATAGTACGCACCTTTTGGTGCCTATAAGAATTGTGCAGGAGACTGAATGGGACAGCCGCCAAATGTGCTTGCTCGAAAATGTGCGTCACGGCGCTATCTTGCGCTCGTTGCCAGTAAATGGTCGCTGCTGGTCATCAATGCGTTAGACGATGGCCCCGCGCGTAATGGTTTTTTGTTGCGCAAGGTCGAAGGCATTTCGCAAAAAATGCTAACCCAGACGCTACGAGATCTTGAGACAACGGGGATCGTCAAGCGACATGATCACGGCACTGTGCCGCCTCATGTCACCTATGAACTGACAGCGCTTGGTAAGTCCATGCGAAAAGAAGTGCGGTCGCTGGTCGTTTGGGTGGAGACGCATGTTCCAGAATTAAGCGCAACATCCCACAGCTAGGGTCGTCTGTTGAAACTCCATGCGTAGCACGAAGAAACTGTTGCCAGCGTCAATCAAACAGCTTCGAGACGCTTTCTTCATTTGCGATACGGCGAATGGCTTCCCCGATCAGTGGCGCGACGGAGACGCAGCGTACTTTGCTGGACTTTGAGAATTTGTCGCCATGATCGATCGAGTTCGACACAACTAATTCTTTCAAAGCAGAAGCATCGACCCGGTCAAATGCGCCACCTGACATGACCCCGTGGGCCACATAAGCGGAAACTGAGGCAGCTCCTTTGTTCATCATGGCCTCTGCGGCATTGCACAAGGTGCCGGCTGAATCGACGATGTCATCGAACAAGATGCAGGCGCGGCCCGATACGTCGCCAATGATGTTCATCACTTCGCTCTCGCCCGCCCGCTCGCGGCGCTTGTCGACGATAGCTAGGTCGGCACCAAGGCGATTGGCCAAGGCGCGCGCGCGCACCACACCGCCGACGTCTGGTGAGACGATCATTAGATCATCGGTCTTATAATTGCGGCGAATATCTTGCTCCATCGTATTGGTGATGAAGAGATTGTCGGTCGGAATATCAAAGAAGCCTTGGATTTGCCCGGCATGCAATTCCATGGTCAGGACGCGGTCTGCACCCGCTGTTGTCACCAAATTGGCGACTAACTTAGCCGAGATGGGCGTCCGTCCACCGGTTTTACGGTCCTGTCGCGCATAGCCGAAATAAGGCAGGACAGCGGTGATGCGGCGGGCCGAAGCGCGGCGCAGCGCGTCCATGCAGATCAGCAATTCCATCAGATGGTCGTTGGCTGGTGCGCTGGTCGACTGGATGATGAAGACGTCCTCGCCGCGCACATTTTCATCAATGGTTGCGAAAATCTCATTGTCAGCGAAGCGGCGCACTTGGGCGCGCGTGAGAGGAACATCGAGATAATCAGCGATGGAGGATGCCAAGGGCTGATTGGCGTTGCCTGCAAGCAATTTCATGATGATCGATCCCCGTCCAAACGCCAATCCGAGTCACAGCGCAACGCGATTGCTTGAGCGGTCGATTAAGCAGAGAGTGCCCCGCGCGCAAGCCTTTGTGGTGCTATCGGACGATACGAATGGCAGACAAATTTCGTCCGTAGTCGGCTTCGCCTGCCAGATTGCGTCGACGGTTCGAAAAGAAGTGGGATTCTTCAGCGCACGTGTCTTGTGGCAGCACGTCAACTGCACCGAGACCGGCGGCCCGTAACCGTGCGGCACAATAGCGTTTGAGGTCGAAAAGTGAGCGGTCGTCGTTGCCGGGAATGAAGAAGCGCTCATTCGCCGGATCAGCTTGAGTGAACTTTGCGACAAACTCAGGGCCAACTTCATAGCTGGCTTGTGCGATGCACGGCCCCACTGCCGCGACAATCCGGGCAGGGGAGCCGCCCAGCTTCACCATTTTGGCAATGGTTGCTTCTAAGATGCCGCCAATCGCGCCCTTCCAGCCTGCATGGGCAGCGGCAACAATACGTGCGGCAGGGTCCGCAAAAAGAACTGGCGCGCAATCAGCTGTCAGCACCGATGGGGCAACCGAAGGACAGCGCGTCACCAAAGCGTCGACTTGTGGGCGATCGCCTTGGAACGGTCCATCGACCATCAAAGCGTCTGCACCATGGACTTGATAGGCCGACAATAGGCGGTCTGGTGAGACGCCAATGTGTCCGGCGATGCGGCGGCGGTTTTCTGCCACGTTAGCCGGATCATCATTTGAGCCTGGGCCAGAGTTCAAGCTTTCATAAATGCCGGACGACACCCCGCCAACACGACCATAAAAGCCGTGGTCAAACCCAGCTAATTGCGACAGCATGGCTGAACGCACAGGGGCGAGTTCAAAGATCACGTTTTCGGCTGGCGAGGTGCGGGTAAGCATTGTGGCGACATCTGGCATGGTCGGTTAAAGTCCAATGGGTGGACCAGCGGCGGCGTTGAGTGGAGACTCAAGGGCCACAACATGGAACAGCGCGCCCATATGCGCTTCTCCAATCAGTCTTTCCACACTTCGAGTCAGGTCAGATTCGCAGTGGGGGTTTGCATGAATGAGGGCATCGCGGCGCGCCTCAATACCAAGGCTTTGTAGGAATTGGCGCTGGGATACTGGACCAGAGATGCCGAGACCGCAGGCCTTGGCACATGAAATCAAGGCGGAGAAGTCAACATGGGCTGTCAGATCTGCTTCGCCAACATGGTCTAAGGCGTGGATTTTTTGATGGCGGTAAAGCGCTTGTAAGCTATCGCCGGCTTGGCCACTGAGGTCGCCATAATCAATGATGAGGGCGCGCCCAGAGGCGTTGCGCAAACGCTTGGCGATGGTTTCAACGAGGGTTGCAAGCCCCGGTGCTACTTCACGCACCGCACCGACGTCGTCATCATGCTGCGCACAAGCGGGTGGTTCTGCCATAACTGGGCCGAGACCAAAGGTCAGGCGAGCCCGTGTGTCCACACCCACAAGCTTCTCGTGCCAACCTTGCTCGCTTCGCACAAATTGGCGGATAGGCAAGCAATCAAGAAATTCATTGGCAATGATAAAGCTATCTCCTTGGGGCACGACCTCGAGCGTGTCGTGCCAATGAGCGGGCATCACCCCCAGTGCGCTACGCTGGGCTTCCTTGAGTGCCGGGTTCGTTTCCACCAGATGCAGGTGCAAGGCCGCCATGAAGCCCGGGACCCGTGTGCAGACCCGCAGCACGTCTGCCATTAATGTGCCCCGGCCGGGACCTAATTCAATCAGGTGGAAAGGAGAGGGGCTGCCGAGGTCGAGCCAGCTTTGGGCGACCCACAACCCAATGAGTTCGCCAAAAATCTGACTGATTTCAGGGCTGGTGATGAAATCCCCGCGTGAGCCCAAGGGCTGTTGCGTCGCGTAATAGCCTCCTTGGGGATCATAGAGCGCATGGGCCATAAAGGCGTCAATACTGATCGGGCCACACACCTCAATCATCCTGGCCAAACGGGTTTCAAGGCCAGTTGGCGGCGCGCGCTCTGGCACGGTCACAGCGATTAGCCTGCTGGCTCAGGCTTGGCTTTGCCGGCGCGCAGGCTTCCTAGGACAAAAAGGACGATGCCAGCGATAACCATGGGCAGAGAGTAGAATTCGCCGCGTGTGAGGCCCAAGATTAATCCCGCATCGGGTTCGCGGAAGTGCTCGCCAACCAGGCGCACGATGCCATAGCCGGCCACAAAAAGGCCTGCTGCTTGGCCGGGGCGCTTCAAAATGCCAAACCGCGCGACAGCCACTTGCAAAACCATAAAGAGCAAGAGGCCTTCCAACGCTGCCTGATAAAGTTGGCTCGGGTGACGTGGCAGCCCCTCTGGGTCTGTGCGGAAAATGAAAGCCCATGGCACATCGGTTGCGCGACCATAAAGTTCCTGATTGATGAAATTCGCCATCCGTCCAAAGAACAAGCCAAGGGGGGTTACCACAGCCACCGCATCGCCTAGCGAGAGAATAGACTTCTTCCGGCCCAATGCGGTACCGATCACAGCCCAGCAGACGCCGAGGAAGCCGCCATGGAAGCTCATACCGCCTTCCCAGACTCGTAAGACCGACATCGGGTCAGCCAGCATTTCTGGGCGATAAAATAAGACATAGCCAATACGGCCGCCAAGCAGCACACCCAAGGTCGCATAAAATAGGAAGTCGTCGATATCTTCCTCATCCAGTGGCGAACTTGGACCCCATAGGCCGGGCTTCTTCACCATCGCCACCATCAGCCGCCAACCAAGGATCAAGCCAGCAACATAGGCCAGCGCATACCAACGCAAGCCAAATGGCCCCAGTGCAAACCCAAAAAGGTCAAACATTGGCAGTTGAAAGGCATAAGGGGAAAGTTCGGGAAACGGAATGGCCATGTCGATCATGCAAGGTCTTTAGCAAAGGAGTAGGGGCATTTGCAAAGCCTCTCGCAATTCCAGCTGTTTTCAAAAACAGCAGCAAGTTAAAAGGCGTCGGAATATGCTAATACAATCTTCACTGTGCGAGCAAAGGCGATCTTAAGCACCTTGTGATAGAGAAACAGGTCTCGCGCAGGTGATGCAAGTTTGTCATAGCGCAACGGGAATAGACCCGCTAGAAGGTCCTCATGCAAACACGTAATCCTTTCCTCGACGAATTTTCAAAATTAGCGACCAGTGCTGCTGGCGTAGCGCAAGGCGTGGGTGAAGAGGCCCGTGCCTTCTGGCGCTCGCAAATGGAGCGCATGGTTGTGGATATGGATCTGGTGCGTCGCGATGAATTTGACGCCGTAAAAGATCTAGCTGCTGCTGCCCGCGCAGAGGCCGATAGTCTGAAAGCGCGTCTCGATGCACTCGAGGCTTCGTTGGAAAAGCCCGCAAAAGCGACATCAAAAGCAGCCGCACCAAAAAAATCGGCCAAAAGCAGCTAAAAGCACTGGCGCACCGCTTGCAGCGCGCGCCATTCCCCGCCAACCATGCCCACTAGCGGTGCGCGATTCGTGCGCCGTTTGTAAGCGAACCACCGTGGAGGTTACCATGGACCGTCAATTTACGCTTCGAGACGAAGATTTTTTCGAAGATGCGGACACCCTAGATACGGTTGAAGCCGTTCTGGCCGCTGACTCCAAAGCTTATGAGCGTTTAGACGAAGAAATCCACTTCGCCGCTTCCATGACTTATTGTGATCTGCACGGGATTTTTGTTGCCCGCGAAGACGCACCTTCCTTAGCCTTGAGCTTAATCTTTGATTTGAAGGCCCCTCGCATGCGCCGGGGCGACATTGCCTCTTTGCTTGCCTTGTTAAATGAAGCACTCTGGTTGGGTCATTTCGAGCTTTCTTCCGACGATAATGCGCTGTCGTGGCGGGCTGTGGTGCCCTTGATCGGCCGCGATACGCCAGAGCCAGCAGAAGTGGCGGCCATTTTGGCTGCCGGTGTGGAAGCCTGTGAGCGCTTTTATCCTGCATTTAACTTTTTGCTGTGGGCGGGCAAAACACCTGAAGAGGCCGCCCAAGCAGCTTTGTTTGAGACCGCCGGAGAGGCTTGAGTTTTATGAAAAAGAGAATCGCGCTTGTCGGCTGTGGCCGGATGGGCGGAGCTATGTTGCGCGGATGGGCCCCGATGGCCGATACGTTCGATTTAGTCGTGTTTGAGCCTTATCCTTCGTCGGAAGTGTCAGAAATTATTGCGACACAAGGCTGGGTCTTAAACCCTGACCCTGCTGAGTGTGCTACTTTTGACTGCGTTGTCTTAGGTATTAAACCCCAATTGTTTCCAAGTTTGGGCGAACAAACCATCAAGCATCTGATTGCGGATCACACATTGGTCCTGTCAATCATGGCCGGACTTGGCACCGCCAAGATCACGGAGGTTCTTTCCGCAAGCCAAGTCATCCGCGCCATGCCAAATACGCCTGGCCAAATCGGAAAAGGTGTGACCGCTTATTGGAACAGCCCGACGGTGCCCTCTGAAGCAGAGGCTTTGGCTGTTTCTCTTTTGCGCCCGCTCGGCTCAGTCGAAAAGCTACAAAGCGAAAAGCAGATGGATGCGGTTACTGCCGTATCTGGTTCTGGCCCGGCCTATGTGTTCCTTTTGGCCGAAGCCATGGCGGCGGCTGGTGAAGCTGAAGGCCTAGATCGTACCATGGCCGAGCGTTTAGCTTGGCAAACCGTGATCGGCGCGGCGGCCTTGATGGAGCAAACCGGGCAAAGCCCGCAGGAATTGCGCCGCGCAGTGACGAGCCCGGAAGGCACGACCGCCGCCGCAACAGATGCTTTGACGGCCGGTGGCGGGATTTTAACCTTGGTGCGGCGCGCGGTTGAAGCAGCGATTCATCGCTCGCGACAATTGGGTAAGTAGCCGCGCAGCCCATTACACCCTATATTGCGCGCATGATCCATCGCGACCCATCTTTACACGCACCCCTTCATAAGGCTTTGGGCGAAGCCGCTTTGTCTCTCTGCGCCGAAAAGTCATGGTCGGACGTTAGCTTGCTCAGCCTTTGCCAAGAGGCAGGACAAAGCCTTTCAGCCTGCGCGGAGGCTGGGATTACACGCTTTTCTGTGGCCGACTACCTCGATCAACAACTCGATCGTGCCATGTTGGATGCTGCCGTAGAGACAGAAGTAGATGCGCCGAGTCGGGATCGCTTATTTGATAGTCTCATGGCGCGATTTGATGCGATGCAGGATCAACGCGCGGCTTGGGTTTCGATTTTAGAGGCCGACGCCCAAGAACCCGCGGCGGGCCTTGCCCGCGCGGCAAGAAGGCTCCGCACCTCGGCTTGGGCTTTAGAGGCGGTGGGCGTTTCAACCGACAGCCTAAAGTCAACCGCACGTGTCCTAGGACTTACCCGTCGATTGCGCAAAATCGAAGCACTCTGGCTGACGGATGATGCCGACTTGTCCAAGACGATGGCCGGCCTCGACCAGACATTGCGCGAGAGCGAGGATTGGTTGGACCGCGGCGAAAAGCTCGCCGAGTTCTTAAAGTCGGGTTCGCTGCGCCGCACGCGGTCTAAAGCGGCAGACGCACACTCACCCGAAGACCCCCAAGCGTAGAGCGCGACAGCACGAGGTTACCGCCGTGTGAGCGGGCTGCATCATAGGCGAGCGCTAGCCCCAAGCCGACGCCCTTACGATTTTGATTGCGGGCCGGATCGAGCCTTGAAAACGGCTTGAGCGCTTCTTCATAGCTCTCAGGGGGAATTCCGGGGCCATCATCGTCGACATGAAGATAAAGGGCGTCGCTGCTTTCCGACGAACTGATCGCCACTTTTTGGCCAAAGGAAAGAGCGTTCTCAATAAGGTTTGAGAGGCAGCGCTTTAAAGCAATGGGGCGGCCAGAGGTGGGGAGGCTGGCGGCGAGGCCGGACCCATCGATTTCACGCCCGGCGCGGGCCACATCTTGAATGATGGCGCGCGCAATCTCCGCCAGATCCAAAGCTTCACGCTCTTCCGACCATTGGCCTTGGGCGAAGGTCAGATATTCCTCGAGCATGCCCTCCATCTCGACGATATCTTTGCGGGCTTCGTCAATATCGCTCGAAGGGGGCATCATGGCCAATTGTAGTTTGAGCCGGGTGAGCGGGGTTCGCAAATCATGGCTGACCCCAGCGAGTAGATTGGTGCGCTGTTCGATATGGCGTTGAATGCGCCCGCGCATCTGTAAAAAGGCCAAGGTCGCGCGGCGCACTTCAGCCGATCCCGCCGGCTTAAGGCTAACATTCTCGCCCCTGCCAAACCTGTCGGCTGCGTCAGCCAGTCGCTCCATCGGACGGACTTGATTGCGGATGAATAAGACAGAGACTGTGGCTAAAAGTATGGTCGCGCCCGCCAGCCACAGAATGAAGATACCCCCGGTGGAGGCAAAAACTCGGTCGCGATAGGCAAGAAAGCGCAAAACCCCACCGGGCACTTCAACCCGAATGTCGACATAGTCGGGATAACGCGTCGTATCAAACCAGAATTTCTGCCGCAGTGACCCGGACAGAGCCCGGCGCAAGGTACGGTCAAAGGCGGGTATCACGGCAAGGCGCTCTCGCTCTGGCAATTTGGCCTGCTTCTGGAGAGCAACCGAGAGGCGCAAGTCTGCCCGCGCATAATTGGTAATGGCTGCGAGGTTTTCAGGGGTCGGATTGTCAGCATAGAGTTGGGTGACGAGGGCAATATCGCCTGCTGCGCCTTCACTCAAGCGCCGGCTAACCTGTTCCCAATGCAAATCAAAGAACAGGTAAGTTACGACCATTTGCATAATCGCCACAGGCAAGACGATGATTAGGAGCGAGCGGGCAAAAAGCCCACGCGGGATCAGCGCCTTTAGGTCCATCGCAAAAGGCCCTGCCGCAAAACCGTCTTACGCATCATGCATCAACCGATAGCCAAGCCCACGAACCGTCTGCAGATAATGCGGCTCCGCCGGATCATCTTCTAATTTGCGCCGCAGGCGGGTGACTTGCACATCAATCGACCGCTCGACCGTCACCCCTGCTTTGCGCGCCAATTCTTCGCGCGTGATGGTGGCACCAGGTCTGGCTGCTAAGGCGGCCAACAGATCCCGCTCAGCATCCGTCAAACGCACCAAAACCCCGTCGCGGCGCAACTCGCCTTTGGTGGTGTTCCATGTGACAGACCCTAACAACAGCGTGTCGGCAGCAGGTGCTGGGCGCGCGCGCTTTAGGATTGCGGCGACGCGCAAGGCCAATTCCTCTGGCTCAAAGGGCTTGCCCAAATAATCGTCGGCTCCGGCCGTCAGGCCCTCAATTCGGTGGCTGGGGTCGCCCAAAGCGGTTAGAAGAATGATGGGCGTATCGCGTTCGCCCCGGACCGAACGGGTTAGCGAAACGCCATCCTCCCCCGGCATCATCACATCCAAGATGACCAGATCAAACATCAAGGCATCCATCAGCTTGCGGGCGTTGGCGGCATCTGAGGCTTCAGTCACCGAATAGCCAAGGCCACTGAGATAGCGCTTCAAGAGGGTGCGAATGCGATCATCATCATCGACAACAAGGAGATGGGCTGGAAAGTCGGCTTGGGCACGTGGGGCCATTAGAGGGCTCTATTGGGTTTGGGGGCTAAAACAGCACCAGATTGCGCGGATAATGTGGACCCAGCGGACGATTCAGTGAGGGTTGAGAGAACTTTATCGCACCCCGCCACGGCCTCACTGCCTGCAACACGGTAGGCACCAGCCAAACGGGTTCGCATGGCCAAAGCGAATTCAGTTGCGACAGCCGCACCTTGGGCAGTCAGATGGACAATCTTGCGCCGTCCATCACGCGAATCCTCCGTGCGGCTCAACCAAGTCCGCGATTCTAGCCCATCCAGCGTCTTCAGCATGGCCTGCTTGCTCAGTCCAAGTTCCGTCGCAAGTTTTAGAACGGGAAGGGGATTGCCTAAAAGCTCACACAGACAACGCGCTTCTGCCCAAGACACTTGATGGTGTTGCCGCTGCTCTTGCGTCGCCGCCTTCAACAAATCACCCGCCTTAAAAATCAAGGAAACCCCAAGGTCGAGTTCATCTTCGCGCAAATAGAGGCGCGGCCCGCCTGCGGCAGGGCTGCTTGATCTGGCAAAAGCATTCGGTAAGGTGTTGACAGTCATGGCTGGTCCAAGAGATTGCGTCTCATCGCATTTGGGTTCAAGCCCACCGACTGTGAAGCTTTGATAAACCTATACACGGAACTAGGCGCAAGACACATGACTTTCATTCCTTACGACGATCGCGACGGCTGGATCTGGATGGACGGCGAATTTAAGCCCTGGCGCGAAGCGAAAGTGCATGTATTGACCCATGGTCTGCATTACGGCTCCTCGATCTTTGAGGGTGAGCGCGCCTATGACGGCCAGATTTTCGAAAGCCTTCGCCATACAGAGCGTTTGTTCCGGTCGGCAGAGATTTTGGGGATGAAACCAGCCTTTACCGTTGCCGACATTGAGTCCGCCAAAGCCGAAGCCATGGCCCGCAACGGCTTTGAAAATTGCTACATCCGCCCTGTCATGTGGCGCGGCAGCGAAATGATGGGCGTATCGGCGCAACAAAGCACGATCCGCGCTGCGGTCGCGGTCTGGGAATGGGGCAATTACTTTGCCGACAAAATGAGTGGGATCCGCATGACCCACGCTAAGTGGCGCAGACCTGATCCAAAGACGGCACCCTGTGAAGCCAAAGCGGCTGGCCTTTATATGATTTGTACCGACTCAAAGCATGCCGCAGAAGCTGAAGGTTATGCGGATGCCCTGATGCTCGATTGGCGCGGCCATGTGGCCGAAGCCACAGGTGCTAATGTCTTCTTCATCCAAGACGGGGCCATCCACACCCCCGTGCCGGATTGCTTCCTCAATGGCATCACGCGGCAGACCGTGATCCGCCTTGCGCGTGACAAGGGCTATGAAGTCGTTGAGCGGACGATTATGCCAGAGGAACTCGGCAATTTCTCTGAATGCTTCATCACAGGCACAGCAGCAGAAGTAACGCCCGTCAAAGAGATTGCCGGCATTCACTACCAACCAGGCCGTGTGTGTGAGGATATGGTCCACACCTATGATGCGCAGGTGCGCGGCAAACACGCATAGGAGCGTTCATGAAAAAAGGTTTCTTAGCCTCAGTTCTGGGGATCGCCGCGCTTGTTTTAGTTGGTGCCGGTGCGTTTGCCTTCAATGGCTTAGATAAAGAAACCAAAGGTGTTCTGGCGCAATTGCCGACCAATAAGGATGTTTTGTTCTGGTCTATTCCTCAGCGCGACGCTGCTTTTCGAGCTATGGACCGATTGGACTTTTTGGCTAAAAGCCATGTGGTCGAGGCAGGCCCAAAAGCGTCAGATCTGCCGGATGGCGCACCTTTAGCGATCCCAAATATCGACGCTTATATGAAGGGGCAGCGTTCGTCCGGCATTGTCATCATCCAAGACGGTAAAGTCCGGTTTGAGAAATATGGTATAGGCTTTGACGCGGCTGGTCGTTGGACAAGCTTCTCCGTCGCAAAGTCTTTCACCTCCACCTTGGTCGGCGCAGCCATTCAGGACGGCTATATCAAGAGCCTTTCTGATAAAGTCTCAACCTATGTTCCAGGCCTCAAAGGCTCTGCTTATGACGATGTGACGGTGGAGCAATTGCTTACCATGTCGTCCGGTGTTGCGTGGAATGAGGATTATGAGAACCCAAACTCGGATGTCGCAAAGTTCAACAATGCAAAGGCTGACGCTGGCCTAGATGCCACGACCAGCTATATGAGCAAACTACCCCGTGCCCACACGCCCGGTACCGTTTGGAACTACAACACGGGCGAGACCAATTTGGTTGGCATTTTAGTCAGTTCCGCCACCAAGAAGCCACTTGCGACCTATCTCTCTGAGAAGCTTTGGAAGCCTTTCGGTATGGAGCAAAAGGCCACGTGGATCCTTAACAGCACAGGTCAGGAGATTGCCGGCTGTTGTTTGCAAATGGCAATCCGAGACTATGCGCGCATGGGGCAATTTGTGTTGGCTGGCGGTAAGATTGGTGAGACCCAAGTGGTCCCTGCCGACTGGTTTGCCAAAGCGACCACCAAGAAAATGGATTATGGCGAGCCAGGGCGTGGCTATGGCTATCAATGGTGGACTTATGATGACGGAAGCGTGTCGGCACAGGGCATTTTCGGGCAAGGCATTTTCATTGATCCCAAGCGCAAGTTGGTGATTGCCTCCAATGCCAACTGGACCCGGGCGACCGGCGGCCCAGAGGGGGCAGCCCGGGAAGTCTTCTACAAGCAAGTGCAAGATTTGATTGATGCAGAGGCTGCAGCAAAAGCGCCAGCCGCGTCTACCAAGTCGGCGAACTAAAACCGTCTTCTGCTTCTGCAAGGCGTCGCTGCGTGCTGGTCGTTGTGCCAATTGGCAAATCGCTCAGCGAGAAAAAGCCGTGCTCTGCGATCTCATGGGCGCGGTCTGTTGGCTGCGTCGTCCAAGCATCGGCCCGGTACAGAAGCACATGGTCGCCTTTGAAATAAGCGAAATTGGTGTGAATGGAGATCAGGCGCAGGTCTTCAGGTCGAATGATCAGGCCTGCTTCCTCGCGCGCTTCCTTGATGGCCGCATCCAGGGCATGCTCACCACGTTCCACCCCGCCGCCCGGAAGGTGCCAGCCGGGCAAATAGGTATGTCGCACCAAGCAGACACGGTCTTGGGCGTCAATCGCCAAAATGCGCACACCCAAGGTCGCCCCGCGCGACAGCCGGAACCACGTATGTATCAAGGTTTTTCGCAAAAACTTTAGCATGAGGCCTTGTATAGGGTGACTTGGCGTCGCGTGCCAATGCCGCTAGAAAGACACGCAACGCAAAAGGAGTTTCCACAATGTATGCCATTCTCGCCCTCGCTTTGGCCGTTGGTGCCATGGCTCTCTTGAACCTGATTGAGTTCAAGCGCCTCGACTAATCTGCTGGCCCTTGCCGATTTACCCACGCTGTGCCGTGGGTTCTTCGGCTATGGCTGCCGCGATTGGGGCTAAAGCCTCATACAGCTCTGGAATAGAAATCGGCTTGTTCAAAAAGCCGGTCACGCCCGCCGCAAAGGCGGCTGCACGCGTCTCCGGGCGAGCGTCTGCCGTTAAAGCAATGATCGGCATCGCTGGAAAATCGGCTGCTTGTAGGTCTGCCTCCAAAGTCCGAATTTGGCGTGTGGTTTGATAGCCATCCATGTTGGGCATATGTAAATCCATCAAAATGGCATCGAAGCGGGCTTTTTGGATCGTCTCCAGACACATCACACCATCGGCCACAATCACGCAGGAATGGCCTAATTGTTCGAGGATTACGGCGATGATCCTTTGATTAATCAAATTATCTTCCACAACCAAAATGCATAAAGCGCGGGTATGATCGATCGACCCAATCGGCGCATCCAGATTGCTCGCCACCCGTTCAAGCGGTAGGTAAAATTGGATCAAACCATTGCGAGTGCCCCGCGTGGCAATCGTGACGTCGCCGCCCATGGCGCGCGCCAGTTTTCGTGCCAAGGGCAGATCAATCCCATTGCTTTGTGTGATGGGGTTATCCGGTGTCTGAATGCTGGAGAAGGGCTCAAACAGGCTGCGGGCTTCAACAATCGAATAAGGGGCCCCAACATCGTGCAAGACGACCAAGGCGCCATGCCCATTCTCACCAGCACTGAGGCGCATTTTCATCGTGCCAGGCCCACTGCGCTCAATCGCGTGGCGCAACATGGCTTTTAGCGTCCGCAAGAACAGCTTTTCGTCACCCAGAAAATTGGCTTGCGCTGCGGGATCTATATCGAGTTGAAGGTCAATCCGACGCGCCGTGGTTCGCAAACTCATGGCATCACAGGCTGCCATGCAGGTCTTCGCGAGCGGAAACGCGTTTGTTCGGACATCCACTGTGCCGGAGTCTATCCCTGAAAGGTCGAGCGCCGAATCAACCAGCGACAACAATTGCTCACCAGCCAATTCAGAAGCTTCCACCAAGTCTGCCAATTCCGGTCTATTTGCTTTTTCTTTCAGCAATCGCGGCAAAGCGAGAAGCGCGTTGATCGGGGTCCGAAACTCATGACTGAGACCAGAGACAAATCTATTCTTGGCTTCCAGACCAGCTTGGGCCGTTTTTCTTGCCTCAACTAACTCACGTTCCTTTTGCTTCTGATCGCTAATGTCTATGAGGGTGCCCGCAAAACGCACGACTAGGCCGTCGTTGTCATGGATGCTGGTGCCCGTCACAGAAATCCATGGCACGTCACCGGTTGGCCGCATAATTCGAAATTGTGCGGCATAGGGCATGCGTTCGCCAAAAGCTTTTGCGCTTGCCTCACGCACCAATGACCGATCTTCTGGATAAATCAGGTCTTCAAAGACAGACAGGTAAGTGCGTGCATCTGTGTCAGGCAGTCCCAAAACCTCTCGGCAAGATGGCGAGAAGAAATGAGAGTTGGCGACGCGGTCGTGATCCCAAACGCCGATCTTAGCATGACGCAGCGCCAAGGTGTAACGCTCCACCATGCTTCGCGCGTCTGCCAAATCTTCGGCCGATTGAAGTGGCGTATTTAGTGTGATTTGGACCGCTTGCTGACCTCGAAAATCGATCACTCGCTCAGTCACATCTGCAAAAAACAAATCGCCGTTCATTGTCGAAAAGTAAGCAAACCGGCGCTCTGGGCTTGTTTGCGGCTGCGCGAACGGGCCCATTATTGACCGGATCGCACGAAAATCCATCAGCTCACGGACGGTGATAAATCCGAAAATTCTGGCCGCGACTTTGTTTGCAAATAGAATTTCGTCTTTGCATCGAACAAGAATACCTTGTGGCAAGTTGTTCAAGATATCATCAAGGGTTCGCAAGTAATCCACGGCGGCAACCAGATTGTTAAAGCGCATTTAAGATAACTATTTTGCTTATATAATCCTTAAATCCTTAAATCCTTATTTGAGAATAAGGAAGTCGGACTTACAGTCAGGAACTTGTCCACTGGCTTCGGGCTCTTGAACAGGGCTGGCCCTAAGTGCGTCTGTGCCCTAGTTTAGCCTTCATGACACTAAACCCCAAAACCATTCTGGTAACCGGCGCAGGCCAACGCCTTGGCCTTGCCATTACAGAAAAGTTGGCCGAGATGGGTCACACCGTGATCCTTCATGCCAGCACCTCGATTGCCCAAGCTGAGTCAGCCGCCTCACGATTGCGGGCAGCAGGGGCAGCGGCTTTTGCAGTGCAGGCGGACTTGTTGGTCGAAGCCGATGTTGCGACCCTCATCACGCGGGCCAGCAGCCTTGCAGGGGCACCAATTACCGGGCTGGTCAATAATGCGTCGATATTTGAAGGTGATGAAGCATCAGACTTTACACGGGCAAGTTGGGATCGTCATTTTGATGTCCATGTCCGCGTGCCTTGCGAATTGGCGCGCAACTTGGCTGCCGCCCTGCCAGCGGGACACACCGGCTCCATTGTCAATCTGATTGACCAGCGCATCTTCAAGCTGACACCGCAGTTTTTTACCTACACCTTGTCTAAAGCGGCCTTGGCCACGGCGACGCACACACTGGCGCAAGCCCTTGCGCCGCACGTGCGCGTCAATGGCGTGGCACCGGGTCCTACGGCGCGCAACATCCGCCAGTCTGAGGAAGATTTTAAAAAACAAGTCGATGCAACGCTGTTGGGTACGGGCAGCCCCGTCGCAAGTGTGGTAGATGCGGTTTGTTTTCTGTTAAATGCCGAGGCTATCACTGGCCAAATCATGGCCGTTGATGGCGGACAAAGCCTGATTTGGCGCACACCAGATGTCGATGGGATCAACGAATGAAATCTTCTGGCCCCTCTGAACTGGGTGTTGTGATGCGACAAGGCGGCATGATCCGCCGCCCAGCCAAACCACCTGCCAAGCCGTTTTCTGAGCAAGCCAAGGGCGAAGAGGCGGCGCTGACGCGCGCTGTTTCGACCAAGATTTTCGTCAAAGGCCTAATGGTTGAGGCCGAATGCGGTGTCTATGCGCATGAAAAGGGGCGGCGGCGCCCCTTGGTGGTCGATCTAGAGGTTCAGGTCGGCACCTCGGTTCGTGCTGGCAGTGATGAGCTGGCCGAAACCGTCGATTATGACAGTCTCGTCGCCCATGTGCGCACCGTCGCAGCGGGTGAGCATTTGCATCTGATTGAAACTTTTGCCGAAAAAGTCTGCGAAGCCGTGCTAACAGACGGTCGGATTTTGAGTGTCCGGCTGCGGGTCGAAAAACCCGGCGCGGTGCCAGGGGCTGCTTGTTCCGGCGTTGAGCTAGAGCGGACCCGCTAAACCAATGTCTGGCCCACCTCCTCAAGAAGCGGTGACGTCAAGGGTGGAACTAGCGATCACCGTCGATCAGGCCCGTGCTATTCCTTGGCCAGATGCACATTCCCACAAGCATAGTCGCGGCAGGCTCGCCGTCATTTGCGGCGGCAAGCTGCAAACCGGCGCCGCGCGCCTTGCCGCTGCTGCTGGCCATCGCATCGGGGCAGGGTGGGTTAGCCTGATTGCTGCGGCCGACGCCGCGACCATTCTGGCCTGCCATGAGACAGAGCGCTTGATCCTTGAGCGCTTGCCGGACCAAAGCTTGTCAGGCCTGTGTGCGGGCTTTGATGCGGCTATTGTGGGTCCAGCATTTGGCCTGTCCAACGCCCAAGCCGGGGATGTTTTGGACTTGGTGCAGGGCTTTCCGGGGCCCTTGGTGCTGGATGCCGACGCCCTGACCTTGATGGCGCAAGGCGGTCGTGGTGGCCCTTTGTGGCAAGCCCTACAAGCACGCACGGCCGCAACCATTCTGACACCACATAGCGCCGAATTCACCCGCCTCGCCGGGCCATTTGATCCAGACCAGAAGGCAGCGGCGACCTTGGCACTTTCCGGAGAGCTTGGTGCCATCGTCGTGCACAAAGGTGCAGAGACATGGGTCGCTTCCCCTGATGGACGCCTAGCCTCGTCTCGTTTAGCCACTCCATTTTGTGCGAGCGCTGGAACTGGCGATGTGCTCGCAGGCCTAATCACTGGCCTCTTGGCGCAATCCATGCCCGCCTTTGAAGCGTCCTGCGCGGCAGTTTGGATCCATGCGACGGCAGCTAATCGGGTCGGGCCGGGGCTGATTGCGGGTGATTTGATTGCAGCGTTGCCAGCGGCGCTGCGGGCGTGGTGAGGGGAGCTGTCCTCCCCTGCGGAGCGGGGGAGGGGGACCATGCGAAGCATGGTGGAGGGGGCTTATGGAGATGCTAAATTGAGGTAGTCCCCCCCCTCAATCCGCCAGACGCCCGTCCTTAATAGCCTTAGCCGTGAACTTGAACAAAAGGTCACTCGAGGCTTCGGGAACTTGCGTCTCCAACTTCGGGCAGGCGAGTTGGTGCAGGACGTGGCGGATGATGGCGAGGCGGGCGTGCTTCTTGGAATCGGCGCGCACGCAGAACCAAGGGGTGCGCGCGGTGTGGGTGGCTTTGAGCATTTCATCGCGCGCGGCGGTGTAGTTGTCCCACTTTTCCTGCGCGACCGCATCCAACGGGCTGATCTTCAGGCGGGCTAGGGGGTCGGTGCGCCGCTCTTCGAGGCGACGGGCCTGTTCCTCACGGCTGATGTCTAGCCATAGCTTGATGATGTGGGTGCCGGACTCACTCAACATGGTTTCAAACGGCACCACATCGCGCAAGAAATCAGCGTGCTCTTCAGGGGTGCAAAAGCCCATAACAGGCTCTACCCCGCCGCGATTATACCAAGAGCGGTTAAAGATCACGACTTCGCCCGCCGCTGGCAGATGGGCGGCATAGCGCTGGAAATGCCACTGGGTTTTTTCGCGGTCAGAGGGTTTGGGCAGAGCAACGACGCGGGTTGAGCGCGCACTCATATGTTCGATCATGCGCTTAATCGTGCCGTCTTTGCCCGCCGCATCGCGGCCTTCAAAGATGATCAGCACTTTTGCCCCAGTCTCCATCAACCATTGCTGGGTGGTGACGAGGGCGACTTGCAGCGGCTCAAGCTGCTCCAAAAAAGCGGCATCGGTCATCTTGGATTTGGCAGCATCGCTTGCAGCTTTTGTGGACTTCTTGTCGTTGGCCATCTTGCTTCCTCCGGCATAAGTCTGAAGTGTGCACGCTACTTTACGCCCCGCGCAAGGGGGCTAGCCAAATGAGTGAATGATGAAGCCCAGCCAACGCCTCTATGTCGCCTCTGATTTGGGCCAAGATCGCCCCGTGGCGCTGGACGCTGGGCAAGCGCATTATCTCGCCCATGTTCTGCGTTTGCCTGTGGGCGCGGCGGTTTTGTTGTTCAATGGCCGTGATGGCGAATGGCTGGCTCATTTGACGCAAATTGGCAAGAAGGGGGCAGAAGCCCTTTGCGCGGAACAGTCACGGACCCAAACCCCTGTCTGCGATCTCGACCTCTTGTTTGCCCCGGTAAAGGGTGACCGAACCGACTCGATTGTCGAAAAAGCCACAGAGCTTGGCGTGGCACGCATCCGCCCAGTGTTGACCGAGCGCACCATCGTTCGCAAACTCAATCTTGAGCGCCTCAAAAGCCGCGCGGCAGAAGCGTCTGAGCAATGCGGCACCTTGTTTGTGCCTGAGGTTTTCGATGCAGTAAGCCTCATGAGCTTGCTTGATCCCAAGGCAGAACAGCGACGGATCCTGTTTGCCGATGAGGCAGGTGATGCCCTATCGGTGGCGGAAGCTCTGGCCGATAAGCCTGCCCGCGTGGCGCTTTTGACCGGGCCAGAAGGTGGCTTTACGCCTGCGGAGCGGGAGAAACTGCGGGCGAGCCCGTTGGTTCGTCCCGTCAATCTTGGGCCACGGATTTTACGCGCGGATACCGCGACTTTTGCGGGGCTAACCTTGATCCAAAGCGCTTGGGGCGATTGGGTTTAAGGGGCACAAGTGGGGGCGACATTGCGTCGCATTTTCGAAAGAACGCCCCATCACCATCTGTTGTTTGGTCCTTACGGCAATCATGCACGATAGGTACCCACAAGCAGGAGATCGTCATGACTATGGCGTCGGGTTATTCTTATGAAACGGAGAGGCCTTTAGAGTTTCATCAAGCGCCACAAGACCTCTCAGACCGGGTGGCTTTGGGCATGACCCGTGCGTTGCGCTTCTTTGCGGATCGCTTTTTTGCCAAGCGCTATGGCCACCGCGCTGTCGTGCTGGAAACCGTAGCAGCTGTGCCCGGTATGGTGGCCGGGATGTTGGTTCATATGCGCAGCATCCGCCGTATGGAGGATGATCACGGCTGGATCCAGACCTTGCTCGATGAATCCCAGAACGAGCGCATGCATTTGATGACATTCGTGACCATCGCCCAGCCAAACTGGCTAGAGCGCTTGTTGATCTTGTTGGCGCAAGGTGTGTTCTTCAATGCCTTCTTTGTGCTCTATCTTTTCTTCCCCCGCACAGCCCATCGCATGGTTGGCTATTTCGAGGAAGAAGCGGTGATTAGCTATACCTCTTACTTGGCTGAGATCGATGCTGGTCGGCTGGAGAATGTGGCTGCGCCAGCCATCGCCATCGATTACTGGCAGCTTGCCCCCGATGCGCGACTGCGCGATGTGGTGTTGGCGGTCCGGGCAGACGAGGCCAAGCACCGTGACGTCAACCATCAGTTTGCGCATGCCTTGACAGTATAAAGCCGGCTAAATCGGGTCGGCCTTCTTGCGCCTGTCATAAACGCGCCCTAACTCACACGCGCGTGAACCTCACGTCGTATGAGACTTTATATATGGCCGATTCAAAAGATCTTTCCCCGCCCTCCTCGATGGGATGAAGACCCTGTCGGGCTGGGACGGCATTTATGAAGGCGATGATATTATTGGGCTAAAGCAGGGCATGGCGTCGATTACGTTAGAGCCCGGCGGTCAGTTTGAATTGTCTGGCGCGCCGTTAGAACATTTGCACCAGACCTGTAGTGAAGTTGGTGCTCACTTGAGCGACGTGCGCACCGTCACCGACAAGCTGGGGATTGGCTTTTTGGGTCTGGGTTTTAACCCCTTGCACAGTTTGGATGAAATTCCGCTGATGCCAAAGGGCCGCTATAAGATCATGCGGGATTATATGCCCAAGGTCGGGCGTCTCGGTCGCCAGATGATGTTCCGCTCTTGCACGGTACAAACCAATTTGGACTTTGGTTCAGAAGCCGACATGGTGAAGAAGTTCCGCGCCTCACTCGCGCTACAACCTATCGCCACAGCCTTGTTCGCCAATTCGCCGTTCGCAGAAGGTCGCACCAATGGCTTCTTGAGCTATCGCGCCCATGTGTGGAGCGATACCGACCCCGATCGCACCGGCATGCTGCCATTTGTGTTTGAGCCAGGCATGAGTTTTGCCCGCTATGCGGAATGGGCGCTCGACGTGCCAATGTATTTTGCCAAGCGCAATGGCGCATATCTGAATCTCGCTGGGCGTTCCTTCCGGGACTTTATGGCGGGCCGCTTACCCGAATTGCCCGGCGAAAAGCCGACGATGAAGGATTGGGAAGATCATTTGACGACCTGCTTCCCAGAAGTGCGTCTGAAGACCTTCTTGGAAATGCGCGGCGCAGATGCGGGCCCTTGGTCGCGGCTCTGCGCTTTGCCCGCGCTTTTTGTTGGTCTGCTGTATGATGATGCAGCAACCGAGGCAGCCTTAGAGCTTGTGAAGGATTGGACGGCGGAAGACCGAGAGAGCCTGCGCCGCACGGTTCCCTTCTTGGGCCTCAAGGCGCCCATTCGCGGTCGCAGTGCGCAAGATGTTGCTAAGGACGTGCTGGCGATTGCCCGCCAAGGCCTGCGCGCGCGTGCGAAACTCAATGCTTCGGGTGATGATGAAACAGGCTTCTTAAGTGAGCTTGATGAAATCGCAGCCAGTGGCATGACCCCAGCCCAACGCTTGCTCGAGCGCTATCATGGCGAATGGGGCGGCAATATCCACAAAGTCTATGAGACTTGCGCCTATTAGGCGCGCACGATTTAGAGCCGATAGCCCAGCCGTAAGGTGATTTTATCGACATCCACTAAGGTGTTGATCGTCGTCCCGCGGGTGTAGCGCGTCTCTAGCGAGATATTGGACCCGGCTGAGGGTCGTAGGCCTGCGCCGAGGGAGAAAATCCCGCCCGAAGCTTTGCGGCTTGTGATGTCATAGCGGCCAATATAGCTGCTCGAGATGGTGATAACGCCAAAGCCAAAGGCCTGCTCAGCGCTTAAGCCCAAATTCATGCCGCCGCGGAGATAGGTGTCGAGTTCAGCCAGTTTCTGGCTGTCACCGGGGTCTTGCACGTCGGCATAATCCACCACGATCGATAGATTGCACCGCATGGCCCAGCCTAAAGCATCACGACGGGTGCACGGCCTTACACGCGGGAAGTCAATCAGCGCATCGCCCACCCACACGGCAGCTTTCGCCGCATCATCGGTCTGAAACGCCAGCGAACCAAAGCCTATCGCCCGACCAGGCTCAGTAGGATTGCGGAAGATAAAGCTATTGCCGAGCGTAAGATCATTGACCTCTTCCCGCCCAGAGCGCGCCGCACGGCGGTTATATTGTACAAAGGGCGTCCAGCGTAATTCAGTCGCCTTTGACGGCTTGGCAAATAAAATGGGCTCAATGGCGAGCGCTAAGCTGGCATTCAAGAGACGAGTATCGGCGGCCTTATCCTCTTCAAAGCCCAGCGTGGCGAAGCCGCGTTCGCGTGCAGGTTTGATGAAGTCATTCTTGCTGTCAGCAAGGATCAAGCCGCGTTGCTTGGCGGCTGGTTCCTTTCGCGGCACGATGACAGCAGCGGTTGGCGGTGGCGGCGGTGGCGAGGCGGCTGAGCAAGCCAAGCTGATCCCATCCGTATCGCCATTGAGGAAAGCAATCGCACGAGCTCGTGCATCGGGTTGGGCTTGACTGGTCAGGGTAAAGCGAGCCTCGGCCAAGGTCGGCGTTGATAGCACGGCCATCGTTGATGCGAGCAGACCCGAAAGGGCAGGGTCTGGGCTCGTTGTCGCCAGCTGGCCCAAGCTACGCGATTCAATCGCACTCAAAAGCTCACCCGTCATGGTCAGGCCAGCTTGTCCGATCAAGCGCTGACGCAAATCGGCACCAGTAAAACTTTGACCAGCTTTTTCGCAGGTGACCTTGTCGTACAAACGCTCCAGAGCAGCAGGGGCTGCGGCCTGGGCCTGTAAAGGTGTGACGAAAACAGGGGTGGAGAGGCCCAGCAGAAGGGGTAAAAGACGGCGGATCATGGCGGCGCTTTAGCCTGAAACGCTAAAGCCCGCCAAGTCTTGCGCAAAAATGGCTACAGTATAGCCATCCTCTGGTGAGTTAATTAGGGCCATTTTACAACGGGTGGCATGGAGGAGAGGATACTCTCTACATTACCGCCAGTCTTTAGCCCAAAGGTCGTGCCCCGGTCATAGAGCAGATTATATTCGACATAACGACCGCGCTGGATCAATTGAGCTTCCCGCTCATCCTGGGTCCAAGTCTCGTTCATGCGACCGCGCACGATCTCAGGATAGACCGACAAGAAGGCGCGACCGACGTCTTGGGTGAAGGCAAAGTCCTTCTCCCACGAGCCGGTATTGTGGTGGTCATAGAAAATGCCACCAATCCCGCGTGGTTCGTCTCGGTGGGGCAAATAGAAATAGGTGTCGCACCAATCTTTGAACTTCGCATAATAGGCTGGGTCGTGCGCATCGCACGCCTGCTTCATCGCTGCATGGAAGGTCAGCGTGTCGGGGAAGTCCTGGGTGCGCTGATAAGCCATCAAGGGCGTTAAATCCGCACCGCCGCCAAACCAGCTTTCAGTGGTTGCCAGCATGCGGGTGTTCATGTGCACTGCCGGAACGCGCGGGTTGGTCATATGGGCGATCAGACTAATGCCAGAAGCCCAAAAGCGTGGGTCCTCAGTCGCACCGGGAATGGTTTTGGCATAATCGGCGGGAAACGTGCCCATTACCGTGGAGACATGCACGCCGACTTTCTCAAACAAGCGGCCCTTCATGATGCCCATCACGCCGCCGCCGCCAGCTTCTTCCTTGCGGTTCCAAGGCGTGCGGACAAACCGGCCAGGGCTGCCCGGGTAAAGGGCAGGGTCGGCTTCGTCTTCGAGGGTTTCAAACGCCTGCATGATCTGGTCGCGCAGGGATTCAAACCATGCTCTTGCCTGTGCTTTCCGGTCGTCTTGCTCGCTCATTCTACCCTCGTTTTGTCGTTTCGTGCCGGGAAAGTGGTCCCGGTTTCCTCCCTACAACGCTAGTCCAGCGTCGCCCATCCGCCAGTTTGTCGCATGGCTTCTGTTAAGGCGATAGCTCCTGCTGTCACCACATTGAGAGAGCGCAGTCCGGGTGCCATCGGGATGCGCACACAGGCATGACAAGCAGCGATGACGTCGGGCGGAGTCCCTTCGGTTTCACGTCCCAGCATCAAAACATCGTTTGGTTCAAAGATGAATTCGGTCAAACGCGTGCTTCCCTCCGTCTCAATCAATACAATCCTGCTATTTCTTGAGATTGTGGCTGCTGCAAATGCAGCAAAGCTATCGTGGCGTTGCCAGTCACACTTGTCGCCATAGTCCAGCGATGCACGCTTTAAGGTCTTGTCTGATAAGGGAAAACCACAAGGTTCAATAACATCTAGCCCAACGCCAAGGCACGCGGTAAGACGAATGGCCGCACCGAGATTTGGCGCGATATCTGGTTGAAAGAGAGCTAGGCGCACGTTATGCAATCTCATCTTTGGAGGGGGTGCCGCGAGATGCGGCGTTCCGTCGCACGTTCAAAAGGCACTATCGCCCTACTTTCAGCGGTAAACGACTTTTAGACGTGTGTGAATGCGGGAGTAGCAAGGTGTCAGCCACCAATCATGAAGTAGCCGGCGAAGCCGGAGAACCAACACGGCGTGACATGATCCATGTCGCGACAGGGGCCGTAGCAGCAGGCGGGGCCGCCATGCTGGCTTGGCCGCTCATCAATCAAATGAATCCAGCAGCCGATACGCGCGCTTTGGCATCAATTGAGTTTGATGTGTCTAAAGTCGCGGAAGGCTCGCAGACCAAAATCATGTGGCGCGGTAAGCCGTTATTCGTTCGTCACCGGACCGCTGAGGAAATCGCGCAAGGTAAAAAAGACGATGGCGCAGAGCTGAAAGATCCTCAAACAGACGATCAGCGCACCATGCAGTCCAATGAACAGCCTGGTAAACCAGAGTATTTGATCATGGAGGCAAACTGCACGCACTTGGGCTGTATCCCTGTCGGCATTGCTGAGCCCGGCTATATTGGTGAGTATGGTGGCTGGTTCTGCCCGTGCCATGGCTCGCACTACGATACTGCTGGCCGTATTCGCAAGGGCCCAGCGCCGAAAAACCTTTATATTCCTCCCTACGTCTATACCGGCGGCACAGTCGTAAAGATTGGATGATACGAACATGAGTGGACCTTCAAGCTATGTGCCTAAGTCCGACCTCGAAAAGTGGTTGGATACGCGGCTGCCGATCGTGCGGTTTATGAATGACACGCTGGTCGATTTTCCAACCCCAAAGAACCTGAACTATTGGTACACGTTCGGCGGTATTTTGGCGGTCTGCTTGGCCAGCCAAATCATCACCGGGATCATCTTGGCGATGCATTACGTGCCCCATATCGATATGGCCTTTAACTCGGTTGAACGTATCATGCGGGACGTGAATTACGGCTGGTTGGTGCGCTTCATGCACTCCAACGGGGCCAGCATGTTCTTCTTGGCCGTTTACATCCACATCTTCCGTGGCCTTTATTACGGTTCGTACAAAGCGCCACGCGAAATCTTGTGGGGCTTGGGCGTCATCATCTTCTTGCTGATGATCATTACGGCCTTCATGGGTTACGTGTTGCCTTGGGGGCAGATGTCCTTGTGGGGTGCGACCGTGATCACCAACATTGTGGGCGCGGTGCCCGTCGTCGGTGACTCGATCAAGACTTGGTTGCTCGGTGGCTTTGCCGTCGACAATGCGACGTTGAACCGCTTCTTCTCGCTGCACTACCTCTTGCCATTCGTGATTGCAGGTGTGGTGGTGTTGCACATCTGGGCACTGCATGTGCCTGGCAACAACAACCCAACCGGCGTTGAAGTCCAAGATGTGAAGAAAGAAACCCTTCCATTCCATCCTTACTACACGATCAAGGATGCGTTTGCGATCTGCGTCTTCTTGTTGATCTTTGCTGGCTTTGTCTTCTTCGGCCCCAACACTTTGGGTCACCCAGACAATTATATTCCTGCCAACAACCAAGTGACGCCCGCGCACATCGTGCCGGAATGGTATTTGTTGCCCTTCTACGCGATCCTTCGGGCGATCACTTTCGACATCTTGATCATTGATGCGAAGTTCGGCGGCGTGATTGCGATGGGTGGTGCGATCCTGATCTTGTTCGCTTTGCCTTGGCTCGACTCTTCCAAGATTAAGTCCATGCGCTATCGCCCTGTGGCCCGCATGTGGTGGTTTGCCTTCGTGCTGAACTTCCTGATGCTGGCTGTGTGTGGGGCGATGCCGGCTGAACCGCCCTGGACGGTGATCTCGTTGATCTGCACGATCTTCTACTTCGCTTATTTCTTGGTCATCCTGCCTGTTTTGGGCGTGATCGAGAAACCCCAAACCCCCCCTGCGTCGATTGCGGACTCGATCCTGCAGTCACACAAAAAGTCGGCAGGCATGTCTGCTGCAGCTGTACCGGCGGAATGAGGAACTTTGTTATGAAACCAACTTTCGCACGCCGATTTATCGCCGGGGTCTTAGGACTTGTCTCCGTCGTGGCTTTCACCAGCAGCGCACAAGCTGCTGGTGAAGTTAAGCACCCACGTGAAGTCAATGGCTCGTGGGAAGGCCCATTTGGTCGCTTTGACCGGGCCCAGCTGCAACGCGGCTTCCAAGTTTATAAGGAAGTCTGCTCGGGATGCCATTCCATGAACTTGCTGCATTACCGTAACCTCGGTGATGAGCATGGCCCCTTCTATGATCCGAAATATCCAAACCCGAATGAAAACCCAGTCATCAAGGCCATTGCTGCCACCTACACCGTTAAGGCAGTGGATCCAGACGGCAATGAGGAAGAGCGTCCAGGTCTGCCAGCAGACAAGTTCGTGTCACCGTTCGAAAACGCGTCCCAAGCAAAAGCGGCAAATGGTGGGTCGATGCCTCCCGATATGTCGGCTCTGGTGAAGGCACGTCACCTTGGTGGTGACTATATCTACTCGCTCTTGAGCGGCTATGATCAAACGCCGCCCAAGGGTAAGTCCATTCCAGAGGGCAAGTACTATAATCCGTATATGCCAGGTGGCGTCATTGCCATGGGTCCTCCATTGGTCGATGACCAGGTGACCTATGCCGATACGGAAGCCAATAAGGGCGTCAAACCAACGGTTGACCAAATGTCTCGTGACGTTGTGGCCTTCTTGAGTTGGGCTTCTGAACCACATCAGACCCAACGCAAGATTACTGGCTTTGGTGTGATGGCCTTCCTGTTGCTCTTGACCATCCTGTTATGGTTCTCATACCGCCAAGTGTGGCGCAACGTTGAGCACTGAGGCCGCTTAGGCTTCTTGAATGACAAAGGCCGCTCCTAGGGGCGGCCTTTTTGCTGTGTGGTCTTTTCAAAACCCCTTCAGTCCCTTCGGGACAGCTTCCCCACAAGTGGGGAAGCGGCGTGTTCGAAAAGCTGCCGCCTGCCGCTTCCCCGCTTGCGGGGAAGCTCCGCCGAAGGCGGTGAAGGGGTTTTTCAGCATCAACTATCAACCGATAGCCGTTCGGCTGCGATAAGAGTTTTTATCTCAAGCCCGACGATCAAGCGCAACGGCGCTCGTGTCGCGGAAGGCTTGTGCGCCGGGGCCGTAAGCCACGGGGGTCGGGCGGGCGGACACGGCTTCTTCGGCGATGGCGCGAACCAAGCCTTCGGCTAGGGCGCGCTGACGTCCCAATGCCCGCTCATGGGCTTCCATGGCAGCCTTAAACCGCTCTGTCTCCACCGTGAGGGTCGCCTTCAAAACGGGGGGCACGCCTTCGAGAATGGAAGGGTTTTGAGCAATCCGACGGCTTTCCAGCGCATAGACATTGGCTAAACGTGCGGATTCCTCATTCAAGGATTGGGCTTCCAAGAACCGACTGCCTTCAAACAAGGCCGCTTGTCTCTCAGCTAAATCAGCGAGCCGACGCGTCAACAGGATCAATTGGTCGAGTAAATCGCTGGGGTCGTTGGCCATTAGGGTCATGATCTATACTCCCGCCGCTTGTGCGCGTTCTTGGATTTTAAGCATTTCTCGTTTCACGGCGGTGGCGATGCCAATCCCGCCTTGTTCGCTAAAGCCCTTGGCATATTCTTCGGTCAAGAAGGGCCGAAATGCCCGCTCTGCCGCGCCACCACCAAACATGGAGTCCGAGATGTCGGTGTCTGTCTCCATGAGCGACAGCATCTGCGCCAAGGCCATGCGTTCGAACTCACGCGCGGTCTTGTCCATCTCAGCGCTGGATTTCAATGTTTTCGCGCGTGCACCCAACACCTCAACGGAGGTCGACTGGGTTTGCGGGAATGGCATGACGGGGGCGATACTATCCATATTCTGTGGGTCCTTTACATCACTTCGATGTCAGCTTGCAGCGCACCAGAGGCTTTCAGCGCCTGGAGAATCTGAATGAGGTCTCGTGGATTGACGCCGAGAGAGTTGAGGCCTTCGACCAGATCACGCAGCGGCACGCCACCGCGAATAACGGTGAGGTCGCCCTTGTCTTCTTCAACCGTGACGCTGGAGCGTGGCACGACCGTCGTTTCGCCTTGGCTCAACGGGTTAGGTTGGCTGACGAGCGGTGTCTCCTGCACGGAGACTGTCAAATTGCCTTGTGCCACGGCGACCGTAGACACCCGTACATTATCGCCCATCACCACAATGCCAGAGGCCTCATCAACCACAATCTTGGCAACCTGATCAGGGGTAACGTTGAGGCGCTCTACCCGGCCGATCAAATTGACCATATCGCCTGGATAGCCAATGGGTTTTGAAAGAACGACCGTTGAAGGGTTTTCCACCGAAGCGGCTGCGACACCCAAATTGGTGTTGATGGCGTTAGCGATGCGGCGGGCGGTGGTGAAATCTGGGTTGCGCAAGGCAAGGCGAAGCTCGGTTTGACCGGCAAGGTCAAAATGAAGCTCGCGCTCAATCAGGGCCCCGTTTGCAATGCGGCCATTGGTGCTGACGCCCCGGCTGACACTGGTGCCGGAATTGCCGGTTGCCGTGAAACCACCGACCGTCAGCTGGCCTTGAGCAACAGCATAGACTTGACCGTCCGCACCCATCATTGGGGTCACCAGCAAGGTTCCACCTTCTAAGCTTTTGGCGTCCCCAAAAGCTGAGACGGAGATATCAAGCCGTGTGCCTTGCGTGGCAAAAGGGGGCAGGCTCGCCGTGACCATGACGGCGGCAACGTTTTTGGTTTGCAGATTTTGTTCACGGGTGTTGACACCCATCCGCTCCAGCATTGCCTCCAAGCTTTGCTTAGTGAAGGGCGAATTGCGCAGACCGTCGCCTGTTCCAGGCAGACCAACCACAATGCCATAGCCGATTAATTGGTTGTCACGAACCCCTTCGATCTGCACCAGATCCTTGATGCGCGATTGGGCAATCGCCTGGGCAGGCCAAGCAAAGCTAAAGCCAATCAGCGCGAGCATAAGGGCTGCAGAAACAAGACGGAATACGGGCGTAATTATCTGTGTCATTGGTTCTGACCATGCTAAATCCATGCCGCAACCTTGTCAGAAAAAAGCATTTTAAAACAATTATTTCGAGGATGTGCTTTTGCGTGGGCTTAAAGTCGGATCGGCAAGGTTTGCCTAGAGCTGGTGGCATTCTGCCGTCTTCCCGCCACCTTTTGTCACATATTAATCAGGTCTTAACCGAGGCGGCTCATGAGTCGTGTTCATGAAAGTTAATGCGCCTACGTCCACATCTTCTGTTTCTGGGGCTCGTCGCGCCACCGGCGGTGCGGCACCCGGTTTTGTGCTGCCCGGGCAAGTCGAGGGCGGGCCAGCGCAAGTCAATCGTGCGATGTCGGCAACCTCCATTGCCAATGTCGGTGCGCTTTTGGCCTTGCAGGGCGAGGATGATGTGGTTGAGCGCCGCCGTCGCGCGACCCGCCGCTCAACCACCCTTTTAGACCAACTGGACGAGATACGCGTTGCCATTTTAGGTGGGGGCGTCAATCGCGAACAAGTGGCGCGTCTTTCTCAAACCCTGCGTGAGCACCGCGACGCTGTGGATGATCCAGCCCTGAACGCACTTCTCGATGATGTAGAGCTCCGCGCTGAAGTCGAGCTCGCCAAATTAGAGCGCGCACTATAGGGGAATCGGGCAGCCGATTTTCACGACCCTTCTCGGTATTGCAGCCAGTAGCTTGTTCTTTTAGCAGTTCTGGGCCCAACCGAGTGTTGCTAGCGCCTTGCGAGCCGTCCCGGGCTTCACTATAGCGCGAGGACATCGTGCGATGCCTTCATCGATCACATGCAGAAGCAGGGGTACGTCATGACGACGATAGTTATGCCAAACACCGATGTGCCAAGTGACTATGTGCCTTCCGACGACGAAGAGTTCATGAATGAACGCCAGCGCGAGTATTTCCGCAGAAAGCTGCTGGATTGGAAGGGCTCACTCCTAGCCGATTCCAAGGATACATTGTCGCATCTGCAAACCGAGACCGTCTCTCTGCCAGACGTCGCGGACCGCGCCTCGGCTGAGACTGATAAGAACATTGAGTTGCGGGCACGGGATCGTCAACGCAAGCTGATTTCCAAAATTGATGCGGCGTTGCGTCGGATCGAGGATGGTTCTTACGGCTATTGCGATGAAACCGGTGAGCCCATCTCCTTGGGCCGCTTAATGGCGCGCCCGGTGGCGACCTTGAGCTTGGAGGCGCAAGAACGCCACGAGCGGTCAGAGCGCATCCACCGCGACGACTAAGCCTGGGCGAACAGCCAGCGTTTAAAACGGACTGATCGCACCCAAGACTTGCTGCCCTTTGGGCGGCTGTTGATAGGCCGTGATCTGGCCACGCCCACCGTAAGAGATTCGGGCTTCTGCCATCTGTGTATGGCGAACTTGATTGGCCGACGTAATGTCTTGTGGCCGCACAATCCCTGAGACCAAAAGCTCGCGCAATTCATTGTTGATGCGCACTTCTTGGCGACCCGCCACAACCAAATTACCATTAGGCAGGACTTGGGTAACGATGGCCGCAACCGTCATGTCGACTTTCTCATTGCGCGCCACTTGGCCTTGACCAGCAAAAGCACCGTTAGAACTTGCCCCAACCATGGTGGAGGGATCGAACCCTTCGGGCAAGACTTTGCCCGGCAATTGCTCCAGACCAAAGAAACTGGTCACGCCACCGTCCATGGTGGACTTGCGTGTGCGACCGGTTGAGTTGTTCAATTGCGCCTGATCATTGATCTGGATCAAGACGGTCAAAATATCGCCGATATTGGAGGCGCGGGGATCATTGAAAAATTGCCGCGAGCCTGCCTTCCATAGCGAGTTTGACGAGGCTTGGCTCATTTGTTGGGTTGGCATTGGCATCACAACTTGGCGACGCCCCGTTGCCGCATAGGCGGGGTTTTCAATCGGTGTCACTTCAGGCGGTTTACCAGCGGTGCGCACTTCCTCAAGGGTCGATGCGCAACCGGTTAGTGTTAGAGCCGCTAAAATCACCATGGGGAACTTTTGCATTAATTGACTCCATTCTGATTAGGAACCCGAGCCGAAAGCTGGCTCAACATCACGCGGGCTGTGCCCGGGCCATCGACAATGGCTTCAAGCACTTTGTTGGATTTTGGGTTTAGAACTTTCACATTGGCCCCAATGGCTGCATCGGCCAGCGCTTTGCCGCGAACCGATAGCTTAAGACCCTCGGCTTCATAAATGAGGGTCACAGGCTCATTGCGACGCACGGACGGCGTGTCCATCACGTCCAACGCACGCAAAGGGGTGTTGGCGAGTAGAACGCGCTTGGCAGTCTTTCCGATCAAAGCTTCTGGGTCTGCCAAGGCATCGCGAGGGGCAGTCGAGGGTGTGTCGATCCAAACCACATCCTCTGCCTGAATGGCTTCACCGCGCTGGATCGTGCGGCCAAGGACAGCGAGGGCTTCTGGACGGGCAGGGGCTGTTGGCGCGCTGGCTCTTTGCCGGATATCGGTGTCAGGGGCGGTGGCAATGGTTGGTTGGATTGGGATCAGGGGATCGGTGCGACCGGGGCCATTGACAACAATCTGGCGTACGCCTTCGCGGTTTGGCCAATTTAGGCCCGCTGCCCGCGCGCGCGCTTGCAAGGGGGCCGCGCCAAAGACAACCATTTGACCAGGACCGGGAGAGCGCGCAATCGGCGCATTGGCATAAGCCCCTGCATTTTCGAACACATCGCCAAAGGTAATTTGGGACTTGTCCGAGCGCGGGTTGGCCTTGAGTGACAAGACAGGGCCTGCTTGGGCCGCTTGGGCATAGCTTGGGCCTGTATGTACGACAGGCGCGGCCAGCACAAAGAGCGCAAGGCTGGTAACCCAGTTAGCCAGAGGCAAAGGGCGGGGATTAGTCATCTAAGGCCTACCTTAGGACTTGAGATGTGGCTTGCATCATCTCATCGGTTGCGTTGATCACCTTCGAATTCATTTCATAGGCCCGTTGGGCAATGATAAGGGCTGAAATCTCAAACACTGGATTGACGTTGGAGGCTTCCACATAATTTTGGTTGATGGAGCCAAGGCCGGGGCCTGTTGGATTGCCAATGGTGGCGGGGCCAGAAGCTGCGGTTTCGACCAACAGATTGTCGCCCAAAGCTTCAAGGCCCGCTGGGTTTACAAAGCCTGCTAACGTAATCTGGCCCAGATCCTGTGGCGCGGTTTGGCCGGAGATGATGGCTTGCACTTGACCGGAGGCCGAAATGGAAAAGTCGAGCGCACCGTCTGGGATCTGGATTTCAGGCTGCACGATATAGCCATCGCCCGTCACGATTTGCCCGGTTGGCGAGGACGAGAAATTACCCGCGCGCGTGTAAGCCGTCCGCCCGTCTGGCAACAGCACTTGAAAATAGCCCCGGCCATTGATGGCCATGTCATATTTATTGTCGGTTCGGGTCAGGCTGCCCTGTTCGGCAATACGATAGACCGAGCCTGTTTTCACCCCATAACCGACTTGAACCCCGGTTGGGTCAATCGTGCCAGAGTCTGAGGTTGTGGCCCCTGGACGTTCGAGGTTTTGATAGATCAAATCCTGAAACTCAGCCCGCTGTCGCTTGAAGCCTGTTGTGTTCATGTTGGCGATGTTGTTCGAGATGACTTCAACATTGAGCTGTTGGGCCAACATGCCGGTAGCTGCGATATTCATTGAACGCATGTGCTTGGTCCTTTAGTCAGATTAGGATTGAACCCGGGCGAGACGTTCGATCGCTCGGCCGCGCAAGTCCTCTGTTTGTTTCTGCAGGCGGGTTGCGCTTTCAAAAGCGCGGCTAATTTCCATGATCCGGGTAAGCTCTGTCACCGCGACGACATTGGAGCCTTCGATCATGCCTTGGACGATTTGCGGGTCGGCCGCAGGCTGGGCTGCTTCATCTGTGGGTCTCCACAAATTATCGCCGACTTTGTCGAGTGCACCGGGCCGGTCAAACCGCGCGATGCCAAGTTGGGCGACGGTCACGCCATTTTGCTGGATCGATCCATTTTTTGCGACCAAAGGCTCGCCTTGCGTAATGTCTAAGGTAATAGGCTGGCCAGTCGTATCCAGAATAGCGCGGCCATCGCCAGTTACGATGCGGCCTTGCGTATCCATTTGGAAGCGACCGTCGCGCGTATAGGCATTGCCTTGGGGCGTCTGCACGGTGAAATAGCCTTCGCCGGCTAAGGCAAAATCCAGTGGATTGTCGGTACGTTGTAAAGCACCGGGGCGGAAGTCACGTGCGATTGTATAATCGCGGACAAACTCAACCGTCTTTGGTCTTTCAGCGATGGAGGCAGGACGGCGAATAACGGGCTCAAACAAGACCGATTCTGACTTAAAGCCAGCGGTGGAGACGTTCGCCATGTTGTTTGCCGCGACATCCATTTGCCGCCGCAAAGCATTTTGAGCCGAAAGAGTGATGAGAAGTGTATTGTCCATCTCTAAATTTACCTTCTAGGTGAGCCCATGATGCGCTTTGGCACCAACTTCTCTGAGCCAGGCCCCACACCTTGCAAGCGCCGGGCCAAGAATTAATCATTAAAATTCAATGCTATAAAATGGTTGGCGCTTTAATGCGGCAGATGATGCCGTGAAGAATTGGCCGCGATAGGCGTTTTTGGTCTGGCTCTGGGCAGTTTTTGCCGCATGGTTAAGATTTGGTGACATTTCATTAACCACGTTTGGCTTAACTCTTCGGGTCTAGAAACGCCCATGCGTCCCCGCTGAGTCGGTGCGCGTTCAAGCCAGTGAGAGACTCTAATGGCCGGTAAGAAAGAGAAAAAGGGTGATGCCCCTCCTGAAGGCGCTGATGGTGCCGAAGGGGAAGAAGGCGCTGGGGGCAAGAAGAAACTTGCCGGCAAACAGCTGATCTTATTTATCGTTCTGCCGGCAATCCTGCTTTTAGGTGGCGGTGGTGCTGCGGCCTATTTCCTTGTCTTCGCCAAGAAGCCAGCTGCGGTTGCTGACGCGCATGGTGAAAAGGGCAAAGAAGAGGACAAGAAGAAAAAGGACGAAAAGAAAAAGGATAAAGGCCATGACAGCAAAGATGGCAAAGGCGGTGAGAAGAAAGAAGGCGGTTTAAAACTAGCCGAGGGGCCAAATGGCGAAGGGTTCGTCACGCTCCCAGACTTGATTGTCAACATTGCCACCGCTGACTCGCGTCCTGCTTACTTGAAGCTTCGTCTGACCTTGCAAACTAAGGACATGGAAATAGCTGAGACGATTGAGCCGCTTTTGCCCCGTATTCTTGATCAGTATACGGGCTTCCTTCGTGAACTGCGTATGGAAGATATTGCGGGCTCTGCTGGCTATTCCCGTTTGCAGCTTGAGCTTTTGAAGCGGGTCAATTTGGCAATTGCGCCAGCACAAGTCGACGCAGTGCTCATTGAAGAAATGTTGGTTCAATAATGGCGGATGAAGTTGATCAAGATGCAATGGCGGCTGCTTGGGAAGCAGAGGCCGCAGGAGATCCCACGGGTGGCGGTGGCGATGATGCCTTTGCTGCTGAATGGGAGGCCATGGTTGGTGGTGAAACCGGCAAAACCATTTCTGCCTCTGCCATTGGTGCCGAACGGGTTCTGAACCAAGACGAAATCGACTCGCTCTTGGGTTTTGACCTAGGCGATGATGACAGCGACGAAAAAAACGGTATCCGCGGGATCATTAACTCCGCACTCGTTTCATATGAACGTCTGCCCATGTTGGAAATCGTTTTTGACCGCTTGGTGCGGTTGATGACGACCAGCTTGCGTAACTTTACATCTGACAACGTTGAAGTTTCCCTCGACCACATCTCGTCCATCCGCTTTGGCGATTATCTGAACTCCATTCCACTGCCAGCTATTTTGGCGGTTTTCCGTGCCGAGCAATTGGACAATTACGGCCTGATGACCGTTGATTCCAATCTGATTTACTCGATCGTGGACGTGTTGTTGGGTGGCCGACGCGGCACGACCGCAATGCGGATCGAAGGTCGGCCTTATACGACGATTGAGCGCATGCTTGTGACGCGGATGATCGAAGTGATCCTGCAAGATATGCAGGCGGCATTTGAGCCCTTGAAGCAAGTGGACTTCTCGTTGGACCGGATTGAAACCAATCCGCGCTTTGCCGCCATCGCGCGGCCTGCCAACGCCGCCATCATGATCAAAATGCGGATCGATATGGAAGACCGCGGCGGTCGGGTCGAGCTTTTGCTTCCTTACGCAACCCTTGAACCAATCCGTAAAATGCTCATCCAGCAATTCATGGGTGAGAAATTTGGTCGGGATAATATCTGGGAAGGTCACTTGGCTACCGAACTTTGGTCGACGGACATGCAGGTTGAAGCTGTCCTTGACGAACTGCCGGTGCCACTCGGCCGCTTGCTGAATTTAAAGGTCGGTGAAACCGTGTTCTTAAACCAACCCCCAGACGGCAGCGTGGAATTGCGCTGCGGGCAGATTGCCTTGACCAAAGGCCGCATGGGCAAGATGGGCCGTGCGATCGCTTTGTCACTGGATGGGCCATTAACAAACTCAGCAAGACGGGAACTGATGAACCAATGACCGACCTCTATATCCCGATTGCGCAGATCATATTGGCGGTTGCGATGTTGGCTGTCGCAGTTTTGTGCATCCGCCTTGACCGCAAGATTACAGCCCTTCGCGAGGGCAAGGACGGTGTGGCCGCGGCCGCCACAGAGCTCGCTTTAGCTGTAGGTCGGGCAGAAGCATCAGTAGCTGCGTTGAAGTCTGTTTCAGAGGCAGCTGGAGAAGACCTTCAGCGCAACATTGAAGAGGCACGCGCAGCCGCTGAGGCATTGAAGTTTCTGGTGACTACCGCACGTGCAGTCGAACCGAAGCCTGCGCCAGCGCCCGAACCCCCACCACCTCGGCAAAAGCGTGACCTGCGTTGGGATGAAGAAGAAGTAGAAGAAGACTTCCGGCTGGCACGGCGCGGTCGTCCGTTGACCGAAACATGGGGTGGCTTGAGATGACGTTTAAGCTTCGGCCTTTAACGGCTTTGGCTTTAGGCTTGGGCGTGGTCGGCTTGGCACAAGTCGGCCGCGTTGCCTTTGACGCGACCAATGCGATGGCCGCAGGCGAAGCCCCAAAGAAAGAGGCTGCAGCGCCCGCTGCGCCCGCAGAAGGTGCAGCCACCGCTGCCGCCCCGAAAGCTGGGCCACCGATGTGCTTGCCCGTAGATTTGGCCAAAGAAGCGGGCATCAGTGCCGCTGAATTCCGGCTGCTGCAAACCTTGCAAGAGCGTCGTCAAACCCTCGACACGCGAGAGCGCGATATCGTCACGCGCGAAAATTTGCTCGCCACAACGGATGCGAAGATTCAAGAGCGTATGAGTGCCTTGAAGGCTGTAGAAGGCAATCTACAGAAGCTATTAGGCCAAGTTGATGATTTGGAATCTCAGCGGATTACATCACTCGTTCGCGTCTATGAGAAGATGAAGCCTAAGGATGCGGCGGCAGTCTGGGAAGGTTTGGACACCGAAGTTTTGTTAAAAATCGCCCAGAAAATGAAGGAGCAGCCGCTCTCGCTTATTCTGGCCAAAATGTCGCCAGAGCGTGCGCGCGAAGTCACCCGTCGTTTGGCAGAAATTGATGCACCAACTTTGCCCGTTATGGCAGGTAGCCCGCCTGCCGCTTCTCAAAATGCAACGGCACCCGCAGCAGCACCGGCTACGCCGCCTGCGACCAAGGCACCGGCTACTAAAGCCCCGCCTGCCAAAGCGCCTGGCCAGCAAGCGGCGCTGAACAACCAAGCCAAAGCTGGTCCTGCGCCAAAAGGTTCGGCTGCAGCTAATGCTGCATTGGATGCCAAAGGAACTGGTCCAGCTGGGGCCGGGCCGACAGCGCCGCGTGCGCCAACGCCAAAAGCGCCGAACAACCCCTCAACACCCCAGCCAGCTGCAAAAGCAGCAACAGGTCAAGCCCCGGCAGACCCCGCGCAGCGGCCAAAAGCCTAAGTTAACCGCAGTGCTGCCTGTTTCAGTCGGTCTTCACTGGTAAGGGGAGCTTAACCGGATTCAGGCATAAGCAGATTTCTCCGGAAACTGGGCCAGACGTGGTTCGGCAGTGAGAACAAGAGATCTGACTTAGAGACCAGATGGCTAAATTGCGTCGGTTACTTGCCTATGTTGTCTGTGTGGCACTTGCGTCGCCACCGATGGCCTATGGCCAAAATGCGGCCCCTACAACCGGTGGGGCACCTTCGGCCCAACAAGGTCTCAAAGGGGTTACGCTGTCTGCCAGCCAAGATGCAACCTATGCTCGTCTGTTAATCGCTTGGCCCGCAGGCACCAATCTTGCCGCAACGGCGGTCGCAACGCCCAATAATGGCCTCGCAATGATCCGTTTACCGCGCGCCATTGAAGCAGATCCGACAAATTTTGCCAAAGGCGCGCCAGACTTTGTTGCTTCAGCGGCTTTAAGCACCGACAAGCGCACCATACGCGTTGCCCTGTTACAGCCAACCCGTGTGGTGACAAGCCGCGTCGGTAACGTGCAGGCATTTGACTTCATTATGGCAAATGCAGAAGCGCCACCGCCTTTTGAAGGCGAGGACAAAGCTGTTGCGGCTACCAATTCACCGGCCAAAGTAGGCGAGAGCCCGGCCGATGATGGGTCCGGTCCGCCCAAGAAAATGATTAATGGACCTGCACCTGTTGGCGCACCCAAAGTCCAAGTGGATGTGCTTGAGGCCAAGGAATTCACCCGATTGCGTTTGTCACGGGTCGGCAATCAGTTTCCTCTGCCGGACCATGGCTATGCCCGCCGAGGCGACCGCTTGGCAATTGCTCTGCCGGGCAGATTTGCCTTTGATACGGCGGCTATCCGCAACCGAGCCCCAGAGCGAATTCTCGATGCCGCGCGCTATAACTCCGACACAGACTCGTCCTTTTTGCTGGATGTAGCGCCGGGCAGCGTCGTCCGACACAGCCGCGATGGCAATTCGATTCTGATCGACATTCTCCCTGAAGGGACAAACCCCGATACGATTCAAGCTTTACAGGACGAAGCTGGCGGCAAGATTGGTTCACCTGCTCCTAAGTCTGTTGCGAGTAAGCAAGCTTCTAAAGACAAGGTGAAGGCAGGGGAGGCGAATGAAGCCGCGCCAGATCCAGATGCCATGAGCGCGGAAGCTAAAGCCAGCGAACTCGACGCCGAGGCTTTGCTCGCCCAACGGCCAGATCCAGCCCCCACCGGCCGTGTCCGCATGAGCAGTGCGATGGTCGGCAAAGAGATGCAGCTGGAGTTTGAGTTTGAAACCCCAGCCCCGGCCGCCGTGTACCGGCGTGGTGATTCAATTTATGTGCTGTTTGCAACAGCGGCTGATGTGGATGTGGGCCGCGTGCAAAGCGGAAAGTTTGTCAGCCGAATTGAGAAGGTTCGCGGTGAGGGGGTCTCAGGTATTCGAATCATCGCGCCGCCTGAGGTTCAAGCGACCCCCACACCCATCGGTTCAAAGTGGAAAATTGTTCTATCCCCGGAAAAACAAGTAACTGGCCGTTCGATTGGTTTGGTGCGCGAACAAGCTTTGGACGGCACCTCCCGGGTCAAGGCTTTGGTGCCCGATGGCGCAGCAACGGGCATGATTACGGATCCCGCAGTGGGCGATACCCTTCTGGTCGGGCTGGCCTTAGGCCCGATCAGTAATTTGGGTGCCCAAAGATCTTATTTGGAAGCCGTTCTGCCGGAAACCTTTCACGGCTTAGTGGTTGTGCCTCGAACGGACGATTTCGAATTGCGGCGCGATGTCGACGGCTTTGTTTTGGTCCGCCCCCGTGGCATGTCCCTGTCAGGCATGGCCGCGGCTGATGAGTTGAGTGAAGGTCCAGCCACGGCACCAGGCTTTATTGACTTTAAGTCTTGGCAATTGGGGCCAAAAGCAGATTTCACCAACAACCTCAATAAATTGCGCCGCAAAGCTGCGCTTGAATTGGGTGACACCAATAATAAGATCAGCTCTCGGGTCGATCTGGCGAGGTTCCTTGTTGCATGGGATTTGGGGGCGGAAGCCTCCGGCGTTATCCGGCAATTACGCGCTGACGTTCCCGCCCTTGAGCGGTCACCCGAGTTGTTGGCACTTGAAGGTATCGCCACCCTGATGGGCGGGCATGGGAAAGGGGCACTGGATCTGTTGAGTGAGCCCGAAGTCGCCGAAGATCCTGCTGCGCAGTTATGGGCCGGTTTGGCTGCTCAGATGAGCGGCAATTCCAGCGAAGCCCGCGTCCGCTTCGAACGTGGCAAGACAGCGCTTCAGAATTTTGAACCCGAATATCGTGCCCGCTTCAACATCGCCAATGGAAATGCCGCCTTAGAATTGGGTGATGGCGCGTTAGCCTCCATGACGGCAAATAGCGCACAGCGCGAAGCTCAAAATGCCTTGACCCAATTGCAAGCGGCGCTGTTGGCAGCGCGCGCCATGGGGGCTACTGGCCGCGTGAATGAGGCATTGGTTGCGTTGACGAAGCTTGCGACCGCACCCGAGCGCGAGATTGCGGCACGGGCGGCTTATGAAAAGGCAAATCTTGGGGAATCCAACGGCAAAATTCCGTCGATTGAGGCGATCAAGGCACTGGATGCGCTACGCTACACTTGGCGCGGTGACGACTTAGAATTGGACATTCTGCGTCGTTTGGGTGGCCTTTATATTCAAGCTGGCGATATCCGCTCTGGCCTGACGACGATGGCCAGCGCTTCGACCCTTCGCCCTGATCTGCCAGCCGCCCGTCGACTACGCGATGAATTGGTTAAACAGTTCAAGTACTTGTTCCTCGAAGGTGGTGCGGATGGTATGGACCCAATCCAAGCCTTGGCGCTGTTCTATGACTTCCGAACTTTAGCGCCGATTGGGCCAGATGGGGACCGCATGGTGCGTGGCTTAGCGGAACGCTTAGTCGCGCTGGATCTGCTACCCCAAGCCACCCAATTACTGCAGCACCAAGTCGACAAGCGCCTCGAAGGCTTTTCGAAAGCCCAAGTTGCCACAGATCTTGCCGCACTTTACCTGATGGACCGCCGTCCAGAAGAGGCCTTACGTGCCATCTGGAATAGCCGCGTGTCGCTCTTGCCTGAGCCTTTGAATGAACAGCGTCGTTTGATCGAAGCGGCAAGCTTGGCTGAGCTTGGTCGCAAAGATCACGCGTTAGAGACCATTGAGTTTGACGACTCCCCCGATGCGGCTCGGGTACGGACTGAGATCTACATGCGGGCAGGCGATTGGCCCAATGCGGCGGCGAATGCACGAGGTTCCTTGCCCCCTGCACAGTCAACTTTGTCGCCTGAAGATGCCGGCGAAGTCCTGCGGGTTGCGGTTGCTCAAGCTATGGCGCGCGAAGACGGCTTTAATCGCGGCCTTGTCCGCACCCATGGCCAAGCGATGAGCAAAAGCGCCTATGCCGAAGCTTTTAAAGTGGTGACCGACAGTGCGATCCCGTCGAGTGCGTCCTTACAATCGGCTGTGAAAATTGCCACCGGCGGCTCCCCTTATGATGGTTTAATGCGCCGCTTGCGGGACCGCTTGAACCGCATTGAGGCCCCGTCGGAGGTCGAAACTTCCCAATCTGCGCGGGCGATTGGGCCAACCGATGGCAATCCTAGCGGAAGTCTAACCGCTGCTTTGCTTTCGGTCCTGCCAAAGGCGCTTCAGCCTGAACCCGCAGGTAAAGAAGCTGCGCCATTGCTGCCAGAAGTACGGCCTAGCTTGCCACCGCAGCGCTCACCTGCGGTCGCTTCTGCGCCGCAGCGTGCTCCAGTGCGCGCAGCAAATGCAGCGCCAAAGACAGCACAAAATCAGGCAAAGGCACCTAGCAGGCCCAAGGTGCGTGCTGGTGTCGACGCACCGCGTGATCCCCCATCCGGACCACTGGTCGGTCGCTAACCAGGTGGGACGGCCCTAAAACTCTGCACAAGGCTTTCAGCAACCAAGCGCCAGCCATCCACGAGCACAAAGAAAATCAGTTTAAACGGCAGCGACACCACAACTGGTGGCAACATCATCATACCCATCGCCATCAAGAGCGACGCAACCACTAGATCGATCACCAGAAACGGCACGAACAACAAGAACCCGATCTCAAAGGCGCGGCGCAATTCTGAAATCATGAAAGCAGGGGTCACCACACGCATCGGCAGCGCTTGGGCATTTTGTGGCGTGGGGATGCGGGCGAGGCGGATAAACAGCTCCAAATCCTTTTCCCGTGTCTGGGCCAGCATGAATTGTTTCAAAGGCTCCGTGGTGCGTGGCCAAGCTTGTTCCATCGTCAATTCCTGCTTGGTCAACGGCGCAATGCCTTCATTCCAGGAACGCTCAAACGTCGGTTGCATCACAAAGGCGGTTAGGAACAACGCCAGCGATACCATCACCGCATTGGGTGGGGACTGCTGGAGACCAATGGCTGTCCGTAAAAGCGACAAGACCACAACAATCCGCACAAAGCTGGTGGTCATAATTACGACCGACGGGGCCAATGAGAGGATGGTGATCAGCGCGACAGTCTGAACCACGCGTTCTGTCAGCCCGGTCCCACTCCCCAAATCCAAATTGATCGATTGGGCCATTGCCGTGGCAACCCCCAACATGGAGGCACACATCGCACAGACAAAAATAATCAGCCAGCGCTTAAGAAGCCGTCTGAGCTCGGCTCGTGATTGGCCTTTGGCGAGGTCGGCTTTGTGTGAGGCTTTTGACGTCATGACGGGGTGCCTGTAGCGGATGGGACAGCGAACGGAGAGGGCTTTGAAGCTAATGGCTCGATGGTTTTGGAGCTCAGCGTGCTCGCCCCGGTGGGGGAGACCAAAACGAGATGCTCCTGATCATCGCACTGGATGAGGATGGCACGAGTCCGCCCTGCATCCAGCCACAGTTGCTCAACCAATTTCAGTCGGCCCTTGGAGATGCCGGGCATATGGCCCTGCATCAGCCCATAGCGGCGGGCCAACCAAGCAGCACCGAGCAAGAGGCCAAGCGTAACAGCCAAAGCGGCCGTCGCCCGAATGAGGTCGAAAAAGTCCATTGGTCAGCCCTCTATCCTAGATGCCATCCCACCCAGATCGCGCGTGCTTTTGCACACCGGTTCCCGCGTCGCCCGCTCCGGTTAATCAAAAGTTAACAAGAGGTCTTCATGGATATTAATCAGTGCTTAACCACGATCACTTCATCATTACAGATGCGAAGAATCGCAAGGAACTTGTCATGGGCATCACCGACACGCCATTTTTTAACGTTCTACGCGAACGTATGGGGTTTCTGAACGAACGTCAGAAGCTCTTGGCGGAAAATGTCGCCAATGCGTCTACCCCTAAATATGTCCCGCGCGACCTTGATAATCGCGCCTTCGCTGATGCGGTCGCACGCCAAATGCCGCAGGCACGTAGCGGACTGGCCGGTGCCGCGCCTCTGGCGCCGGTCAAAATGGCGGCGACCCGGGCAGGGCACTTGGATGGGGGCGCGCCCGCACCAGGCTCAGGTCGCGCGATCAAAGCGCCAGACAGCGAAGTGACGCTGGATGGCAATGCCGTCGTCTTAGAAGAACAAATGATCAAAGTGGCCGATACGCGCATGAATTATGACGCTGCCTTGGGCCTCTATCAAAAAGGTTTGCAATTGATGCGCTTGGCATCGCGCAAGCCGCAATAGGAAGATAAGCCATGTCAGATATGAATGCTGCGCTCAATGTTGCTGCTTCCGGTCTTCGCGCTCAAACCGCGCGGATGAAGGTGATTGCGGAAAACATCGCCAACGCCAATTCCACGGCACCCAATCCCGGTGCCGATCCCTATCAGCGCAAAGTCAGTGTATTTGGCCAAGTTCTGAACCGCGAGAATGGCACCACGGAAGTCAAAATGACGAAAGTCCAGAAGGACACGTCAGAGTTCCGCTTGCGCTATGACCCGACCCACCCTGGTGCCAATGCTGAGGGCTATGTGAAGATGCCAAACGTCAACACGCTGATTGAAAGCCTCGATATGCGTGAAGCCCAGCGTGCCTATGAAGCTAACCTCAATGTCGTTGAAAGCGCGCGGGCGATGATGTCTCGCACGCTTGATTTGTTGCGCCGTTAAACGCGCACTTTTCAGGAGAAACCTGAGCCATGAATTCAGCCGCCCTTCTTGCCGCCAAAGCCTATGGTGCCGCCGCCGGTGGCGCTGCCCCCAGCACGGGGCCAGTGATTGCCGATACCAACTTCAATTTTTCGTCCATGCTGGCCCAACAAGTTTCGTCCACGGTCGAGGCCACAAAGGCGGCAGAAACCCAAGCTGCTCAAGCAGTAACGGGCAAAGCGGAAATGGTTGATGTGGTGACAGCGGTTGCCGCTGCCGAGGTGCAGATGGAAACCATGCTGGCCTTCCGCGATCAGGCGATCCAAGCCTATCAAGAAATCATGCGGATGCCCATTTAAGGGTCGTGCTGCCCAGCCGAACTTGTATTTGAGCGCAATCTAGCTCAGATCAGGCCTATGAGCAGAAGTTTGATCTATGGCGATATTCCAGCCGGTTTAGTGGGCCTGCCGCACGATGGGGTGCAGGTTTCCCCATTGCACCCGGGCGCAGTTACTTTGGATGCCTTGAAAGAGGGGGCCTATTCTGGCCTCGTGATGCGCGCCCCTGCCAATACGATCGAGCGCCGTCACGAGATGGCCCTAGCCTTGCGTGCTTTAACCCCCGGCGCGCCTTTGACGATTTTGGCCCCAAAAGATAAGGGCGGCACACGCCTGGCCAAAGACTTAATGGGCTTTGGCATCATGGTCTCTGATCAGCCCAAACGCCATCACCGCATTTGCCAAGGCACCCGCCCTGAGACTTTGAGGGGCATTGATGCGGCACTTGCCGATGGCGCAGTGCGTCTGCTGCCGGACTTAGGCTTTTGGGGGCAACCGGGGTTGTTCAACTGGGACCGTGTCGACGCTGGCTCCAAGGCCTTGATGGAAATCTTACCCGCTTTGTCAGGAAAAGTGGCGGATTTCGGTTGTGGGGCAGGGGTATTGTCGCAACTGGTCTTACAGAGCCCAAAAGTCACTTCGGTTACTGGATTTGAGCTTGATCGCAGGGCGCTAATCGCTGCGCAAAAGAGCATTCAAGACCCAAGATTTTCAAGTGTTTGGGTCGATTTGGTTGCCACAGGCACACCAGGCCAAACCTTCGACGCCATTGTCATGAACCCACCCTTTCACCGTGCTGGAATTGAGGATCAGACGCTGGGGATCGCGATGATTGGCCGCGCGGCAGAAGCATTGCGCCCCGGTGGCTCCCTCTGGCTGACCGCCAACCGCCATTTGCCTTATGAGGCGACCTTGAAGGCCCGCTTTGCCAGCTTCACGCTGATATCTGAGGCACAGGGCTTTAAAGTCTTTCAGGCGATCCGATGAGCCGGCTGGTTCCAACAGCCCGTCTCGATCGCCTTTTAGCCAATATGGGCTACGGGTCTAGGCGCGACATTGGCCTGATGACGAAAGCGGGCTGGATTACCCTCGATGGTGAGATGGTACGCGATGAGGCCGCGCGCGTCCGTCTTGAAGCTGATTTACCGGCTCGCCTGCTGATCCGTGGTAAAAAGCTCGATCCCTTACCCGGCATGGTCATCATGGTGCATAAGCCCTTGGGCGTGACCTGTTCGCGAAAGGAGGCGGGCACGCTGATCTATGATTTGCTGCCAGATCGCTGGCGGGCACGCGATCCTGCCTTATCGACAGTGGGTCGGCTCGATAAGGAAACGTCTGGCTTGATCCTAATGACCGATGATGGCGACCTCCTGCACAAAATCATCTCACCAAAACACCATGTACCCAAGCGTTATGTCGTATCGCTGGATCGTCCACTCAATGGCACCGAAGGAGCCACTTTTGCGGCGGGCGACCTTCTGCTGGAGGGTGAGACCAAGCCTTTGTTACCGGCAGAATTGGAAGTGACGGGGGAGCGTTCGGCCATTTTGACGCTGCATGAAGGCCGGTATCATCAAGTCCGCCGGATGTTTGCCGCCATAGGCAATCATGTCATCGCGCTTCACCGCGATCAGATAGGGGCGTTGACCCTGCCAGAGAACTTAGCCCCCGGCAGCTGGGCATTGATGACCGAAGGCGATGTCGCAAAAGTATTTGCCGCCGAGCTTTAGGCCTTTCGGCATGTGGTTGGCTTCATGGGTGTAGCGCCGTCCCTCCGGAACCAAGCGCGGATTGTGGTCCCTGGACGCGGGCCTTCTTGGTAGTTCTGATCCATCCAGTTTTGGAAGACATCATAAGGATTCAGAATAGCCAGCGGGTCAGTCGCGATATACTGCGCCGACCAAAGGCTTGAATTATAGCTTGCTGTGGTTTCAATGAGGATCATATCTGGAAGGCCACACATCAAATCCTGTGTGATCTTCGTGCGAACATCTTGCAGTATCGCCTGCCCATTCACGCTTTTGTCGGCATGCAATTGGGGCAGCATCCACAAAGAGAAATAGCGAGAAGAGAAGGCCTTTCCGCTTTGGAACGGGCGGTAAAAGGCATTGCCCGGGTTCGAAGATAAGACGGCAACTGTGCTGTCTAGGGGACTTTTCTCCAACATCTGCTGAATAAGACGCGTTGGGCTGCCCTCTGGTAGAGGGGCGTTTTCATGTACAAATGTCCAAGTCTTGAGCCCTGGGATGACGACATTGCCCAAGATCAACGTCCCGGCCACCAATCGGCTGAAGCGAATACTGATCTCGGGCTGCGCACGTGGCTTGTGGAATACAAGGGCTAGGACTGCCAAGATAATGACTGCCTTGATGGGCATGTAATGATAGCCCCACCCTTTTGCTTGAATGCAGACGTTGAACGCGCACAAAATGGCGACCCAACATAAACCTAAGGCAATTGGCTCAAATGGGCCTGCCTTTCGGTTCAAGAGGACCAAAATGAATGGGATGAATGCAATGCTGCTAAGCCCAATAATCTTCGAAATCGCGACGAGCATGGGTTCGTCGCCAAAGTCTCGGAGGCCTTGGTAGCTTGCTGCTGTTAGGGGAACAATTTCGGTCAAAAAATGCGGGACCAGCGCCACGACGGATATGGCATAGACCACAGCACTTAAGGCGAGCGTGAGGACTTCAGGCCGAAAAGGACGCCAGTCTTTGCGCTGCTTCCAGATTAGCCAGAGTTCCAGGGTAATTGGAACCAACAGAAAATAATGCTTGAGCGCAAATCCATAGGCCGCAATCAATCCAACCAGAATGGCAAGGCCAAGCCCAATTCTTTGCCCATTAAGGCGCGCGGCAAAGATCGCGACCCACATTGCACAGGCCAAGGAAAAGGCCTGTTCGCGTTGTCCCGCTTCATCCAAGGGCAGGATACCAATAGCCACAATGAGGCCCGCACAGATAATCGTCCGGCCAAACTGGGTCCAAGTCTGTGGCAAAAGGCTCCAAACACAAGGTAGCGCGATGGCGAGCCCTAAATGATTGAAGAAGGAGGCTATCTCGAAAGAGGATTGCTGGGTAATCTCTGCCAACCAGACACTGGGTATCGCCGCCCAAAACCAGAGCGGTGGGTTAAGGTCGATCACATCGCGATAAAGCTCTCCCCCATGAAGAACCTCTTTAGCGATATGGTGCTGCCACGCCACATCCCAAGTTGGCGGAAATTGGAGGCTTAGGATCAGGCTGAAAATCCAGAGGCAGGCGAGGCTTATCGTCTGTGTCAGTCTCGAATTCTGCACGCTCAGCGACGTCATGCTAGCCCATCTCCCAAGGACAAGACTCCTAAATCTTGAGCGCCCCTTCAGGGAATTAGCAAAATCTGCCTTATAAATGATGAAGTCGCTTGTTTCGCGCTCCATGCGAACACTGCTCGCCACCAAGCCGATAAATCTTTAGGCTGAGGCCTGCCTAGACTCGACACAGATCAAGCAGGTGATGGGAGAGACGAACATGCGGATCAGGAAATACGCTATACTAGGAGCAGTTTGCTTGATGAGTGCTCCGGCATTCGCGCAAGCACCAACCACGCCACCGGCCCCGCAACCTCGTCTGGATTGGCAAAAATCTGGCTATAATGTTGGATTTCCAGCTCCTGCAGACAAGCGCATTACGCGTGATAATGCGCTCGCCTATCCCTACACGGGGTGGAGCTATCAACATGTACGAGAGCTCTTCCCAACCCGCGGCGTGGCGCGCGGTGGCCCTGTCAGCCCATTGCCCAACCAGCCAATATCCCTCGATGGGCTGACCTTTACCGCCCCAGACGGCAAGACAATCAGCTGGGAGCAATTTGAAGCCGAGACCCACACCGACGCCATGTTGGTGCTGCATAAAGGCAAAGTCGTCTATGAGCGCTATGCCAATGGCATGACGCCCGAAAGCCAACATTTATTGTTCTCGGTCACGAAGTCATTTGTCGGTCTCATGGCTGAACTCTTGATCCATGATGGCAAGTTGGATGAGACCGCCAAAGTCATTACCTATGTGCCAGAACTTGCAGGCTCGGCTTGGGAAACAGCGACCGTCCGCGACCTCATGGATATGCGCGATGGCGTCAGCTTTGACGAGAATTACGCTAATCCAAATGCTGAGATTCATCGTTATGCTTTGGCGTGGGGTTGGGGTCCGGCAAACATTCCGGCGCCAAAGGGCGTTTATGAAGCACTGCCAACGCTAAAGACCCGCTTTGCAGAGTCCGGTGGTCCATTCCGCTATCGCTCTGCGGCAACCGACGCATTGGGCTGGGTGATCGTGCGGGCTAGCGGGCAAAGCCTATCCAGCCTCGTTTCTGAACGGGTTTGGAAGCCTCTGGGCGTTGAGCATGACGCGACGTGGGCAATAGACCCAGCTGGTCAGGAAATCGCGGCGGCTGGCCTAAATGTTACAGCGCGCGACCTCGCCCGCTTAGGGGAAATGTTACGCCAAGATGGCCGCTTCAACGGGGTGCAAATCATACCCGCTGCTGTGGTGAAGAAGATTAAGGCGGGCGGCGATAATGCCGCGTTTCGCGCCTCAAATCCCATCCCCGCGCGCCTCAACTGGTCCTATCGCAGCCAATTCTGGATCAGCCATGATGCCAATCAGAGCTTCAATTTGTTCGGCGTGGCGGGCCAACGCGTCTATATTGACCCCACGAACCAGATTGTCATCGTCCGCTTTGGTAGCCACCCCGTGCTTTCGAACTTGTTCACCGCAGCCATCCATGACGCAGCGTTTGGTGCTTTGACAGCGAAGCTTACGGCGCGGTGAGGGTAGTGGGCCGACGCGCACAGACTCCTTCAGTCCCTCACATTTTCATCGCGGACAGCGAAGCCGAGTCCCAGACCTCGTGCCGAAAAGTCCTTGCGGGTCCCCGCTCTGCGCTTCGCTTCTGCGGGGGGTAGGGGCACTCCCCTCTCCCTCTGGGAGAGGGGCGGGGGTGAGGGCCTTACATTCATAATCCTGTGATCCGGGTTGCTCAGCTTTTGCCATGAGAGGTAATGAGTTTTTATG